>LUMT01000033.1_pt1 | contig 105476 bp, 104 predicted proteins | sample 729741 | NCBI WGS metagenome assembly LUMT01 (sample SAMN03860299, study PRJNA289734) | marine metagenome | biome: seawater column; feature: ocean; material: water; isolation source: Red Sea water column Station 192 - depth 50m | place: Saudi Arabia: Red Sea | collected 2011-10-15 | depth 50 m
GGCGATCTTGAGCTATGACCACGCCCGGCTGGACGAGGACGTCGAAGCAGCCCGGGCCTTTCTCACGCCGAGCTTTGCTCGGGAGTACACCGAGTACACCGGGTCGACAGTAGAACCGAGGGCCAGGAGATACCGCGCCGTGCTCACGACCGAGGTACTGGCCTCCGGGCTGGAGACGATCGAGGGCGAGGAGGCCACGGCCCTGCTCTATCTCAACCAGACGACTCGCAGCTCGCAGCTGGTGGCGCCCAGGCTGGACGTCAGCACGGTCGAGATCAGACTCGTCTGGACCGACGGACAGTGGCTCGTAGCAGGCGTGGAACCGATCTGATCCACGGCGACAGGCTCAGCCGGGACGACTCGCGGGCGGTGTGACGGGCACGCTCGCCTGCTCGACCGTCGGGTGGGCGGCGGTCGAGGGCGATGGCGCCGACGATCGCGACGACCCAGATCCCGGCGATCGTGAACAGGGCTGCCTGGAAGCCGGTCTCGCCACCGCCGTACGCCGCCATCAGGGCGACCGAGACGGCCGAGCCGGTGGTGAAGCCGAGGTAGCGCAGCACCTGGTTGAACGCCATCGCCGAGCCGGTCTCGGCGGCGGGGACGTGGGGGACCATCAGCACCGCGAGGCTGGAGAACGTGAAGCCGGAGCCGAGGCCGCCGAGGGCCATCACGGCCAGCGCCTGCCACAGGTGGTCGTGCCAGACCGCCAGCGCAAGCGTGGCGCTCATGAACAACAGGCTGCCCGCCGGCAGCAGGGTGCGGCGGCCGACCCGGGCCAGATGGACCAGATCATCCGCAACTCCACGACGAACGGCGTCATCCAGGCGGTGTTCGCGCTGCTCGTCATCGTCGTCGTCGCCAACGCCGTGGTGATCTGGGTGCGCGCGGTCCGGGTCGGGTCGCTGCCCACCACCGAGGTGCCTCACACGCCGTCGCAGATCGTCGCGCCGGCCGACTTCGTCGCGACCCGCGAGGAGAAGGAGGCGGTCGCCGCGTGGGAGGCCGAGCGAGGCGAGCTCACCGGCCAGCGGGGTCACCGATGAGCCGCTTCGCGCGCTTTCGTCGCCTCGTCCGGGAGTTCACGGGCGAGGCGGCGTGGGACGACTACCTCGCGGCCTGCGAGCGCGACGGCGTCGAGCCGACGACCCGCCGCGCCTTCGAGCGCCACCGCGCCGACCGGATCGAGCACGCCCCCATGGCGCGCTGCTGCTGACCCGCCCGCACGTGCGCGTTTGCGTGGGGCCCCACGCAAACGCGCAGATCGGGCGCATGTTTGCGGTGGGCGGAGCCTGCTTGCGTGGGGCCCCACGCAAGCAGGCCGGCCGGGCGAGGGTGCGCGACGCGGGACTGCGGCCGACGATGGACGCATGAGCGAGCGCTACCCCGACGAACGCATCGAGACCGGCCGCGTGGTGAAGGCGCCCGCCGACACGATCTTCGCGGTGCTGCGCGACCCGTGGGGGCACGTCGCGATCGACGCCTCCGGCATGCTGCAGTCGGTCGAGGGCGACGTCGTCGCCGCGGTCGGCGACCGGTTCCTCGTGCACATGGACCGTGAGTCCTACGGCGACATCCCCGACCTCAAGGAGTACGACGTCACGGTCGTCATCGAGGAGTACGAGCCCGACCGGCTGATCACCTGGTCGATCATCGGCCGGGTGCGCCCACCGATCGGGCACCGCTGGGGGTACCGACTCGAACCCGTCGACGGCGGCACGCAGGTCACGTCGGTGCTCGACTGGAGCCACGCGCGGGACGACTGGAAGGACCAGTTCCCGATCGTCGACGAGGACGGTCTCAAGGCCACCCTCGGGATCCTGGAGCGGGCGGCGCGGCTCGGGTACGTCCGCGGCTCGTAACCGCGCTGCAACCCGCCTGGGCTTGCGCGCACCCGTCCCTGCCACCACGATCGACGGAACACGCGATCGGGAGGGACCGCATGAGCGACCAGACCACGAGCGCAGCCGGGGGTGCCGGGCAGCAGGAGGAGCTGAAGCGGTCCATCACCGGCCGGCTGCTGTTCTTCTACGTGCTGGGCGACGTGCTCGGCTCCGGCATCTACGCCCTCATCGGCGTCATGGCGTTCACGGTGGGCGGCGCGTTCTGGCTGTCGTTCGTCATCGGCGTCACCGTCGCACTGCTCACCGGCTTCGCCTACGCCGAGCTCATCACCAAGTACCCCCAGGCCGCGGGGGCCGCGCTGTACACGCACAAGGCGTTCGGCAACCGGTTCCTGACCTTCATGGTCACGTTCTGCCTGCTCGCCGCCACCATCGCCGCCGCCGGCACCTTGGCGCGGGTCTTCGGCGGCACCTACTTCCAGTCCTTCGTCGAGGGTGCGTCGGTCACGCTCGTCGCCATCGTCTTCATCGTCGCACTCTCGCTGCTGAACTTCCGCGGCATCACCGAGTCGGTGTGGACCAACATGGTCATGACGCTGATCGAGACGACCGGCCTGCTGATCATCCTCGCGGTCGGCGTGGTCGTCCTGGCCGAGGGCGACGCGAACCTGCAGCAGCCGTTCGAGCTCAACGAGGGCAACCCGACGCTCGTCGTCCTCGGCGGGGTGGCGCTCGCGTTCTTCGCGATGACGGGCTTCGAGAACGCCGCGAACATCGCCGAGGAGACGCAGGACCCGAGCCGGACGTTCCCGCGGGCGCTGCTCGGCGGCATGACCCTCGCCGGCATCCTCTACATGGTCATCGCGTTCATCGCGTCGATGGTCGCGCCGCTCGACCAGCTCACCGCGAACAAGGGCGAGGACGGCAGCCTGCTGACCGTCGTGCAGAACGGCCCCATCCCCGTGCCCGAGCTCGTGTTCTCCGCGATCGCGCTCGTGGCCGTCACCAACACGACACTCGTCTCCCTCGTGGCGCAGTCGCGCATCATGTACGGCATGGCGCGCCAGGGCATCGTGCCGCGGATCTTCGCCCGCACCCACGCCACCCGCCGCACCCCGTGGGTCTCGATCGTCTTCACGGCAGCCATCGTGTGCCTGCTGCTCGCCGTGGCCGACGTCGACCGGCTGGCCACGGTGACCGTCCTGTTCCTCATCGTCGTGTACGGCATGGTCTGTCTCGCGGCGCTCACGCTGCGCGGGACGCCCGTCGAGCACGAGCACTACTCCGCGCCCATCGTCATCCTCGTCGTCGGCGTGGTCGCCAACGTGGCGATCCTGGTGCACACGATGATCAACGACCGGGGCTCGATCCTGTGGTGCGGTGCGATCGTCGCCATCGGCGTCGTGATGTACGGCGTCAACGCCTTCGCGATGCGTCACCAGCCGCACGCCCTCGACCCCACCGACCTGTCCGGCTAGCCTCACCCGCAACGACCCACCCAGGAGAAGCCCATGCACGTGCTCGTCGCCACGGACGGCTCGAAGCAGTCGCTCCAGTCCGCCACGTACCTGCGCCACGTCGTCGACGCCGACAGCGTCACCAAGGTCAGCGTCGTCGCCGTCGTCAGCCCGCTCGCCGCGGTGCCGTTCGCGGCAGAGGGCAGCGCCGACGGCGGTGTCGAGCTGTCGTTCCGCCGCGAGGCCGAGCAGGCCACGCTCAAGGTCGCCGAGGCGCTCGACGGCTGGGGCCCGCCCGTCACCACGCACGTCTACAGCGGCGCGCCGGCGAACGAGATCATCAAGGCGGCCAAGCGGTTCGACTCCGGCCTCATCGTGCTCGCCAGCCAGAGCACCCGCACCCAGGCGGTGCTCATGGGCTCGGTCTCGCACAAGGTCCTGAACCAGGCCACCTGCCCCGTGCTCGTGCACCGTCCGGGCCCCAAGCCGGCGCGGAAGCCGGTGCGCCGGGCCGCGAAGAAGGCCTGACCCTCGCTGAGCCGGGTGGTCGCGCGCGGCTCAGCGCGACCGGGGCTGACGGTGCAGCCACGGCCCGAGCAGCCGGGTGACCCACGGCAGCAGCACGTACGTCATGAGCGGCGTCATGACGCAGACCGTGACGAGCACGCGCAGGGGCAGCCACACGTCGGCCAGGTAGTGCACGCCGATCTCGTTGGTCACCACGCTCAGCGGGAAGAAGACGATGAAGATCGAGATCATCTGCTTCCACCGTGGCGGTGCGACCGGGACCGAGCGCAGGTCCTCCAGGTCGACGCGCGACGGGTCGTCGAACCAGCCCTCGATGCCGGTGCGACGCTCGAGCCGGGTCTCGTCGGCGATGCCCTGGGCGCTGTCGAGCCACCAGCGGCGCTGCCGCGACGACATCCACACGTCGAGGTCGGCGTCGCTCGCGAAGCGGAACAGCATGTGCCACTCCCCCGACGTCGGCGACGTGCGCACCCACCCCGAGCCGAGGAAGCCGTCGAAGCGCTCCGCCAGCTCCGAGCCGGCCCGCAGCCACGCGACCATCTGGTCCTCGTGCGCAGGGTCGACGTGGCGCGTCACCGACACGGTCACGGGGACGGGAGACGGGGCGTGCTCGCTCATGCCCCCCAGACTAGGAAGTCGGTGCCGCCGCCGTCGCGTCCGCCGGTGCCCGCCGCTGGGTGACGATCTCCACACCGGCCCACGCGACGGCCACGACGGCCCAGCCGCCGACGACGTCGAGCAGCCAGTGGTTGCCGGTCCCGACCACGACGAACGCCGTGACGAGGGCGTGCGCCCAGCCCAGGGTGCGCCAGACCCGACCGACCCCGGCCGCGGTGAGGGCGAGCGCGACCCACAGCGCCCAGCCAGCGTGCAGCGACGGGAAGGCCGCGAGCTCGTTGGTCAGGTCGCCCATGCCGCGCGGGGCGGACGCGTCGGACCCCCACCAGCCCGCGGCCGAGTGCAGGGCGAGCACGTCGGTGTAGCCCTCCACGAAGCGCGGCGGGGCCATCGGCACGGTCAGGTAGCAGGCCAGACCGGCCAACGAGGCCACGACGAGCGACGTGCGCGCGCGCCCGTACAGCCAGCGGCGACGCACGAACAACCACACGAGGACGACGGCGGTGACCACGTAGTGCGCCGTGGCGTACCAGTAGCTCGACGCGACCGCCACGAGGTCGTGGTGCACCACCCAGGTGTTGAGGGCCTGCTCGACGTCCAGGTGCCAGGCCTTCTCGAGACCCAGCAGGTCCTTCGCACGGTCGAGAGCGGCGCCGCGGTCGTCGGAGGCGAGCATCCGCGAGGCGCTGTAGCCGACGTAGAGCACGGCGATCAGCGCCACCTCCAGCACCACGGCGCGGACCCCGAGGCGCGTTCGGGTGCCGACAGGAGTGAGGCTCATGGCTTCACTATGGCGTGAACGGCACCGTGTGCACCTCGGGGACGTCACCCATCGGTCACCCGCACGTCACCCTGAGGCCACCCGGGCGACGTCGCCCGGCGCCGTCGGCGCCCGCGACAGCCAGGGTCAGCGACGTCGACGGAACAGGCTCTTCGCCAGCTCTCGCGCGAGCGTGCGCGACGCCTCGCCGACCGCGCGGTCGAGCGTCGAGCGACCCGTGGACGTCGTGCGGGAGCGCGTCCGACGCCGGGGCCCGCGCTCGAGGCGGTCGGCCTCACGGGCCACGCGTCCGGCCTCGGCGGCGGCGTCGCGCGCGGCCCGGTCGGCCTCGGCGCGCGCCTCGGCAGCTCCGCGGGCGGCCTCGACCGCCTCCGTCGCCGACGGCGGGTCGACGCGCGTGCCGTAGCGGGGCAGCAGCGGCGACGCCGCGACGAGTCCCGCGACGACGTCGGCCGGTGCGGGAGCCATCGACCCCTGCGGCGCCCGCAGCCGGGTCCACGCGACGGGGGTGGGGGCACCCCGCTCGTCCATCACCGTGACGACGGCCTCGCCGATCGCGAGCCGGGTGAGCAGCTCGCCCAGGTCGTACCCCGACGTCGGGTACGTCGAGACGGTCGCGCGGAGGGCCTTGGCGTCGTCGGGCGTGTGGGCGCGCAGCTGGTGCTGGACCCGCGACCCGAGCTGGGCGAGCACGTCCGACGGCACGTCCTTCGGCGTCTGCGTGACGAACACGATGCCGACGCCCTTGGAGCGGATGAGCCGCACGGTCTGGGTCACCTGCGCCAGGAAGTCCTTCGACGCGTCGGCGAACAGCAGGTGCGCCTCGTCGAAGAAGAACACGAGGCGCGGCTTCTCGACGTCGCCCACCTCGGGCAGCGTCGCGAACAGCGTGCGCAGCAGGTGCAGGAGGAAGGTCGAGAAGAGCGTCGGCCGGTCCACCACCGACGGCACCTCCAGCAACGACACGACGCCGCGGCCGTCGGGGGCCAGGCGGAGCAGGTCGGCGACGTCGAGCTCGGGCTCGCCGAAGAAGACGTCGGCGCCCTGGTCGGCGAACGCGACGAGCTCGCGCAGGATCACGCCGACGGTGGCCGACGAGAGCCCGCCGAGCTCCTTCAGCTCGGCCTTGCCGTCGCCGACGAGCCAGGTGAGCACCGAGCGCAGGTCGCCGAGGTCGACGAGCCGGTGTCCCTGCTCGCGCGCGTGGTGGAAGACGAGTCCGAGCGACGACTCCTGGGTCTCGTTCAGGCCCAGCACCTTCGCGAGCAGGAGCGGACCGAACGACTCCAGGCTCGCGCGGACCGGCACGCCCGTGCCGAGGCCGCCGAGGGTCAGGAGCTCCGTGGGCGAGCCGAGCGGCTGCCACGTCTGCCCGACGTCGGCGCACCGCTGCGTGAGGCGCTCGCTCGGGGTGCCGGGGACGGCGATGCCGGAGAGGTCGCCCTTCACGTCGGCCGCGAACACGGGCACGCCGTGCGCCGAGACCTGCTCCGCGAGCAGCTGCAGCGTCCGCGTCTTGCCGGTGCCGGTCGCGCCGGCCACCAGCCCGTGCCGGTTGAGCATGCCGAGCGGGATGCGCACGGGCGCCGACGGCACGGCGACGTCGTCGACGACGAGGGCGCCGATCTCCACCACCGGACCGTCGAAGGCGTAGCCCGCACGGACCTCCTCGACCACCGGATCCTGGGGCCCAGAGTGGTCCGGCACAGGATCGGACGGCACCGCCACGCCCGCCTGCTGCTCGGCAGCGGCGGCGCGTGCCAGCTCGTCGGCGCGACGTCGGGCCTCGACGGCTGCCGCCTCCGCCGCAGCGGCAGCCTGCGCGGCCTGCGCGGCGAGGTCGGACGCGCTCGCGTCGCCGTCGGTGGGTCGACCGTCCCCGTCAGCCGTGCTCATGGCGGTCAGGCTACCGCTGCGCGGCGGTCGTGCTGTCTACACTGACGTCGTGATCTTTCGGAGGGTGAGCGACGGTCGGCCGTACCCCGACCACGGACTGTCGCAGCGCGAGTGGGCCGACCTGTCGCCCACGCAGGTGCACCTCTCCGACCTCACGACCACCAAGACGCAGCTCGACCTGGCCAACCTGCTCGACGAGGACTCGACGTACTTCGGCGACCTGTTCGCGCACGTCGTCGCCTGGAACGGCGAGCTGTTCCTCGAGGACGGGCTGCACCGCGCCGTCCGCGCCGCCCTGCAGCAGCGGTCCATGCTGCACGCCCGCGTCCTGACGATCGGAGCCCGTCGATGAACCCCCGCAGCGGAGCCGTCGGCCCCCTCGTCCTGCTCGGCTGTGCACTGCTGCTCGTGCTGGGGCTGTTCGTCGGCTTCCGGCTCGTCACCGCCGAGGCCGACACCGGTGAGGCTGCACCCACCTGCGAACGCCGCGTCGTGGAGAAGGACGACCGTGTGACCAGCAGCCTCGTGAGCGTCGACGTCTACAACGCGAGCAGCCGGGCCGGTCTGGCGAACCGCGTCTCCATCAACCTGCAGCGTCGCGGGTTCCTCGCCGGCCAGATCGGGAACTCCGACAGCAAGGTCAGGCCACGGGTGGCCGCCGTGCTCACGGACGACCCGAAGGACCCGCGCGTCCGGCTCGTCGGTGCGCAGTTCGGCTCCCGCGTGCAGTACGTCGAGCCCGACATCCCGGTCGACGAGGGGTCGGTGACGGTCGTCGTCGGCGACGGGTTCCGCCAGCTCGGGCGCGACGTGCGCGACACCAGCAACGACCGTCGCTTCACGGTCTGCCTGCCCACGGTCCCTGCGGCCTGACCACACCGGAACAGGCGCGGCGGGTCAGGCAGGGTCGGCCGCGTCCCAGCCGGCGAGCCGTCCGTGGCGGCCGACGTCGAGCAGACGCTGCTCGGTGAGCTCGCGGACGTCGCGCGTGGCCACGACGAGCACGTCGTCGCCCCGCACGAGCCGCGTGGTGCGGTGCGGCACGAACGGCGTGCCGTCGCGCACGACGAGCGACACCGACGCCCCTGTGGGCAGGCGCAGCTCGCCCACCTCGACGCCCGCCAGGCGCGATCCGCGCGGCACGTGGACCTGGAGCAGGTCGGCCGAGACCCGTTCGAGCGGCGCGGCCTCGACCTCGAGGTCGCGCACGTCGTCGCGCAGCACCCCGCACCAGCGCGCCAGGCGCGCGAGTGGCGCGGCCTGCACGAGCGTGTAGACGACGACCGCCACGAAGACGATGTCGAAGAGGTCGCGCGAGCCGGGCACGTCTGCGGCCAGCGGGATCGTGGCGAGGATGATCGGCACGGCACCCCGTAGGCCCGCCCAGCCGACGAACAGCTGCTCGCGCCAGCCGACCCGGAACCAGGTGGCGCAGACCAGGACCGACAGCGGCCGGGCGACGAAGGTCAGCACAGCGCCCGCGACCAGTCCCGTCCACAGGTGCCAGAGCGTGAACTCCGAGGGGCTCGCGAGCAGGCCCAGCATGACGAACAGGCCGATCTGCGCGAGCCAGCCGATGCCCTCCACGAACGAGCGGGTGGCGACGCGGTGCGGGAGCTCGGTGTTGCCGAGCACGAGCGCGCACAGGTACACGGCCGCGAAGCCGCTGGCGTGGCCGAGCACGGCGAGGCCGTACGCGAGCACCGTGAACGCCAGCACGATCAGTGGGTAGAGGCCCGACGCCGGCAGCGCGAGCTGGCGCAGCAGCCTCGCGGCACCGAACCCGACCGCCAGGCCGACGACCGCGCCGACGACGATCTCGAAGACGATCAGCCCGATGAAGGAGAGGGCACCGCCGTCGGCGATCTCACCGGCGCTCACGCGGTGACGAGCACGACGATCGGCGCGTCGTTGAGCCCCGACTCCGCCTCCAGCACGCCCTTCACCCGGGGTGCGATGGGCACGGCGCGCAGCACGGAGAACACCGCCGCCGCGTCGGTGGGCGTGAGCACGGCGGCGAGCAGGACCGCGATCTCCCACCGCAGGTCGAGCGCGTAGTGGGCCGCGCCGGCGACGACGAGCACGCTGACCACCGACCCGAGGGTCGCGAGCAGCAGGCCGAGGCCGATCGCCGGGCGCACGTGCTCCCACCGGGTCGTCAGACCGCCCTCGGCCAGGATCAGCACGAGTGCGCCGAAGCCGACCGCGAGCGCGAGGTCGGCGTCGTCGAACTGCACACCCAGGCCCTCCTCGCCGAGCACGAGTCCGAGACCGAGGTAGACGAGCAGCGACGGCAGCCCCACGCTGACGGAGAGCCGGACCGCGAGGATCGCCGCGATGAGGACGCCCGAGCCGACCAGGAGGAACACGTCGAGGTCGTGGACGTCCATGCACCCACCTCCCACCCTCGCCGAGACCCGATCCTATCGAGCGTCGACCGTGCATCGACCTGCAGGGACGCACGCCGTGCGGTGGGATGGACGGGTGCACCGTCGTCGATTTCTCTCGCTCGGGGCCGCGGCGGTCGGCACGGCTGCGCTCGCCGCCTGCTCCGGCCCCAGTGCACCCACGTCGGGCGGTGGCAGCATGGGCGACATGGAACGCATCGCCTACGGCTCCGACCCGTCGCAGTTCGCCGAGCTGACCCGTCCGTCGGGAGCCTCACGCGGGGTGGTCGTCGTCATCCACGGCGGGTTCTGGCGCGCGCAGTACGACCTCTCGCTCGGCCGTCCGCTCGCCGCGTCGCTCGCGGAGGAGGGCTGGACCGCCTGGAACCTCGAGTACCGCAGGGTCGGGAACGGTGGCGGGTGGCCGCAGACGCCCGACGACGTCAGCGCGGGCATCGACAAGCTCGCGGAGGTCGACGGCCTCGACCTCTCGCGCGTGGTGACGCTCGGCCACTCGGCCGGCGGCCACCTCGCGGTGTGGGCGGCGGGACGTCAACGCCTGCAGCCGTGGACGGATGCGAAGGTCCCCGTGACGGCCGCGGTCTCCCAGGCGGGCGTGCTCGACCTCGCGGGGGCTGCCTCGTTGGGCGCCGGGGCCGTGGAGGCGTTCCTCGGCCGGCCCGTCGACCAGGTGCCCGACGCCGACCCGACCGGCCAGGTCCCGCTCGACGTGCCGGTGCGCTGCGTCCACGGACGCGACGACTCGACCGTGCCGATCAGCCAGTCGGAGGCCTACGTCGCCGCAGCCACCGACGCCGGTGCCGACGCGACGCTCACGCCCGTCGACGGCGACCACTTCGTCGTCATCGACCCACGGAGCGAGGCGTGGGCGACGACGGTGCGGCTGCTCGCGGACCTGTAGCGACGACGAGCCAGGTCCAGCCCGCGGCGAGCAGGACCATCGAAAGCACGCCCCACGGCCGGTAGACGTGCTCCTGCCAGAACATCACGGAGCCGACCAGCGTGAGCACGGCGCCGGGCAGCGCCCGCATCACGCCGGCGCGGCTCGCGACGCCGACGGCGAGCGCGGTCGCGGCGATGTAGGCGTAGGACCCGATGGCGCCGAGGTCGCCCGCGACGGGGAAGACGATCCCGAGGCCGCCCGCCTCGGCGTCCTTGATGGCCCCGCCGGCGATCCCGGCGAGGATGTCGAGGCTGGTGTAGAAGCAGGCGTACACGTACGCCAGGACACCGACCACGACGCCGACGGCGCGGTCGTGCTGGCGGGCGACGAGCCACGGGCCCAGCGCGAGGAGCGGGAAGACGGGCAGCAGGACGGTGTGCATCATCTGCCAGTGCGCCGCGTCCTCGACGGTCAGCACCGCCGGGTGCGTCAGCCCGAGCGCGGCGGTGAACAGCGGCGGGAGCGCCACGGCGCAGATCGTGAGGTAGCGGGTCATGGCCTCACCGTAGGCACGATCCCCCCTGCCCGCCGACCACCGCCAGTCGAGCAGCGGCACGCGCGACGAAGGAGCGCCGTGGCTGCGTATCGAGACCACCCGGCAACGGCTCAGCGCGAACCGACCCCCAGCGACAGCACAGAGTGGTCTCGATACGCCCGAAGCACGCTCGTCCCTCGCGGCTCCGCGCTACTCGACCAGCGGCAGGTTCCGCTGGTCGAGTAGCAGGGACGAGCTTGCGAGGTCCCTGCATATCGAGACCACCCGGCAACGGCTCAGCGTGGACCAAGCCCCAGCGTCGGCGTGGAGTGGTCTCGATACGTCTCCGTCAGCTCCTTCGTCGCGGCGTCGACTACTCGACCAGCGGAACACTCCGCTGGTCGAGTAGTCCGAACGAGCTTGCGAGGCTCGGACGTATCGAGACCACCCGGCAACAGCCCAGCGCGGGCCAACCCCCAGCGAACGCCCAGAGTGGTCTCGACCTCCGCCTGCTCCTTCGTCGCGGCGTCGACTACTCGACCAGCGAAGCCATCCGCTCGGCGGAGGGTCAGGTGGCGTCCTCGACCCAGCCGTGGGTGCGGGTGTGCAGCTCCTCGCAGACGGCGCGGTAGAAGCGCTCGACCTCGGGGCTGGAGAAGTCGGAGGCGCCGGCGAAGGTGTCCGACCTGGCCTGGAACCACAGGGCTGCGCGCAGCAGGGTGATGCCCAGGTCGCCACCCAGGTGCTCTCCGCGCTCGACGGCCTCGAACGCGGGCCGGTAGGCGAGCTGCACGATCGTCGCCGTGGACGACGACAGGAAGAAGGCCGCGTCGAAGGTCTGCGCGAAGGCGTGCAGCGCCGCCCAGTCGGCGTCGGGCCCGGGCACGCGCACGCGTCGGGAGACGGCGAGCTGCTTCTTGTGCGGGACGTTGCGGGGTCCGTCGCTCACGAGGCGTCCTCCTCGGTGGCCAGGGCGGCGACGAGCTCGCGGACCGCGCGACCGTAGCCCGCGACACCCTCCCCGACGACGGTGACCGCGGCGACGTCGCTCAGGTAGGAGAAGTGGCGGAACTCCTCGCGGGCGTGCACGTCGGACACGTGCACCTCCGCGAACGGCAGCGCCACGCCGGTGAGGGCGTCGCGCAACGCCACCGACGTGTGCGTGAGCCCACCCGGGTTGATGACGACCCCCGCACAGTCCTCGCGGGCCTCGTGGATCGCGTCGATGAGCACGCCCTCGTGGTTGCTCTGCAGCGCCCGCACCGCGTAGCCGAGCTCGTCGGCGGTCCGCTCGACGAGCGCGACGACGTCGTCGAGCGTCTCGTGCCCGTACACGGCGGGCTCGCGCGTGCCGAGCAGGTTCAGGTTGGGGCCGTTGACCAGCAGCAGCCGGCGCGGGGGCGAGTCGCTCACGGGGTCACGCTACCGACCTCGTGCAGCCGCCCCCACCGACCCGTCACTGCCAGGCGCGCACCCAGTCGACCTGCAGCGTGGCGGGGAAGGTCGTGCCCGACGTCGGCTTGTTGCCGTCGACGCCCAGCATCTGGGTGAGGTTGATCGTGTAGTCCTGGTCGAACGGCCGGCCTTGCTCGACCGAGGTGTCCGACGTGCGGATGGCGTGGTCGAGGCAGACCTGCCCGTCGTACTCGACGCGGATGCGCTCGCGGTCCCACTCCAGCGCGTAGGTGTGCCAGGCGGTCGGGTCGTCGACCATGCAGAAGTAGTTCGTGTAGTCGCGGGTCGACGTCGCGTAGTGGACGGTCGGGATCAGGCGGTCCGGGTACTGGGAGTAGAACTCCGCGATGTCCATCTCGCCGGTGCCGAGGCCGTCGCCCCAGTACTTCAGCGTCTGCGGGAACAGCCAGAGGGCGCTGTGGACGCCGGGGCCGGAGCTCGCGGGCATCTTCGCGCGGATCTCGACCCGTCCCCGGCTCATCGTGTAGTGGCCCCAGGTGGTCACGGACGCCGACGTGTAGGGCGTCGTGACGGTGGAGCCGTTGGCGGTGCAGGTGACGGGCTCGGACTCCTTGCGCGTCGTCAGGCGCAGGGCGCCGCCCTTCACCTCGAGGTTCTGCGGCCGGTCGACCCAGCAGTCCCCGTAGGTCAGGCCCGTGGCCTCGGTGGTCGCGGGGCTCCACTTGCTGCGGTCGAGGGCGTTGCCGGTGAAGTCGTCGGCGAAGGTGCACGTCCACGCCGAGCCGTCGTCCTTGGAGCGGGTCTTCCCGCAGTCGTCGGAGGTCGTCGTCGACTCGGGGGTGGGCGTCGGCTCGGGGGTCGGCGTCGCCGTGGCCTCCGGGGTGGGCGTCGCCGTCGGGGCCGGAGAGGCAGTGGGCTCCGGGCTCGGAGCGGTCGTCGCCTCGGGCGACGGAGTCACCGTCGGCTCGGGCGAGGGGGCGGCAGAGGGCTCCGCCGACGGCGTCACCGTCGGCTCGGGCGTCGCGACGGGCTCCGGGCTGGGCGCGACCGTGGGCTCGGGCGCCGGGGTGGCGGTCGGCGTCGGCGAAGGGGTCGCGGCGGGGGTCGGCTCGGCCGCAGCGGCGGCCTGCTCGGCGCGCGCGGTGGCGATCTTCGCCGCGGCGGCCGAGGCCGTCGCGAAGGCGCGCTGACGGGCCTGCACCACGGCCCGCTTCCGCGCCGCGGTCGTGGCCTGCGCACGAGCCCGCTGCGGGGTCGACGCCCTCACCGTCGCGGTGCCACGACCCGTGGCGCTGCGCCGCACCGTCGCCTCGCCGCGGTGCCCGTCGACGTGCGCCACGCGCGTCGCGGTCTTCACGACGGTAGCGGTCTTCGTCACGGTCACGCGGTGGCTGCGCGCGGCGTCGGCCTGCGCCACGACCAGCGTCGACGCCGCCAGGGCGACCAGGATCAGCGCGACCACCTTCGCGGTCGTGCTCGACGGACGTGCTGACGTCACCAGTCCCATGGTGTTCTCTCCCTCGGTGAAGGGATGCACGGCCGGCTGCACTGGTGCCCACCTGGCCCTTCGTGGTCTCCCCACCGCGAAGGACGGACGCTGGTCCCTATCTCCTCGGGACTTTAGTCCTTATCGAGGTCATCTGCACCCATAAAGTCCTGACTTCTTTCGGGACATCAGTCCCTGCTCACCCGGGGCGACGACGCCGTACGTGCCCGGTAGCGTGGTGCCGGGGAGAAGGAGAACCGCATGAGCACGATCGTCGTGGGCTACGTCGCGAGTCCCGAGGGTGAGGCCGCCTGGACCTGGGCCGTCGACCACGCCCGCAGCACGTCCGCCCGTCTCGTCGTCATCGCGTCCGACGCGCCGCACCCGGACGTCTCGCCCGAGACCGTCGTGGAGCAGCTCGAGTCGCGGCTCGGCGAGGCAGGCGTCGAGCACGAGGTGGTGCACTTCGTGGGCAGCGGTGGCGCCGCCGACGCCATCCTCGACCACGCCAACCGCCACGACGCGTCGCTCGTCGTCATCGGCCAGCGCCGACGCTCCCCCGTGGGCAAGCTGGTGCTGGGCTCCACCTCGCAGCGCATCCTGCTCGAGGCCGACTGCCCGGTCGTCGCCGTCAAGGCCGCGCGCTGACCTCGTCGCCGGTCCCGGCACGTACCTCTCGGACGTCGACTGCTCAGCTGCCGCCAGCCTCGCTGGTCGTGTCGCCCCACACCGCCTTCGCGCCCGAGTCGCCCACGCGGTAGACCTGCACGGCCGCCGCGACGGAGGCGATCAGGACGAGGACGGCCACGCCCCGCGCCGCCGCGGACACGACGCCCCGACGGTGCAGGACGAGCATCGCCACGAGCACCACCAGCAGGGCGATCTCGAACCAGATGAGCTGGTCGCCGAGCTCCGCGTGCCGGCCCGGGTCGCCGACCCTCTTCTCGAGCGCCTCGCCGCTCGAGGTCGCGACCGGGGTGAGCGCGGTCGCCACGACGAGCAGACCGGCCACGAGCCAGCCGTAGGTCTGGCGCCAGGCTGGGCGCAGCGCGACGACGATCGCACCGACCACCGACAGGGGCAGCAGCACGACGACCGCGTGCACGACGAGCGGGTGCAGCGGGAGGCCGTTGAACGTGTCCAGCATGGTGTTCTCCTTCGTGGGACGTCCCCGTGCGGCGAGCGCCGACGTGCGGTGGAGGGGGTCAGGGTGCGCCGAGGACGAGCCGGACCAGGGACCACGGACCGTCGCGGTCGAGCTCGAGGCGACCGCCGCTCGCCTCCGCGCACGACCGCGCGATGTCGAGGCCGAGACCGCTGGAGCCCCGGTCGCTCGTCCCGCGCCGCAAGGCCGACGGCGGCACGCCCGGCCCTTGGTCACGGACCTCGACGACGGTGTCGGTGCCGACGGACGACACGGTCACGGCCACCGGCACTCCCTCGGCCGTGTGCGCGACGGCGTTCTCGAGCAGCGCGTCCAGCGCGGCGGCGAGGTCCGCGTCGGCCAGGCGCACCTCCCACCCCGCGGCGCCGTCCGGCAGCTCGAGCACGGCGTCTCGCCGCTGGTCCTCCAGCAGCGGAGCCCAGTACGCGAACCGGTCCTGCACCACGGCGACCACGTCGGTCCGGGGCACCGCCCCCTCGCGTTGTGGTCGGCGAGCAGCCTGGATCACCGCCGTCAGGGTCCGCTCGAGGTGGTCGAGGTGGTCCTCGAGCTCACGCTTCTGCGGCGACTCCGGCAGGGCCTCGACGTCGAGCCGCACCGCGGTGACCGGGGTGCGCAGCCGGTGCGACAGGTCGGCGACGGTCTCGCGCTCGGCCACGAGCAGCTCGTCGATGCGCCCGGCCAGGCGGTTCAGCGCCGCCGACACGCTGCGCACCTCGCGCGGACCGTCCTGCGGCGCCCGGGCGTCGAGGTCGCCGTCGGCGAGTCGTTCGGCCGTCGCGGCCGCTGCCGTCAGGTGACCCGCGAGACGACGCCCCACCACCACGGCGAGCCCCGCCACCGCCGCGAGCGTGACCAGCCCGGCCAGGCCGAGCACGCCCACCTGCTCGAGCGTCTCCCTCCCCACCACGCTGCTCGGCACGAACGAGCACACCGCGACGTCGCGGCCCCGCTGCTCGGCGACCACGCGCACGAGCCGGCCGCCGTCGACCGACGCCACCTCTGCCCCGTACACGCGCCCGACCCGGGCGTCCGGCGGGCCGTAGGAGTCGCCGTCGGGGGACCGTGCGTCGTCGCGTCGCCCTGGGGGTGTGCCGGCGTCGGCGAGGGGACCGAAACGGGCGTCCGAGTCGACGCTGCAGTCGGGTCGGGTCGACCCCACGGGCGCGCCGTCGCCGGCGTCGACGGTCACCCGACCACCGTCGCGGGCGTCGATGCGCTCGACGACCGCGACGAGGTCGTCGCGGTCGCCCCGCCCCGTGCTCAGCAGGTCGGCCACGCCCTGCGCGACGGAGGCCGCCCACTGCTCCTCGTCCTGCTGCACGTTGCGCTGCACGGTCAGCGTCACCGGCACGGCGAGGAGCAGCAGCATCGCCGCGGCCGACCCGACGCCCAGCGCGAGGATGCGGGCGCGCAGGCTCACGCGACGCCGCCGGTCGCGGGGTCGGGGGCGACGAGCTTGACGCCCACCCCTCGCACGCTGTGCAGGTACCGCGGGTCGGCAGCGCTCTCGCCGAGCTTGCGACGCAGCCACGACAGGTGCACGTCGACCGTGCGGTCGGCGCCGCCCCACGGCATCTGCCAGACGTCGGCCAGCAGCTCACGCTTGCTCACCACCTCGCCGGCGCGGGTGGCGAGGGCGAGCAGCAGGTCGAACTCCTTGCGGTTCAGCGCGACGGCGCGGCCGTCGAGGGCGACCTCTCGTGAGACAGGGTCGACGACCAGTCCGCCCACCCTGACGGTGCGGTCGGCCGCACCGGCCGGCGCGGTGCGGCGCAGCACCGCTCGGACGCGCGCCATGGCCTGCGCGGCGGAGAACGGCTTGACGAGGTAGTCGTCGGCGCCGGCGTCGAGGAGCCGCACGATCTCCCGCTCGTCGTCACGGGCCGTGGCCACGACCACCGGCACGTCGCTGGAGGAGCGCACCAGGGCGAGCACGTCGGCGCCGTCGAGGTCCGGCAGCCCGAGGTCGAGCATGATCACGTCGGGCTGCTCGGCACCGACGCTGCGGATGGCCTCGACGGCCGTCCCGACGGCGGTGACGACGGCACCGTGGTCGGTCAGCCCGCGGGTGAGGGTCGTGCGGATGGCGAGGTCGTCCTCGACCACCAGGATCCGGACCATGGGGTCACCGTAGTGCTCGGTGACGCCGACCGGGGCCGACTCGCGCACGCTCACGACCGGCCCGACCGGTCCAGTGCGGGCAGGACCCGCAGGGCGAGCGCGGGGCACGCCTGCGCCAGCTGGCGGGCCTGCCGCTCGGTGAGGTCGTCGCCGACGACGGGGAAGCCCCACTCGTCGAGGGTCACCTGCTCGGGCAGGAGCGCGGCGCACAGTCCGTGGCCGTCGCAGCGGGTCCAGTCGACCAGGACGCGTGGGCTCATCGCTCGGCACCCGTCGGGAGCACGCCGAGCGTCGGACGTCCGCACCCGCGACCCGTCGCGTGGACGGCGACGTCGCGTTCGCCGCCAGCCCCTCGACGTCGGAGGCGAGGGAGTCGAGCCCGAACACGCAGGGTCCGCACTGCCCGGCCGACTCCCCGGCGAGCCAGCGCGCCACCCGCGCGACCTCCCCCACGGGGCAGGTGGCGCCGGGCAGCACGGCGACGACGCCCGCACCCCACGTCGCACCTCGCGCGCGGAGGGCGGCGCGGTCCACGAGCAGGTCGCCGGCCTTGGTCCAGCGGCCGTGGTACCCACCGAGGAGGACGGTCCGGTCCGCTCCGCCGACGAGGTCGGCGACCCGTCGGCCGTGCGGCACCTCGACCACGCCCGGGTGCGGCACGTCGCCCAGCAGCGTCGCGAGCGTGCTCCCCGGCTCGTCGAGGGTGCCGACGCTCGCGAACCCGGCCGGTCCGCGACGGCCCAGCAGCCCCAGCTGCGCGAAGGTCTCGACGTTCGACAGGAACGTCGGGTGCCCGTCGACCCCGTGGACGGTCGGCAGCGTGCGTCGTGCGCAGGGCTTCCGCCACGACGACGACGCCGTCGAGCACGAGGTGCGGGACGCGGCGCATGAGCACCCGGTCTTTCCAGCTCGCCGGCTCGCCCTCGCTGCCGTTCACCACCACCCGCACGTCGGACCCGGGCGCGACTCCGGCCAGCTTGGTCGCGACCGGGAAGGCTGCACCGCCACGGCCCAGCAGCCGCACCGACGCCACGTCGGCGGCGAGCGTGCGCGCTGCGTCCGCCCGGAGCGCGCCATGCAGGAGCTCGTGCTCGACGAGGGGCACGTGGCCGGTGTCGCGCGCGCCGGAGAGCAGGGCGTCCGCTCCCCAGGTGAGGACGGCCGGGGGACCGCTGGGACAGGTCAGGACGGTCATCGGGATCCTCCTCGGACGAGCACACGGTGGGGTGGGACGGAGTCGGTGAGGACGGTCGTCCGACGGGGACGGGCGAGGATGCGCAGCGCCGCGACTCCGGCCACCGCCAGCGCGCAGCCGACGTAGACGACCGTCGCCCAGGCACGACCGGTGTCGGTGCCGGCGAGGACGCCGTGCCCCATGCTCAGCAGCCAGCCGACGTAGGCGGAGCCGTGCACGGTGCGCCAGACGAGGGGCGAGACCCGCGAGCCGGCGAGCCGTCCGCGCGACAGTCCGCTCAGCGCGGCGGCCACGAAGGCCCACACCGCGAGGGCGCCGAGCCCGACCGCGAGCGGCGCGAACCCCGAGGTGAAGGGCACGACCACGGAGGTGAGCGGCACGTCGACGTGGGTGTCGAGCGCGAGCAGCCCGACGTGCAGGACCAGCGCCGCCAGCGCCGTGAGCGCGACCGAGCGGTGCGCGAGCTGGCGGACGGCGCGCTGCTCGTGGGCGCCGCTGCCGCGACCCGTCGACGACGCGAGCGCACCGAGGCAGACGGACGCCGTGAACCCGAGGAGGGCCACCATGCCGAGAGCACGAGCCAGGAACCAGAGGGTCATGCCGCCACCTCCGTCTCGGGCGGCCAGCCGCCGACGTGCTCGACGGCACCGGCGACGGTGACCACGCGTGCGGCCACGTCGTCACGCTGCAGCCAGGGCAGGGCCTCCGGGCCGCGGACCACCGCGGCCGTGCTGAGCGTGTTCGCCAGCACCGCGCTCGGAGCCCACACGGCGACCGTGCGCCAGGAGCTGTCGGCGGGTCGGCCCGTACGGGGGTCCAGCAGGTGGTGGGCCGGGACGCCGTCCGTGGTGGTCCAGCGACGCTCCCGGGTCGACGACGTCGCGAGCCCGCCGCGGGTCACGGCGACCCGGGTCCCCGCCCCGCCGCGTCGTTCGGCGACGTCGACCTGCCAGGGTCGGGACGGTCGGCCCGCGAGCGCGAGGTCGCCGCCGATCTCGACGAGGACGGCGTGGCCGTCGAGCGCGTGCACCCGGCGCGCCGCCTCGTCGGCCGTCCACGCCTTCGCCACGGCACCGAGGTCGAGCCCGACGCCCGCCGGGACCCCCACCAGCCGCAGCTCGGGGTCGACGCGGACGCTGCGCCAGTCACGTCGGAGCGGCCAGCTCGGTCGGTGGAGCGCCTCCAGCTGGCCGAGGCCGGTCCGCGTCCCGGCCGCGCGACCTCGGGGCGCGGCCCGCACCACGTCGAGGTCGGCGTCGTAGCCGAGTGCTGCCAGGTCGGCGCCGAGCGTCGGGTCCACGGCACCGTCGGTCGCGCGCGCGGCCTGCAGGGCCACCTGGACCAGCTCGACGGTCAGCGCCGACGCCGGCACCAGACGGCCGCCGTGCCGAGCGACCCGCACCAGCTCGGCATCGTCGCGGAACCGGCTCACGGCGGCGTCGACGTCGGCCATCAGGTCGCGGACGACGCGCTCGGCGCGGTCGGGCGAGCCGCCCTCCACGGTCACGGACACGGTGCACGACCAGGCGTCCCACCGACGCACGGCGCTCATGACGCGTTGCTCGACGCGTCGCCCTGGCCGCTGGAGCTGCCCTGCTGCAGGCCGCTCCCGCCCTGGTCCGAGCTGCTCCCCTGGTCCGAGGTGCTGCCCTGGCTCGAGTCCTGGGGCGACGTGCTCCCCGACGTGCCCGACGTCGTGCTCTGCTCGACGCTCGCGGCGGTCGAGCTGGTCTGGGCGACGACGGCCGCGAAGCCGCCGGTCGCCACCACACCCAGCACGCCGGCGCCGACCGCCATGCGGCGGGCCCTGGTCCTCACGTCGGTCCTCATGCCGTCCTCCTCGTCGGTGCCGCTCCTGCGGCGGCACCACGAGCATCGGGCGGGACGGGTCAGCCCCAACCCAACCGGACCTCAAATCCACGTCAAGAACGGCGAGGCGTCGCTCGTGGCACGATCGACGGGTGAGCCTCGACGACCTGCCCGCGGCGATCGTGCAGACCGACCCTGACGTCGTGGCCGGGTTCGCGCACGACGAGGCGCGACTGGTGGAGCGCTCGACGCCTGCCGCGGTGCTGTCGCCGCGCGACACCGACGAGGTCGCCGCCTGCCTGCGGGCCGCGCGGGCGGCCGGGCTCACGGTCGTCACCCGCGGCGCCGGCACGGGGCTGGCCGGCGGCGCGAACGCTCCGGCGGGCTCCGTCGTGCTGAGCACCCGACGGCTCGACCGCATCGTCGCGATCGACGTCGAGGAACGGGTCGCCGTCGTGCAGCCCGGCGTGCTGACCGGCGACCTGCGCGCGGCGGTCGAGGAGGTCGGGCTGTTCTACCCGCCCGACCCCGGCAGCGTCGCCATCTCGACCATCGGCGGCAACGTCGCGACCGACGCCGGCGGCATGTGCTGCGTGAAGTACGGGGTGACGGGCGACTACGTGCTGGGTCTCGAGGTCGTCCTGGCCGACGGTCGGGTCCTGCGGACCGGACGCCGCACGGTCAAGGGCGTGGCCGGCTACGACCTGACCCACCTGCTCGTGGGCTCCGAGGGGACGCTCGGGGTGATCACCGAGGTCACGCTCCGGTTGCAGCCCTTCCCACCGGCGCCCGCCACCGTCGTCGCGACGTTCGCCTCGCTGCCCGACGCGGGTCGCGCGGTGGAACGGATGACCGCCGACGCGCTCGACGTGTCGCTGCTGGAGCTGCTCGACGCGACCACGCTCCGGGCGATCGACGCGCACACCGGCATGGGGCTCGACGCCGCCGCGATGCTGCTCGTCCAGTCTGACCAGCCCGACCCCACGGCGACGCTCGCAGCCGTGCAGCGGGCGTGCGAGGGAGCGGGAGCGGTCGACGTCGCGGTCACGACCGACGTCGAGGAGGGACGGCAGCTGCTCGAGGCCCGACGTCAGGCGCTGCCCGCCCTGGAGCGGCTCGGCGACTGGCTGCTCGACGACGTGTGCGTCCCGCGGCGCGCGATCGTGGCGCTCGTGCAGGGCGTCGATCAGGTGGCCCGCGCCGAGGGGCTGACGATCGGGGTGTTCGGCCACGCCGGCGACGGCAACATGCACCCGACGGTGATCTTCGACCAGCAGGACCCGGAGTCCGAGGCGGCCGCCCGGCGCGCGTTCGACGCGATCACGGCGCTCGCCCTCGACCTCGGCGGCACGGTGACGGGCGAGCACGGCGTCGGCCGGCTCAAGGCCGGCTGGCTGGCGCGCGAGCTCGACCCCGTCGCCCTCGACGTCCACCGCGCCGTCAAGGCCGCTCTCGACCCGGAGGGTCGGCTCAACCCCGGGAGCGTCCTCGGTGCGAGGCGCTGAGGACACCTGGACGTCTCTGTGGAGGAACGGGCGGGCCGCCCACCGGCCGAGCCGGTGTCGCGCAGGACGGGACAGCCCACGAGCGGATCGCCGATCGCTGGCGACCAAAGAGTACAGTCCAGGAGACTATCACTCATGATAGTCTCCTCGGTGAATCACTTCCCGACCAGAGGCGCGGCACATGTTCGTGGGACGAGAGCAGCAACTGCGGGAGCTCACCGACCGCCTCACGTCGGTGCGCGAGTCGACGGACGCGAAGCCCGGCAAGGCCGTCCTCATCCGAGGACGGCGTCGCGTGGGCAAGTCCCGTCTCGTCGAGGAGTTCGTCGAGCGATCCGGGGTGCCCTACCTCTTCTACGCTGCTTCGCGACGCCCCCTGCACGAGGAGCTCCAGCTCTTCGTCGACGAGGTCGCCCGCTCCAACCTCCCCGGCGCGGACACCTTCCGCGACCTCACCGTGACAAGCTGGGACGCAGCGCTTCGACTGCTCGCCAGCGCGACGTCTGACACCGGCAGCATCGTCGTCCTCGACGAGCTCCCCTACGTCATCGCTCAGGACCCTGCGTTCGAAGGCACGCTCCAGACCGTCTTCGACAGGATCCTGTCCAGGCACCGACTGCTCCTCATCGGCATCGGTTCCGACCTGGCCATGATGGAGGCGCTCAGCAGCTACGACCGGCCCTTCCACCAACGTGCCGACGAGATGGTCGTGCCTGCGCTCTCGCCGGCCGAGGTCGCCCGCATGCTCCAGCTCGAGCCCGCCGACGCGTTCGACGCGCACCTCGTCACCGGTGGGCTTCCACTGATCTGCGCCGAGTGGAAGCCCGGCCAGTCCTTGACCGACTACCTGAGAAGCGCGTTCGCCAACCCCACCTCCGCCCTCCTGGTCTCCGCCGAACGCGCCCTCGCGGCCGAGTTCCCCTCCGAGGCCCAGGCACGAACCGTCCTCGGGGCCATCGGCAGCGGCGAGCGTACGTTCACCTCCATCGGGCGAGCGAGCGGCGTCACCGCCGCCAGCCTGAGCCGGGCACTTTCGCTCCTGACGGACAAGCGCATCGTGCATCGGGCCACGCCCCTGTCGACGAAGGCCTCGCAGGAAGCGCGCTACTGGGTCGCCGACCCCTACCTGAGGTTCTGGTTGGAGTTCGTCGGGCCGTACATCCACGAGGTCGAGCGCGGACGTGGCGACCGCACCCTGGAGCGGGTCCAGAGGTCCTGGACGACGTGGCGCGGTCGCGCCATCGAGCCGATCGTCCGTGAAGCGATCGATCGGCTCGGCCTCCCGCTCGGACCCGACGGGTCCGCCGGGGTCGTGGGCGGCTACTGGACCCGCAAGAACGATCCCGAGATCGACATCGTCGTCGCGGACCGGGCACCCACGGCGAAGGCCCTCTTCGCGGTGGGATCCATCAAGTGGCTCGAGAACGCACCCTTCAGCCGCCGGGACTACGACCGCCTCGTCGAGCATCGACGCCAGCTCCCGGGGGCGACTGACGAGACCCCGTTGCTCGCCGTCTCGCGGGTACCGACGCAGATCGACGACGTCACCGTCCTCGGCCCCGCCGAGCTCATCGCCGCGTGGCCGTCCGGCGATCCAGGCGTCTGACCGGACGCGCTCGACCAGCGCGTCCCCGGCCCGGCCGCCGTCAGGTCGCGAGACCAGGCAGGGCCCGCTCGAGGATCGCGCCGGCGTCGACGTCGGCGTCGAGCGTGCCGAACGCCAGCCCGCCGCGCCCGTCGAGCCGGCTCGAGCAGAACGCGTCGGCCACGGCGGGCGAGGAGTGCCGCACCAGCAGCGACGCCTGCAGCGTCAGGGCCATCTGCTCGACGAGTCGGCGCGCCCGGAACTCGATGCTGCCGAGGTCGCGCGCGGCGGCGGCGAGGTCGGCGCCCAGCCTGTCGGCCGCGGCGTCGAGGCGGGCGTCGCCACCGCGGGCGAGACCGATCTCGTGCAGCAGGGCGTCGGCCACGGCCGGCTCGCGACCGAGGGCCCGCAGGACGTCGAGCGCGTTGACGTTGCCCGAGCCCTCCCAGATCGAGTTGAGCGGAGCCTCGCGGTAGAGCCGCGGCATGCCGGACTCCTCGACGTACCCGTTGCCGCCCAGGCACTCCATGGCCTCCGCCGTGAAGGCGGGGCCCCGCTTGGTGATCCAGTACTTCCCGACCGCCGTGCCGATGCGCCGGAACGCCTGCTCGTGCTCGTCGCCGCGCAGCGCGCGGTCGGCGGCACCCGAGAGCCGCAGGGTGAACGCCGTCGCGGCCTCCGACTCGAGCGCGAGGTCGGCAAGCACGTTGCGCATGAGCGGCTGGTCGACCAGCCGGCGGCCGAACGCCGCGCGGTGCTGCACGTGGTGGCCGGCCTCGACGAGCGCCTTGCGCATGAGAGTCGCGCTGCCCGTCGCGCAGTCCAGCCGGGTGCAGCTGACCATGTCGATGATGGTGCGCACGCCGCGGCCCTCCTCCCCCACGAGCCAGGCGACGGCGCCGTCGAGCTCGGGCTCGGACGAGGCGTTGGAGCGGTTGCCGAGCTTGTCCTTGAGCCGCACGACGTGGAAGCGGTTGCGCGACCCGTCGGGCAGGATCCGCGGGACGAGGAAGCACGACAGGCCGCCCGGCGACTGCGCGAGCACGAGGAACACGTCGCACATGGGCGCCGACGTGAACCACTTGGCACCGTGCAGCGTGAAGACGCCGGGCTCCTCGGTCGGCTGCGCGACGGTGGTGTTGGTGCGCACGTCGGAGCCGCCCTGGCGCTCCGTCATGCCCATGCCCGCGAGCAGTCCCTGCTTCTGGGTGGGCACGCGCAGACCGGGCTCGTACACGCGCGACGTCAGGAGCGGCTCGTACACCTCGGCCAGCGCCGGGGCGTGCCGCAGCGCGGGCACGACGGCGTAGGTCATCGTGACCGGGCACCCGTGGCCGGCCTCGGTGTGGCCCCACACGAGACTGCCCGCCGTGCGCGCGACGTGGGCGCCCGCACGCTCGTCCGCCCAGGCGGCACCGCCGAGCCCCTCGGAGATCGCGGTGTCCATGAGCTGGTGCCAGGCGGGGTGGAACTCGACCTCGTCGACCCGGTTGCCGTAGCGGTCGACCACGCGCAGCTCCGGCTCGAAGCGGTTGGCGTCCTCGGCCCAGCGCTGCGCCTCCGGGCTGCCCGCCAGGCGGCCGAGTCGGCGCACGTCGTCCTCCGCCCAGCCGGCACCCTCCCGGTGCAGTGCCTCGACGAGCGCGACGTCGGCCGAGGCGTCGTAGGGCGCGAGCGGCGGCGCCTGGTTGGCGTCGGCACCGGTGACCGTGCCGGGGCGGACGTCGCTGACGGGGCGGGGCGGGGTGAGCGTCATGGTCCAAGCATTGCATCATCGTGACAGTTGTCAAGGATCTGCAAGGCCGATCTGCAAGGATGGAGACTGTGCGCATGGACGTCCGCCCCCTCAGCGCCCGGTCGATCGTGCTGAGCCTCATGCTCGCGGTGCACCCGCCGGAGATGACGCCGGCGCAGCTCGTGGCCTCCGGCGAGGTCTTCGACGTCCCCGAGTCGACCCTCCGCGCCGCCCTGACCCGCCTCGTCGCCGCGGGCGACCTCGAGCGCTCGGGCGGCACCTACCGCATCGGCGCCCGGCTGCAGGAACGCCAACGGCGGCAGGACGCCGCCCTGGACCCGCCGTACCGGCCGTGGGACGGCACGTGGGAGACCGCGGTCGTGGTCGCCGCCGGCCGGTCGGCGCCGGACCGCGCCGCGCTGCGCCAGGAGATGGAGCGGCTGCGGCTCGCCGAGCTGCGCGAGGGCGTCTGGACCCGGCCCGCGAACCTCGACCGTCCGCTCCCCACGTGGCCCGACGACCTCGTCGTGGTGGCGAGCTCGCGTCCGATGGACGAGCGAGGGCTCACCGCGCGCCTGTGGGACCTGCCCGGCTGGACGGACACCGGCGCCCGACTGCTCACGGCCCTCGACGAGCCACGACCGCCCGTGGAGCGTCTCGCCGTGGCCGCCGCGCTCGTCCGCCACCTGCGGACCGACCCGGCCCTGTCGCCCGAGCTGCGACCGTCGGGCTGGAACGCGCCGCGGCTGGTCGAGGCGTACGCCGCGTACCAGACCGAGCTGGCGGCGTCCCTCGGTCGCCCGAGCCCCGTCCGCGACACGGCGCGCTGACCGCTCGTGCGGGGGCAGGGTGCCGGACCTCACCCCCGCTCGGGTCGCGCGTCGCCGCGGGCGTGCCGACGATGAGGTGACCGCGTCCCGACGTCAGGAGTCCCCGTGCCGCTCGTCCACCTGCACCTCCTCGAGGGTCGACGCACGCCCGAGGAGGTCCGCCGCCTGGCCGACGTCGTCCAGCAGACCCTCCTCGACGTGTTCGCCGCTCCCGAGCGCGACCGCTACCAGCTGATCTCCGAGCACAAGCCGGGCCACGTGATCGCCGAGGACACCGGGCTCGGCATCAAGCGCACGGACGACCTCGTGATCCTGCAGATCACCCAGCAGGGCCGCAACCTCGACCAGAAGCGCGCTCTCTACGCGACCCTCGCCGAGCGGCTCGAGGCCGAGTGCGGCCTCGCCCCGTCCGACCTGATCGTCTCGCTGACGGAGAACACCAAGGAGGACTGGTCGTTCGGGAACGGCGTCGCCCAGTTCGTCGAGGGGCAGCTGTAGGCCGGAGTCGGCGCGGGTCCGTCCGCGTCGGGTCCGGCACTGCCATGCTGGCCGCGCACCCGACACGAAGGACGGCACCATGGGGATCTTCTCGAGGCGCACCGCGGACCGGCCCGAGCCGATGGACGAGGCGCTGACGTTCCTCACCGTCTCGGACGCCGACCGCGTCCGCACGCTCCTGCACCACGCGTTCGGCGAGCACGGGCTCGAGGTGACCACCCACGCCGATCATGCGGTCGACGCCGAAGGTCGTCAGTTCGGGTTCTGGAACGTCGCGGCCACGTGCGCCGACGTCGACCGTCGGGACTGGCCGGCCGTGGTGCGGGACCACGTGCGGCACCTTCTCGAGAGCTTCGACGGGGAGGACCCCTTCGAGGGCGCAGACCCCGACGACCAGCGGCGTCGCACCTACGTGCGGCTCCTGCCCGCCGACACCCTCCCCGACCTCGACGGGTTCCCGCACCGCGAGCTCGCCCCCGGCATCATCGAGGCCCTCGCTCTCGACCTGCCGGACAGCTTGTCGATCTACAACCACGAGAACGCACGGGCTGCTGGCGGATGGGAGCTGCTGCACCGGGCCGGTCTCGAGAACCTCCGGGCCCTCCCGACGGAGCAGGTGGAGCTGGTCGACGCGCACGACGGCGGCGCCTTCCACGTGCTGCTCGGCGACTCGGTCCACACCGCGAGCCGCGCGCTGCTGCTCCCCGAGCTGCCCGCCGGGGTCGACGACGCCGCGCCGAGCGACCTCGGCTGGCTGATGAGCGTCCCGCACCGTCACCAGCTCTGCTGGCACGTGGTGCGCGACGCGACGGTGGTCTCGGTGGTGAACAGCATGGCGCGCTTCACCGCGCTCGGGTACTCCGACGGCGTCGGCCAGGTCAGCCCCCACCTGTACTGGTGGAACGGGTCGGCCTACGTGCAGCTCACCCGCTTCGACGACGAGGGAACGATGTCCATCCACGTCGACGGCGACTTCGCCGACGTCCTGCAGCGTGCGATGGGCGACTGACAGGCCAGGGAGCCACCGGCCGCCGTCGCACGACAGGTCGAGGCGGCGGACCCTCTCGTCGCTGCCGATGCAGACGCGGCAGACGTCGCAGGCCGAGCGGCGAGCGACAGCGCGGCGTCGTCAGTCCGTGGCCGCCTCGCGTCGCCGCGCCGCCCGACTGCCGGGCGTCGGGAACCACCGCCAGACCACGAAGGACTGGCCGAGCGTCCACACCTGGCTGGCGACCCAGTAGACGAGCAGGCCGACGGGCACGAACGTCCCGGTGAGCAGGAGCCCTCCGGCCGAGAGCGTCGGCATCATGCGGGTGGCCTGCTGCATCGCCTCGGGCATCCCCTCGGTCGGGGTGTTCGGCATGACGAACAGGTGCTGGGTCGCGAAGGAGACCAGCGCGGCCACGGCTGCGAGCGTGAGGACGACGGCCAGGTGGAGCCCTCCGTGGCCGAGCATGCCGCTGTCGGCCAGACCGGTGCCGAACAGCTGGGCGCGGTCGAAGAGCGCCACCTGCTCGGCGTCCATCGACCCGACCGGCGAGCCGGCCGCGACGTCGGAGAGCAGGTGGTAGAGCGCGATCCACAGCGGCACCTGCAGCAGCACGGGCAGGCACCCGAGCCGCGAGACGCCGTGCTCGGCCGACACGGCGCGACGCTCCTCCATCATGGCGCGCACGCTCTCGGTGTCGGTGCGGCCCTTGTACCGCTGGGCGATCTCCTGCAGCTGTGGTCGGGCGAGCGCGGACCGGCGCGCGTTGCGGACCTGGTGGATCGTGATCGGCAGCAGCAGGGAGCGCACCACCACGACGATCGCGGCGATGCTCAGGCACCAGCCGACGGCACCACCGGGGTCGGCCCCGAGGTGCGTGAGGAGGGCGTGGGTGTGGGACAGCAGGGCGGACAGGACGTGCTTCAACGGGTCGAGCATGGGAGTTCTCCTGGTCTGAGGATCGGATCGGGCACGTCGCCCGAAGGCGACCTCAGACCAGACCGGGAGCGCGCGGACGCACCGGCTGCCGCACCGGGTCCGCGATGCGCGAGGAGAGCACGGGCACCAGCCGCACGGCCTCACCGGGCCGCACCCCGACCCCGGTGACACGGTGCTCGACGACGACGCGCGAACCCGCCGCCACCACCAGCGCCGCGGCGATGAGGACGGCGACGCCCGCCGCTGCGGTGGACTCCGACGGCGCCGCGAGGCACAGGACGAACGCGAGCAACCCGGTCGCCCGGCTCAGCATCGCGGTCTCGAACACCTCGCCAGCATAGGCCGGTGGGGCGAAGGAGGGCGAGGACGTCGGTGGCGACGTGGCCTCGCCCTCCCGTGACCAGGGCGTCGCCCGTGGACGGAGAAGGGCCCCCGGCGCAGAACGCTGGGGGCCCTTCTCACCGGCGGTGGCGGTGGGATTTGAACCCACGGTGGGTTTGACCCCACACATCATTTCGAGTGATGCACCTTCGGCCGCTCGGACACGCCACCGCGGGGTACCTTACCGGACCCCTGCGCGTCACCCGGCGGTGGGTTTGACGAGGGGGAGCGACCCCGCGCAGGAGGAGGATGAGCGTCGTGGACCTCGACGACCTCGCCGCGCGGGCGGCAGCGCTGGCTGAGGCCGACCCGGCCCGTCGCGTGCTGGTCGGCCTCGTCGGCGCACCCGGGAGCGGGAAGTCGACGCTGGCCCGACGGCTCGCGAACCGGCTGTCGGCGCGCGGCGTCCCGTCCGTGCGGGTGCCGATGGACGGGTTCCACCTCGCCGACGTCGCCCTGCTCGAGCGCGGACTCCTCGCTCGCAAGGGTGCCGTCGAGACCTTCGACGCGCACGGCTACCTCGCGCTCCTGCGACGCCTGCGCGCGGAGACCGACCACGACGTGCTGGCGCCGGGCTTCGAGCGCGACCTCGAGCAGCCCCTGGCGGCGTCGATCACGATCGCGCCGGAGCACCGCGTGGTCGTGACCGAGGGCAACTACCTCCTCGACGCCGACGAGCCGTGGCCCGACGTCCGGCGCGAGCTCGACGCCGTCTGGTTCGTCGACCTCGACGACGGACGGCGCCGGTCGCGCCTCGTCATGCGGCACGTCAAGCACGGGAAGTCGCGCGAGGACGCGCAGGCGTGGGTCGACGACGTGGACGAGCCGAACGCCCGGCGCGTGCTCGCCCGGCGCGACCAGGCCGACCTCGTCGTCCCCTCCCCCTGACCCCCAGCGCGAACCAGGCGTTTGGTGAACCTTGCGACGCTTTCCCGCCGCGAGACCGTCACCGACTCCACAGAACGCGGGCTCAGGCGTACGGGTGGGTGGGGTCAGGGCAGGGCGGAGGCGACTCGGGTGACGATCTCGCGCAGCACGTCGGGCGGGGTGGCGTAGGTCAGGCGAGCGCGGCCGTCGCCGACGCGCGACGTGCCGCCGAACGTCGGGCCGGGGGCGAGGGCGACCCGACTCTGCTCCAGCAGGCGCGCGGCCGGGTCGTCGCCGACGTCGTACGCGCGCAGGTCGAGCCACGCCGTGTAGGTGCCCGGCCCGGCGAGCAGCCGCGCCGAGGGCAGGTGCTCGTCCACGAGTGCCTCGAGCAGCTCGCGGTTCGCGCGCAGGTCGGCGCGCAGCGCGTCGAGCCAGTCGCGACCCTCGCGCAGCGCCGTCACGTGGGCCAGGGTGCCGAGGTGGCTGGGGCCGTGGCTGACGATCTCGAGCACCGCGGCCCGCTCGTCGGCGGTGGCGGCGCCGCCCACGACCACGGCAGCCTTCAGGCCCGCCAGGCTGAACGCCTTCGACGCCGACAGCACGGCGTAGGCGTCGTCGGTCCCCTCGACCGACAGGTACGGCACGAACGCGTCGGTCTCGCCCGACACCGGCGCGAGCGGGGCGTGGATCTCGTCGACCACGACCCGCACGCCGTGCTCGGCGGCCAGCCGGGCGACGGTCGACAGCTCCTCGCGGGTGTGCACGACCGCGGTGGGGTTGTGCGGGCTGCACAGCAGGTAGGCGGCGCCCGGGTGGCGGGCAAAAGCAGTGGCCAGGCCGTCGAGGTCGAGCCGTCCGTCGGCACCGAGCGGCACCTCCACCCTCGAGCGCCCGACGTGCGCGACCGCGTCGTAGAACGGCGGGTACACGGGCGGGTTGAGGATCACCGGGGCCTCCGGGGCCGCGTGCAGCCGCAGCACCTCCTCGATGCCGACCATCACGTCGGCGACGTCGAGCGTGCTGGCCGGATCGACGGTCCAGCCCCAGCGGTCGGCCGCGAACGACGCCAGCGCCTGCCCGTACGTCCCGGCCTTCGGGTAGCCGGTGTCGCCGAGCGCGACGGCCTCGGACAGCGCCTGGGCGACGGGCTCCGCGAGCGGCACGTCCATCTCGGCGACGAACGCGGGCAGCACGTCGGGCTCGTGGAGCGTCCACTTGACGCTCGTGCGGCGACGCAGGTCGGCCAGGCTCAGCTCGTGCAGCGGGTGCATACGACCCACCCTGCCACCGGCGTCGAGCATTGACACCGCAGCCGACGCCACGGGACAGTCACGTCGACCCGAGCCCCCCGGAGGTGGCGCGTGACAGAGCACCGGACGACGGCAGACCCTTCGACCTCCCGGGGGATCGCGCTCGCCTGGGTGTCGTGGGTCGCCGGCCTCCTCGCCTACCTCTGGACCGCCGCTACCGGCTTCAGCCTCGACGGGCTCACGCCGTCCGAGGAGACGAAGGTGCTCGTCGGCGTCACCGTCGCCATGGCGCTCACCACGGTGCTGCCGTTCATGGGACTGTGCCTCGCGCTCGTGCAGCGTCGCGCCCTGGCCGCCGTCGGGCTCGGCCTCGCGGTGGCGCTGGCGCTCGTGCCCGTCGTGGCCGTGGGACCGGACGCCGCACGCGACTGGCGCGACCGCACCGCGCCCGAGCCGACACCTGCGCGGCCGAACGGCGGGTGCGCCGTGCACAGCGGCGGCACCAACACCTGTCCCGGCGGCTGACGCCCGGCGTCCTACCGTGGAGGCATGGACGCGACCCTCGGCTCCCTGCTCACCGAACCCGCCGCCCAGGAGGCCGTGCGCGTCGCACCCCTCGTCGACGGCCACGACGACCTCGCGTGGGAGGCGCGGGAGGCCGCCGGGTACTCCGTCGAGGGGCTCGACGCCGACCGCGCGGCCGACGGCGTCGAGCCGACGTTCCACACCGACCTCGTCCGGCTGCGCGCCGCGGGCGTCGGCGGGCAGTTCTGGTCGGTCTACGCGCCCTGCGAGCGGCGTGGGGCCGACGCCGTCACCTACACGCTGGAGCAGGTCGACTGGGTGCACCGCCTGGTCGCCCGGTACCCGGAGCGCACGGCGCTGTGCTGGACGGGCGACGACGTCCGCGCCGCCTGGGCCTCGGGGCGGCTCGCATCGCTGCTCGGTGCCGAGGGCGGGCACAGCATCGACGGGTCTCTCGCGGTCCTGCGCCAGCTCGCGCGCCTCGGCGTGCGCTACATGACGCTCACCCACAACGAGAACACGCCGTGGGCCGACTCCGCCACCGACGTGCCGCAGCACGGCGGCCTCACCGCCTTCGGCCGCGATGTCGTGCGCGAGATGAACGCCGTCGGCATGCTCGTCGACCTCTCGCACGTCGCCGCGACGACCATGCACGACGCGCTCGACGTCAGCAGCGCGCCGGTGATCTTCAGCCACTCCTCGTGCCGCGCCGTCACCGACCACCCGCGCAACGTCCCCGACGACGTGCTGGAGCGGCTCCCCGGCAACGGCGGGGTCGTCATGGTCACCTACGTGCCGTCCTTCGTCAGCGCCGAGTTCGCGGCCTGGTTCGAGCGGCACGAGACCGACCCCGCCACGGCCGGCGAGAAGCCCGTCGTCACCGTCGAGCACGTCGCCGACCACGTCGACCACGCCCGCGAGGTGGCCGGGGTCGAGCACGTGGGGCTGGGCGGCGACTACGACGGCTTCGACCACTTCCCGGTCGGCATGGACGACGTCACCGGTCACGCCGCGCTGCTCGACGAGCTGGCTCGACGCGGCTGGTCCGCAGACGACCTGTCCCGCCTCACAGGACGCAACATCCTGAGGGTGCTCGACGCCACCTCCTGAGGTCGGGCCGGAGGCCGGTCGTCGGCGCGTGGCAGACTCGTCGTGACCCAGCACACACTGCTCTCGGGGGGACCGATGCCAGCCCGACCCAGCCACACGACCGGCAGCACCGACGTCCCGCTGCTCGAGACCACGATCGGTGCCGACCTCGCCGCCACCGTCGCGCGCGTGCCCGACGGCGAGGCGCTCGTGGAGTGCGCCACCGGACGGCGCTGGACCTACCGAGAGCTGTGGGACGACGTCACCGCGGTGGCGCGCGGGCTCGCGTCGCTGGGGCTGCAGAAGGGCGACCGGGTCGGCATCTGGGCGCCGAACTGCGCCGAGTGGACGCTCGTCCAGTACGCGACGGCGCGCCTCGGCGTCGTGCTGGTCAACGTCAACCCCGCGTACCGCGCCCACGAGCTCGGCTACGTCGTCGGCCAGTCGGGCATGCGCGCGATCGTCGCCGTGCCCGAGCTCAAGGGCGCCTCGTTCGCCGACATGATCGAGCAGGTCCGCCCCGACCACCCGCACCTCAGGGACGTGCTGTTGATCGGAACCCCCTCCTGGGAGGCCATGACCGACGCCGGCCGCGCGAGCGACCTCGACGTCGACGCCGTGGAGGCCACCCTCGACCCCGGCGACCCGATCAACATCCAGTACACGTCGGGCACCACCGGCTTCCCCAAGGGCGCCACCCTCTCGCACCGCAACATCCTCAACAACGGCTTCGCCGTCGGCGAGCTCCTGCACTACACGGCCGACGACCGGATCGCGATCCCCGTGCCCTTCTACCACTGCTTCGGCATGGTCATGGGCAACCTCGCAGCCACGTCGCACGGCGCGACGATGGTCGTCCCCGCGCCCATGTTCGACCCCGCCGCCACTCTGCGCGCTGCGGCGCAGGAGCGTTGCACGTCGCTGTACGGCGTGCCCACCATGTTCATCGCGATGCTGTCCGACCCGTCGTTCGACGAGCACGACCTGTCCGCGCTGCGCACCGGGATCATGGCCGGCTCCCCGTGCCCGGTCGAGGTGATGAAGCAGGTCATCGAGCGGATGGGCGCCGAGGAGGTGTCGATCTGCTACGGCATGACCGAGACGTCGCCCGTCTCGACCCAGACCCGCACCGACGACTCGGTCGAGCGTCGCGTCAGCACCGTCGGACGTGTGCACCCCAACCTCGAGGTCAAGGTCGTCGACCCGCTCACCGGCGACGTCGTCCCCCGCGGCACGGCCGGCGAGTTGTGCACCCGCGGGTACTCGGTGATGCTCGGCTACTGGGAGGAGCCGGCCAAGACCGCCGAGGCGATCGACGCCGACGCGTGGATGCACACCGGCGACCTCGCCGTCATGGACGACGACGGGTACGTCAGCGTCACGGGTCGCATCAAGGACGTCGTCATCCGCGGCGGCGAGAACATCTACCCGCGCGAGGTCGAGGAGTTCCTGCTCACCCATCCCGACGTGCTCGACGTGCAGGTCGTCGGCGTGCCCGACGCGCGCTACGGCGAGGAGCTCATGGCGTGGGTCCGCCTGCGCGAGGGCATCGGCACGCTGACGGTCGAGGCGGTGCGGGAGTTCTGCGACGGACGGCTCGCCCATTACAAGGTGCCGCGGTACGTGCACGTGGTCGAGGAGTTCCCGATGACGGTCACCGGCAAGGTCCGCAAGGTCGAGATGCGCGAGGAGTCCCGGACCCTGCTCGGCCTCTGACCTCCGTCGGCGTGGGCGGCCCGTCGCGGGTCGCGGGTCAGGCGGGCGGCGCCGGACGCACCCACCGGTCGACGTCGATGCCGTACACCCAGCGACGCCCGGGCCACTCGGTGAGCGTCCACAGCTGACCCCGCTGGGGCCACCACGTGATGTCCTCCGGACCGGTCGGCAGCACGCCGCGGTGCCGGTGGAGCGCACCAGGACGTCCGACCCACAGGTCCCCCGCGACGTCCTCCCCGGCGCTCGCGGTGATCACCCACGTGCCGTCGACGAGCACGGCTCCCTGCATCCGCGGGGCGACACCGTCGTGGGCCTCCACCGGCTCCGCCGGGCCCGCCTCGACGCCACGCAGCAGCTGCGTCGCCCGGTCCAGCTCGTAGCGCAGCAGACGGTGGGTGGCGCCCTTGCGGCCGTACTCACCGGCCACCAGGTGGTCGACATCGCCCGCGCGGTCGAGCGAGAGGAAGGAGTAGGTCATCGGTCGCGCGTCGCCCGTGGTCGACGCGTCGTAGGTCGTCAGCTGCGGCAGGACGTAGCGGTAGCCGCGCGTGCGCCAGCGGTTGCGCACGCGCACGACGTCGTCGACGCGGAACACGCGGATGCCGCGTGAGCTGCCGGCGACGAACAGGTGGTCGCCGTACCAGACGATCCCGCCCGCATGCACCCGCACGGGCCGCAGCCGGTGCAGCCCGAACCGGCGCCGCGGCTCCACGAGCAGCACGTGCCGGTAGCGAGGGTCCGCGGGGTCGGTGAGGTCGACGACGGACACCCGCGACCCGAGGAGCAGCCAGCCGAGCGCCCCGTGGGCGTACCAGCTCGCGAGGAGCACCAGACGGCCCGCGTAGGTGCCCGACTGCGGGTCAGGTCCGTACGCGTCGGCCGACGTCGTCACGCCCTGCGGCCACCACCGGTCGGTGCTCGCGTCGCGCTCCTCCCACGTGAAGCCCTCCGCCACGGCCTCGCCCGGCACCTGCGCCGGCGTCGCCCGCCGGTCGAGGTCGGCGAGCACGCCGCGCAGCCCGACCCGGCGGAACCGGCCGAAGAACCGTTCGCTCAGCCGACGGTCCGAGCGGGCGGGGACGAGCCGGTACGGGGAGGCGACCATCCCTCCACGGTAGGGCCCGGGGCCCCGCTCGCGACCTGGGCCGACCGCGGGTACGGTCTCCGCCGGGGGACGGACGACGAGAGGGACGACGTGGCAGCGGATCGGGCGGGAGGCGGAGCCCTGCGAGGGCTCGGTCGCACCCTGCTGGTGGTGCTGGTGCTCGTCACCGTGCTCGGCCAGGTGGTCGCCTGGACCCGTCCCTCCTGGTGGGAGCCCGTGCTCCAGCACCACGCCGCGCAGTACGTGGTCGTCGCCGTCGGCGTGTGGCGCGACGCGCTCGGCGTGTGGAACGTCGTCCTCGCGGCGGCGCTGCTCGTCATCGCCCTGGTCGGTGCCCGCCGTCGCGGCCTCGACCCGTGGCGACCGCTGCCCGTCGTCACGGCGCTCGCCCTCGTCTCGTCGCTCGGCCTGTGGACCTACCAGGTGGTCGACGCGCAGCGGGTCGGCGCCGACGTCGGCGTCTTCGCACCCACCCTGCCGTTCCAGAGGGGCGTGGTGCAGCCCGACCGGACGGTGACCGTCGGGCAGGTCGACGGAGTCGCGCTGTCGGCCGACCTCTACCTGCCGCAGGGCGCCTCGGCCGACCGTCGCGTGCCCGTCGTCGTGAACGTGCACGGCGGCGGCTTCACGAGCGGCAGCCCCCGTCCCACCGCCTACTTCCCGCCGCTGCTCGACCGCGGCTACGCCGTCCTCGACGTGAGCTACCGGCTCGCGACGCGCGACCGCCAGACGTGGGACCTCGCCGTGGCCGACGTCGGCTGCGCGCTGACCTGGGTCACCCGTCGGGGCCCGCGGGTCGGGCTCGACCCCGACCGCGTAGGGACGATGGGCGACTCCGCCGGAGGTCAGCTCGCGATCAACGCGGCGAACCTGGGCCGCAGCCTCGACCCGTCGTGCGGGTCGCGCGACGACCTGCCGCGCGTGTCCGCAGTGGTGGGGCTGTACCCCGCGGTCGACGGGTCGGCCGCCTACGAGGAGTCGGCGCTGGGACGCGGCTACGGCGACCTGTACGTCGGCGGCTCGCCACGTGAGTTTCCCGAGCGGTACGCGTTCACCGACTCCGCCGAGCACGTCGAGGAGCCCCTGCGGCAGTGCCGGTCCGTGGTCGGCGCGTGCGACGGTGCGCCCGTCCTCGTCGTCCAGGGCGGGGCCGACCACCTGATCCTTCCCGACCCGGTGCGTCGGTTCGCCGACGCGTCGCGCCGGGCCGGCATCACGACGCGCTACGTCGAGCTGCCCGGCCAGGAGCACACGCTCGGTCGAGGCCTGGGGACGGTGTCGTTCGGCACGCTCGTGGCGCGCGACCTCGTGCTGCAGTGGTTCGAGGAGCACCTGCCCGCGTCGACGCCCGACTAGCGGGCTCCTAGGACGCGGCGCCGGTGCGCAGGCGCACCTCGCGCTCCATGCGCTTCTCGTGCCGCTCGCGACCCCTGACCGCCTCGACGTCCCGGTCGCGCGGCGGGGCGCTCGTCACGAGGTCGTCGAGCATGCGCCGGGTGGCCGCCGCGATCTCGTCGACCGCCCGCTCGAACGCCTCGGTGTTGGCGCGCGAGGGTCGGGTCGAGCCGCTCGTCTTGCGCACGAACTGCAGCGCGGCCTCACGCACCTCGTCGTCGGTGGTGGGCGGCTCGAAGTTGTGGAGCCTGCGGATGTTCCGGCACATCCTCCGACCGTACGCCCGACGACGTCGACGCGGTAGACGTTCGGCGCGGCGGCTCGGCGAGCGCTCGGGGACGCTGCGTCAGGGTCGGCGCTGCGGGTCGGAGATGCTCAGCATCGTCTCGCTGAACAGGTCGATGTCGTCGTTGCGGGTGCGCCCCGTGCCGGCCCCGCGCAGCATGCTCATGAGCTCGCCGACCGCGCGGTCGACACGGGTCGTCAGTGCCCCCTCGCCGTCGGCGCTCCAGTCGTGCGGCGACGCGAACACGCCGGTGGGCACCGGCACGGCCTGCAGGTAGGCCATCAGCGGACGCATCGCGTACTCGACGGCCAGCGAGTGCCGGGCCGTGCCGCCGGTGGCGCCGAGCAGCACCGGCTTGCCGACGAGCGCGTCGGGCTCGAGCACGTCGACGAAGGACTTGAAGAGTCCGCTGTAGGACGCCTGGAAGACAGGGGTGACGAACCCGACCGCATCGGCCGCGCCGAGCTGGTCGACCACGTGCTGCAGCCGCGGCGACGCGAAGCCGCTGAGCGTGGCGTCGACGACGTCGTGCGCGAGGGGTCGCAGCTCGACGACCTCGATCGACGCGGTGGTGTCCGCCCGCCGCACGCCGGCGGCGAGCTGGTCGGCGAGCAGCCGGGTGGTCGAGGGGTTGCCGAGGCCGGCGGAGACGATGACGACCCGGGTCATGCGCGCACCTCCTCGTCGGGGCTGTCGGCCTGGGCGGCGTCGCGGGCCGCCACGCGCGAGGCGTGGGTGGGCGCGTCGGGGACGCCGGCGGGCCGGCGGGCCTCGAACTCCTTGCGCAGCGTGGGCAGCACCTCGCCGATCATGTCGATCTGGTGCAGCACCTCCTTCTGCGGCAGTCCGGCGTGGTCGACGAGGAACAGCTGGCGCTGGTAGTCGCCGAAGTAGTCGGCGAAGGTCAGCGTCTTCTCGATGAACTCCTGCGGGCTGCCGACGGTGAGCGGCGTCTGCGCGGTGAAGTCCTCCAGGCTCGGCCCGTGGCCGTAGACCGGCGCGTTGTCGAAGTAGGGCCGGAACTCCCGCATCGCGTCCTGGCTGTTCTTGCGCATGAACACCTGGCCGCCGAGCCCGACGATCGCCTGCTCCGGCTCGCCGTGCCCGTAGTGGGCGTAGCGCTGCCGGTAGAAGTTGATCAGCCGGATGTAGTGCTCCTTCGGCCAGAAGATGTTGTTCGCGAAGTAGCCGTCGCCGTAGTAGGCCGCGAGCTCGGCGACCTCGGGCGTGCGGATCGAGGCGTGCCAGACCATGGGCGGCACGCCGTCGAGGGGGCGCGGCGTGGCGGTGAACCCGCGCAGCGGCGTGCGGAAGCGGCCCTCCCAGTCGACGACGTCCTCGTCCCACAGCCGGCGGAGCAGCTGGTAGTTCTCGACCGTGAGCTCGACGGCGCGCGTCGGGTCCTGGCCGAACCACGAGTAGACCGGGGCGGAGTTGCCGCGTCCGAGCATGAGGTCGACGCGGCCGTCGGAGAGGTGCTGCAGCACGGCGTAGTCCTCGGCCAGCCGGACCGGGTCGTTCGTGGTGATCTGCGCGATGGCCGTGGAGAAGACGATGCGCTCGGTCTGCGCGGCCATGTAGGCCATCAGCGTGGTCGGCGAGGTCGTCACGAAGGGCGGGTTGTGCTGCTGCCCGCTCGCGAAGACGTCGAGGCCGACCTCCTCGGTCTTCTTCGCGATCTCGACGAGCGCCTTGATGCGCGCGTTCTCCGTGGGCGTCGTCCCGTCGGTCGGGTCCTGGGTGACGTCGCCGACGGTGAAGATGCCGAACTGCATGCTGCTCATGGGAGCCTCCTTGCGTCGATGGTCGCATCAACTAGTTCAACATTCAACTTATTCCGCTGCCGTCCGCGCGTGATGATTCCCATGAGGTGATGGGAATCAGAGCAGCTCACCATGCTTCTCCCACGCTCACCGGCTGAATCATCCGCAGGTGGGTGAAAGATTCCCATCAGGACCTGGGAATCAGCGGCGTCCGCGCCTCGCGCAGGCAGACGAGAACGCCCCGGCCGATGGGGGCGGCCGGGGCGCTCGCCGTCGCGCTCGCGGTGTCAGGCGTGCGCGCCGTCGTGCTCCGTCTCGGGCGGCTCGGGCGACTCCGTGGGCTCGGGAGCCTGCGCAGCCTCGGCGCACTCCTCGGCGTGGTCGCGCTGGTCCCGCAACGCCTTCTTCGCTGCGTCCCACTGCGACTTCAGGACGGCGCGCTCGGCCTTGACCTGACGCTTCAGGGTGGCGAGCGACGCGCGCTGCGCACGGGCTGCCTCCTTGGCCGCGGCACGGGCCGTGTCTCGGGCGGCCTTGGCCTCGTCGCGGAGCGCGGGGTCCTTCCGAGCCGCGACGGCGAGGCGTCGTGCTTCCTTCTCGGCGGCTCGCGCCTCGGCGGTCTCGCGGTCCTTGAGCTGCTTCACGAGGTCCTTCGTCGAGGTCCGCGTGTGCGTGACGTACGCCTTCTGCGCGGCCAGCGCGTCCGCCTCGGCCTTCGTGAGCGCGGCCTGGACGACGGCCGGGTCACAGCTGGGCGCCGGGTCGTCGGCGCTCGCCGGCGTCGTGGCGAGGTTGATGCCGGCGATCGTGATGACGACGGTCGCGCAGGCGCGACCGATGATGGTGATGTTCACGGTTCTCCCTCCCGTGGTGGATGGTGCGCATCCACGATGTCACCGAGAACCGGGGTCCCGGGACCAAATACCCTAACCCGGAAGAACGCGCCGGAACCTCGCTCAGCGACGGTCGGCGAAGAAGGCGCGCAGGAGCGCCGACGACTCCTCCGCGAGCACGCCCGACGTGACCTCGGGACGGTGGTTGAGGCGACGGTCGCGGACGACGTCCCACAGCGAGCCGACGGCTCCGGCCTTGTCGTCCCACGCCCCCAGCACGAGCCGCTGCACGCGCGAGGACACGATGGCGCCGGCGCACATCGTGCACGGCTCGAGGGTGACGACCAGCGTGCAGCCGTCCAGGCGCCACGTGCCGAGCTGCCTTGCCGCCGCCCTCAGCGCCACCAGCTCGGCGTGGCCGAGCGGGTCCTGGTCGCGCTCCCGCGTGTTGAACCCCTCCCCCACCACGACCCCCGAGGCGTCGAGCACGAGCGCACCCACCGGCACGTCGTCGGACGTCAGCGCCGACGCGGCGAGGTCGAGCGCGCGACGCATCGCCGCGACGTCGTCCACCGGCCTGCTGCTCACCCCCTGATCGTCCCAGATCGTCCGGGTGCGCTCCCGGTGCGCCGGCTTGGGTGGTCTCGTCCTGCTGCTGCTGCCGCAGGGGGTCTCGTCCTGCTGGTGCGCTGCCGCAGGGAGTCTGGGCTTGCTGGTGCGCTGCCGCAGGGGGTCCGGGCTTGCTGGTGCGCTGCCTCGGCCTTCGCTGGGAGTGGTCTCCGAAAGGGCCTCGACCGGGCGGCTGGCGACGGCGCTGGTCTGGGGTCTCGGGCTGCGGCTTGGGCACGGAGTGGGCGCACGATGCTGCGTTCGTGCACTGAGGGGCCAAGGATGCTGCGTTTGCTACGGGATCCCGTCGTGAACGCAGAAGCCTCTGCGCCCACAGCCCGCCATCGGTGGATCTTCAACCGCAGAACGGCTCCTGCGGTTGCAGATCCACCGATAGGACGCGCCAACGCAGAACGGTGCATCAAGAACGCAGAAACGAAGAACCTTGCGGCGAGGGCGGCCTCAGCCAGACCCCGAGACCCGGAGCTACCCCCAGGCACGCTGCCGGTCGAGGCCCTTGCGGAGGCTGCCCCCGGCGAGAGCCGAGGCAGCGCACCAGCAGGGTCACGACCGCCCCAGGCAGCGCACCACCAAGGTCACGACGACCGCAGCCAGCGCACCACCAAGGTCACGACGACCGCAGCCAGCGCACCAGCAAGGTCACGACCCCGGACGAGGCAGCCCCGGGGGCAGCTCAGATCCCGTCCGCCAGCCGGTAGTACGCCGCGTTCCAGCGCAGCTCCTGCAGGAAGCGGTGGGGGGTGGTGTCGGCGTCGATGTGCACGAGCTCGGTGCGCAGGATCTCGGAGAGGTCCCGGAAGGCCTCGATGCCGACGGCGGTGGTGAGGACGGTGTGGTGCGGTCCGCCCGACATGAGCCAGGCCTCGGCGGCCGTCGGGAGCGACGGGTGGGCCTGCCACACCGCGCACGCGACGGGGAGGTTCGGCAGGGGTGCGTCGGGCTCGACCAGCGTCACGTCGTTCGCGGTGAGCCGGAAGCGGTCGCCCAGGTCGGCCAGGCCGACCACGACCGCCTCGCCGGGGTCGGCGACGAAGCGCAGGCGCACCGGGTCCTCGCGGTTGCCCATGCTGAGTGAGTGCGCCTCGGCCGACGGTCGCTGCGAGCTGATCGTCGGGCACACCTCGAGCATGTGCGCACCCAGCGACTTCTGGTTGCCCGGCTCGAGGTGGTACGTGTAGTCCTCCATGAACGACGTGCCGCCGGGCAGCCCCGCCGTCATCGTCTTGGTGGTCCGCACGAGCACCGACGTCTTCCAGTCGCCCTCACCGCCGAAGCCGTAGCCGTCGGCCATGAGCCGCTGCACCGCGATCCCCGGCAGCTGGCGGAGCCCGCCGAGGTCCTCGAAGCTGGTCGTGAAGGCGCCGTAGCCGCCCTCCTCCAGGAAGCGCCGCAGCCCCACCTCGATCTGCGCGGCGTCGCGCAGCAGGTGGTGCCGATCGGCGCCGGCGTGCAGGTCGGGCGCGACGTCGTACAGGTCCTCGTACTCGGCGACCACCTTGTCGACCGCGCCCGGCTCCACCGCGTCGACGACGTCGACGAGGTCGTTGACGCCGAACGTGTTCACCGAGACGCCGAAGCGACGCTGCGCCTCGACCTTGTCGCCCTCGGTGACGGCGACGTCGCGCATGTTGTCGCCGAAGCGCGCGAGCCGCAGCGTGCGCACGTCCTGCGCTGCCGTGGCCGCGCGCACCCAGGTCGCGATCCGGGCGCCGACGGACGGGTCGCTCACGTGCCCCGCGACGGTCTTGCGCGCCACGCCCAGACGGGTCTGCACGAAGCCGAACTCGCGGTCGCCGTGCGCCGCCTGGTTGAGGTTCATGAAGTCCATGTCGATGGACTCCCACGGGATGTCGCGGTGCCACTGGGTGTGCAGGTGCAGGAACGGCTTCTGCAGCGCGTCGAGACCCTGGATCCACATCTTCGCCGGGGAGAAGGTGTGCATCCACCCGACCAGCCCGACGCACGCGTCGTCGGCGTTCGCCTCGAGCACGACCCGTCGGATCGCGTCGGCCGTCGTGAGCACCGGCTTCCAGACGACGGGCACGGGGATCCGGTCGTCGCCGTCGACCATGGCCGCGACCTCGCGCGACTGCGTCGCGACCTGCGCGAGCGTCTCGTCGCCGTAGAGGGCCTGGCTGCCGGTCAGGAACCAGACCTCGCGCGTCTGCTGCTGGGTGCTCATGCGGTGCTCTCCCTCAAGGCTCATTGGCCGTAGACGTTCTGGTAGCGGTCGAACAGGCTCGTCACCTGCTGCTCGGGGATCGGCACGGGCTCGCCGAGCTGGCGGGCCACGTGCACCGTGCGGGCGACGTCCTCGCACATGACGGCGGCCTTGACCGCGGCGCGGGCGTCCTTGCCGATGGTGAAGACGCCGTGGTTCTGCATGAGGACGGCCGGCGAGCGGCTGCCGCGCAGCGTCTCGACGATGCCCCGACCGATGGAGTCGTCGCCGATCAGGGCGAACGGCCCGACGGGGATCTCGCCCCCGAACTCGTCGGCCATCATCGTCAGCACGCAGGGGATGGGCTCGGCGCGCGACGCCCAGGCGGTCGCGTACGTGGAGTGGGTGTGCACCACGCCCCCCACGTGCGGCAGGTGCCGGTAGACGTACGCCTGCGCGGCCGTGTCGGAGCTGGGGGCGAGGTCGCCCTCCTTGACCTCGCCGTCGAGGTCGCAGAGCACCATGTTCTCGGGGGTGAGGTCGTCGTAGGAGACGCCGCTCGGCTTGATCACCATGAGGTCGTGCCCGGGCACCCGTGCCGACACGTTGCCGGCCGTCCAGACGACGAGCTCGTAGCGGGTGAGCTCCGCGTGCAGCGCGCTCACCTGGGCGCGCAGCGTCCGCAGCGTCTCGGTGACGTCGGCGGTCACGGTCATGAGGCGTCCTTCCTGGTCCGGCGACGCCGTACGGCGTCGCGCCGCACCGCACGCAGGCGGTGCATCACGTCGTTGCCGCCCCGGCCGAAGTGGTCGTGCAGCGCGGTGTACTCGGCGAACAGGGCGTCGTACGCGAGCGCCGACTCCTCGTCCGGGACGAACACACCGCGCTGCACGGACCCCATGGCCTTCGCGGCGGCGCGTATGTCCGCGTACGCGCCGGCCGCGACGGCGGCATGGAGAGCAGAGCCCAGGGCTGGGCCCTGCTCGGACCCGACGACGGACAGCGGCAGGCGCGTCACGTCGGCGTAGACCTGCATGAGCAGGTGGTTCTTCGACAGCCCGCCGGCCACCACGAGCTCCTCGACGGGGACGCCGGAGGAGGTGAAGGCCTCGATGATGGTGCGGGTGCCGAAGGCGGTCGCCTCGATGAGGGCGCGGTACACGTCCTCCGGCCGGGTCGCGAGGGTCTGGCCGACGACGAGACCCGAGAGCTCGTGGTCGACCAGCACGGAACGGTTGCCGCTGTGCCAGTCGAGCGCGACGAGCCCGTGCTCGCCGACCTCCTGCTCGGCGGCGAGGGCGGTGAGGTGCTCGTGCACGCTGCGGCCGGCGGCGGCCGCCTCCGCGTGGACGTACGGCGGCACGCCGTGCTCGACGAACCAGCCGAAGATGTCGCCGACGCCGCTCTGGCCGGCCTCGTAGCCCCAGCTGCCGGCGACGATGCCGCCGTCGACGACCCCGCACATCCCGGGCACCTCGCGCAGCACGCCGGCGCTCATCACGTGGCACGTGGAGGTGCCCATGATGGCCACCATCTGGCCGTGGTCCACGGCCTGCGCGGCCGGTGCGCTCACGTGCGCGTCGACGTTGCCGACGGCCACCGCGATGCCCTCGGGCAGCCCGGTCCAGGCGGCGGCGCGTGCGGACAGCGAGCCCGCGCGGTCGCCGAGCTGGCCGATCGGCTGCTCGACCTTGGTCTCGACGTAGTCGGCGAACGCAGGGTCGAGCGCTGCGAGGAAGTCGGCGGACGGGTAGGCACCGTCCTGCAGGACGCCCTTGTAGCCCGCCGAGCACGCGTTGCGCACGTACGTGCCGCACAGCTCCCAGACGATCCAGTCGGCCGCCTCGACCCACCGCTCGGTGCGGGCGTAGACGTCGGGGTCCTCCTCGAGCAGCTGCAGCCCCTTGGCCAGCTCCCACTCCGACGATAGAAGGCCGCCGTAGCGGGCGAGCCACGACTCCCCCCGCTGTGCGGCGAGCGCGTTGATGCGGTCGGCCTGCGCCTGGGCGGCGTGGTGCTTCCAGAGCTTGACGTAGGCGTGGGGGCGGTCGGCGTACCCGTCGACCTCGTTCAGCGGCGTGCCGTCGTGGAGCGTGGGCACCATCGTGCAGGCGGTGAAGTCGGTGGCGATGCCGATGACACGGCTCGGGTCGACCCCGGCGGCCTCGACGGCGGCAGGGACGGCGACCTGGAGCACCTCGCGGTAGTCCTGCGGCACCTGCAGCGCCCAGTCGGGCTCGAGCGCCACCTCCGCACCGCCGGTGAGGTCCGACGGCAGGCACCGCTCGAGGACCGCGTGCCGGTAGGGGTGCACGGCCGACCCCAGCTCGGCACCGTCGGACACGCGCACCACGAGGGCGCGACCGGACAGGGTGCCGTAGTCGACGCCGACGACGTAGGCGTCCTCGTGGTCGTGCTCGTGCTCGGTCATCGCGCTCCTCCGGAGGGCCGGTCGCGCGGGGCGCGCGGGGTGGTGCTGGCGCGGACCACGAGGGTCGGCTCCACCAGTCGGTCGACGTCCTCGGTCCCGCCGACGATGGCCGCGTGGAGCACGGCGATCGCCCGGCGGCCGACCTCGGGGAAGTCCTGGTGCACGGTCGTGAGCGGCGGGATCAGGTAGCCCGCCTCCGGCGAGTCGTCGAAGCCGACGACGCTGACGTCGTCCGGCACCGACAGACCCGACTCCTGGAGCGCGCGGAGCACCCCGATCGCCATCTGGTCGTTGGCGACGAACACGGCGTCGACGTCGCGCAGCACGGCGAGCTCGAGACCGAGCGCGTAGCCCCGCTCGGCCGTCCAGTCGCCCTCGAGCAGCGGCCCGGGCTGCAGCCCCGCCGTCGCGACGGTGTCGCTCCAGCCCTGGGCGCGCGCCTCGGCCTCGGTCCAGCCGTGCGGTCCGCTCACGTGGGCGATCCGGCGACGGCCGAGGTCGACGAGGTGCTGGGTGGCGATGACGGCGCCCCGGTGCTGATCGACGCCGACGGCGAACGTCGCGCGCGACAGGTCGCCCTCGACGACCACGAGCGGCACGCCCGGGTCGGACCGTCGCACGAGGTCGAGGGCCTCGTGCTGCGCAGCGATCATGACGATGCCCTCGACGGACTGGCGGCGCAGGTGGTCCACGGCGGCGGCGAGGCCGTCGGCGGTGATCGTCTTCAGCCCTACCGAACCGGCGAAGTAGCCGGCCTCGCGGGCTGCCTCCTCGACCGTGCGGTGGATGCTGTTCGGCCCGTACAGACCGGTCTCGGTGCTGATGATGCCGATGATCGACGAGCGGCGGGTGACGAGCGTGCGGGCGGCCGTGTTGGGCCGGTAGTCGAGCTCCTCGATCGCGGCGAGCACCCGCTGCCGGGTGGCCTCGCCGACGTGCGGGAGCCCGTTCACCACGCGCGAGACGGTCTGGTGCGAGACCCCGGCGAGCGCGGCCACGTCGGCCATCACGGGGGTGCGGGACTGGTCGGGCCTGACGGTCATGCCTGCCTCCTGGTGAAGAAGCGCTGCATGACGACGAACACCAGCAGGAGGACCCCGATCGAGATCTTGGTCCACCACGAGCTCAGCGTGCCGTCGAAGGAGATGAACGTCTGGATGGTCCCCAGCACGAGCACCCCGAGCAGCGACCCCAGCACCATCCCGCGTCCGCCGACGAGCAGCGTCCCGCCGATGACCACCGCGGCGATGGCGTCGAGCTCCATGCCGACCGCGTGCAGGCTGTACCCCGAGAGCATGTAGAGCGAGAACAGCAGCCCGGCCAGCGCCGAGCAGAAGCCGCTCACGACGTAGACGCCGACCTTGACCCGCGCGACGCGCAGACCCATGAGCAGCGCCGACGCCTCGCTGCCGCCGACGGCGTAGACCGTGCGCCCGAACCGGGTCAGGTGCAGCACCCAGGCGGCGACGCCCACGACGCCGAGCGCGAGCAGCGCCGTCCACGTCACGTACACCCCGCCCGGGAGGGTCACGGTGCGGCTCGCGAGGTCGGTGAAGAACGGGTCGCGGATCGGGATCGACTCGACGTCGATGAGGTAGCAGAGCCCACGGGCGAGGAACATGCCGGCGAGCGTCGCGATGAAGGGCTGGATGCCGAGGTAGTGGATCACCACCCCGTGGAACAGCCCGATGACGACACCGGTCGCGAGCACCGCGGCGATGGCGAGCCCCGGGTTCCAGCCGGCCTGCAGCGTCGACGCGGCCACCATCGTCGACAGCGCCACCACCGAGCCGACGCTCAGGTCGATGCCCCCGGTGAGGATGACGAACGTCATGCCGACGGCCAGCACGATGAGGAACGCGTTGTCGACGAACAGGTTGGCGACGACCTGCGGCGACGCGAAGCCCTCGTAGCGGGCCGACCCGAGGCCGAACATGCCGACGAAGACGGCGAGGGTGGCGACGACCGGCAGGTAGCGGTCGGGGGGCGTGAAGCCCTTGAGCCGGTCGAGCGCCGATCCGGCGGGGACGGTCGCGGTGGTCATGCGGGGACACCTGCCTTCGCGCGGGAGGGGGTCGTGCGGCGGGCCGCGAGCGTGCTGCGGACCTGCGGGGACTGGAGCAGGCAGACCGCGATCACGGCGACGGCCTTGAACAGGTAGTTCGTCTCCGCCGGGATGCCGATGCTGGGGATGGTCGTCGCGAGGGTCTGGATGAACAGCGCCCCGACGAACGTGCCGGCCAGCGAGAACCGGCCACCGGCGAGCGAGGTGCCGCCGATGACCACGGCCAGGATCGCGTCGAGCTCGATCCACAGCCCGGCGTTGTTGGCGTCGGCCGCGCTCGTGTTCGAGGCGATCATCAGGCCGGCGACCCCGGCGCAGAACGCGGCGAACACGTAGACGGTCCAGATGATCGTGCGGCTGCGGACCCCGGCGAGGCGGCTGGCCTCGGGGTTGATGCCGACGGCCTCGATGAGCATCCCGAGCGCGGTGCGCCGGGTCAGCAGCGCCGTGGCGCCGAAGACGACCAGGGCGACCAGGACGGCCACGGGCACGGCCAGGAAGAACCCGGCGCCGATCAGCTTGAACGTCGGGTTCGTGACCGTGGTGATCTGCCCGTCGGTGACGAGCATCGCGAGACCACGTCCGGCGGTCATGAGCACCAGCGTCGCGATGATGGGCTGGATGCCCAGCACGGAGACGAGGAAGCCGTTCCAGAGGCCGAGCAGGACGGCGACGGCGAGCGCCGTCGTCATCGCGACGATGGCCGTGCCGGCGGCGGACTCCTGGTTCGAGCCCGCGATCTGCACGCAGGCCACGGCCCCGGAGATGGCGGCGATGGCGCCCACCGAGAGGTCGATGCCGCGGGTCGCGATGACGAGGGTCATGCCGAGCGCGACGAGCAGCACGGGAGCCCCGTTGCGCAGGATGTCGATGACGCTCCCGTAGAGCCGGCCGTCCTGCAGGCGCACCGAGAGGAAGCCGGGATTGACGACGACGTTGAGCGCCACGAGGGCGAGCAGGGCCACGACGGGCCACACGAGAGAGCTGCGCAGGAGCGCACGGACGTCAGGCACGGGGAGCCTCCTCGGCGTCGGGGACGACCTCGAGCGCCACGGCGGACTCGCCGGCACCCGCGATGGTGCGGAGCACGTCGGAGACCTCGAGGCCGTCGTTGACCTGCTCGGCCACCTTGCGGCGGTCGCGCATGACGACGACGCGGTCGGCGAGCCGCAGCACCTCCTCGAGCTCCGCGGAGATGAACACGACGGCCATCCCGTCGGCGGCCAGCTCGGCGACGAGCTGCTGGATCTGCGCCTTTGCGCCCACGTCGATGCCGCGGGTCGGCTCGTCGAGGACCAGGAGCCGCGGCTCGGTGATCAGCCAGCGGGCCAGCAGCACCTTCTGCTGGTTGCCGCCGCTGAGGTTGCGCATGAGGGCGTTCGGGTCGGCCGGTCGGATGTCGAGGGCCTCGATGTAGCGGCGGACGAGCTCGTCCTTGGTGCGCTGCGGCACGGGGCGCAGCCAGCCTCGCGTGGCCTGCAGCGCGAGGATCATGTTGTCGGCGACGGTCAGGTCGCCGACCACGCCCTCGGCCCGACGGTCCTCGCTGGAGAACGCGACGCCGGCGTCGATGGCCTGGCGCGGGGAGCGCCAGGGGCGGGTCCGGCCCTGCACCTGCACCTCGCCGCGGTCGGCGACGTCGGCGCCGACGAGGAGTCGCGCCAGCTCGGTGCGACCAGAGCCGAGCAGCCCGGCCACGCCGACGACCTCCCCCTCGTGCAGGGCGAGGTCGGTGGCCTCGAGCTCGCCCGAGCGGCCCAGGCCGACGACCTTGAGGACGGGCTCGGCGGCGGGAGCGGCCGGGTCGGCGGGCTGGCGGTCGAGCCGCTCGAGCACCTCCAGCTCGCGGCCGATCATCTCCTGCACGAGCTCGAGCTGCGTGATCTCCGCCGTCCGGTGCTCGGCGACGAACCGACCGTTGCGCAGCACCGTCATCCGGTCGGAGAGCTCGAAGACCTGGTCGAGGAAGTGCGAGACGAAGAGCACCGCGACGCCCTGGTCGCGCAGGGAGCGCACGACGTCGAAGAGCACGCGGACCTCGTCGGCGTCCAGGCTCGACGTCGGCTCGTCGAGCACGAGCACCTTGGCGTCGACGTCGACGGCCCGCGCGATAGCGACGAGCTGCTGCACGGCGATCGGGTGGCTGCCGAGGGTCGAGGTCGGGTCCACGTCGAGACCGAGCCGCGCGAGCACCTCCGCGGCCCGGCGGTTCATGGCCCGGGTGTGGATGCGGCCGAGCCGTCGCGGCTCACGTCCGAGGAGCATGTTCTCGGCGACCGTGAGGTTGGTGCAGAGGTTGACCTCCTGGTAGACCGTGCTGATCCCCGCGGCCTGGCTCTCGGCCGGGCCGGAGAACCGGTGCTCCTGGCCGTCGACCTTGAGGGATCCGGCGTCGATGGCGTAGACGCCGGTCAGCGCCTTGATCAGCGTCGACTTGCCGGCGCCGTTCTCGCCCATGAGCGCGTGCACCTCCCCTGGCAGGAGTCGCAGGCTCACGCCGTCGAGCGCCTTGACGCCGGGGAAGCCGATCTCGATGCCGGTCAGCTCGACCACGGGCTCCACCGCGCTGTCGGCGCGCGGAGCGGGTCGGGCAGCGGGGGTCTCGGCCCTCGCGGCGGCGGTTCCTGCGCTCATGACGTGCTCCTCACGGTCGAGCGGACGGGACGGTCGGGGTGGGACGGGGCGAGGTCGTGGCAGCGACCCCGCCCCGTCACGGGCAGGCTCAGTACTGGCGGTCGGCCAGCACCTGCTTCGCCTGGTCCTGCGTGAACGTCGTCTCCTCGGTGACGACCCGCTTCGGCACGTCCTCACCGGCCACGACCTTCTTCGCCAGCTCCATGAGCTGGGGCCCGAGCAGCGGGTTGCACTCGACGATGAAGTTGATCTTGCCCTCGCTCAGCGCGGTCATCCCGTCCTTCACGGCGTCGACCGTGATGATCTTGATGTCCGTGCCGGGCTTCTTGCCGGCGGCCTCGATCGCCTCGATCGCGCCGAGACCCATGTCGTCGTTGTGCGCGTAGACGACGTCGATGTCGTCGTGGGACTGCAGGAACGCCTCCATGACCTTCTTGCCGCCGTCGCGCGTGAAGTCGCCCGTCTGGGAGGCGATGATCTTGATCGCGTCGTCGGACGACGTGACGTCCTCGAAGCCCTTCTTGCGGTCGATGGCCGGCGCGGCACCCGTGGTGCCCTGCAGCTCGACGACGTTCACGTCGCCGTTCTTGTCGACGTCGGCGTCCTGGGCGTTGTCGACGAGCCACTGGCCGGCCTTCTCGCCCTCCTCGACGAAGTCGGAGCCGAGGAAGGTGACGTAGAGCGAGTCGTCGTCGGAGTCGACGGCGCGGTCGGTCAGGATGACCGGGATCTTGGCCCGCTTGGCCTCCTGCAGCACCGCGTCCCAGCCGGTCTCGACGACCGGGCTGAAGGCGATGACGTCGACCTTCTGCTGGATGTAGGAGCGGATCGCCTTGATCTGGTTCTCCTGCTTCTGCTGGGCGTCGGAGAACTTGAGGTCGACGCCGTCCTTCTTCGCCGTCTCGCGGATCGACGTCGTATTGGCGGAGCGCCAGCCGCTCTCGGCACCGACCTGGGCGAAGCCCATGGTCAGTCCGTCGCCGCCGGATCCGCCGTTGCCGCCGTCCGAGCTGCTGCCGCACGCCGTCATGCCACCGAGCAGGGCCAGGCCTGCTGCGACCGTGATGACCTTCTTGAACACTGCTTTCCTCCATCTGGTTCGGCGCCGGGACGGCACCTGCGGGGGGCTCGTGTGGCGGGCGGACAACCGGACACACTGGCGACGCTGGCACGTGACCTGCATCACTGATGCCTGATTGTTAACGCTCACAACACACCGCGTCAAGCAGTTCGACGAAGAAATTGTGAGCGCTCACAATGGCCGCCTCCCATGGGAGGATGCGGTGTGACCACCACCCCGCGCCGGAGCAGCTGGTCCGGCACCGTCCCGTACCACTTCGCCGCCGAGCACCGTCCCGCCGACCTCGACGCGCTGCGCCGCCTGGTCACGACCACCCCGCGCCTGCGCCCGGTGGGCACCGGCCACACCTTCAACGACGTCGCCGACGGGGCCGAGGCCGTCGCACTGACGGCCTTCGACACCGTCGACGTGCTGGACGACGGAGCCGCCGTGCGGGTCGGCGCCGGCCTGACCCACGCACGGCTGGCCGAGGAGCTCGCGCCGCACGGGCTGGCCCTGGCCAACCTGGCCTCGCTGCCGCACCTGAACGTCGCCGGCGCGGTCGCGACCGCGACGCACGGGTCGGGCACGCGGACCGGCAACCTCGCCACGCAGGTTCGGGCGGTCGAGCTGGTGCTCACCCCTGGCGACGTCGCGACCGTCCGCCGCGGCGACCCGGACTTCGACGGCGTGGTCGTCAACCTCGGCCTCCTCGGCGTGGTCACGGCGCTCGAGCTCGACGCCGTGCCCGCTGTCGACCACCGCCAGGTGGTGCTCCCCGACGCCGACGTCGCGAGCCTGCCCGACCGGCTCGCCGACCTGCACCGCCTCGGCCGCAGCGTCAGCGTCTTCACCCGCTGGGACGACGCGCCCAGCCACGTGTGGGTGAAGTGGCGCGACGGCGACCCCGACCCCGCCCCGGGGTGGGAGACGCTCGGGCTGGCGCCGGCCACGGAGGAGCTGCACCCGATCCCCGGCCTCGACCCGGTGCACTGCACGGCCCAGCAGGGCGTGCCCGGGCCGTGGGTGGAGCGGCTGCCGCACTTCCGGCCGGGGTTCCTGCCGAGCGCGGGCGACGAGGTGCAGTCGGAGTACCACCTGGCGGCCCAGCACGGACCCGCGGCCGTTCGCGCCCTGCAGGAGGTCGGGCACCTGCTCGACTCCGCCCTGCTGACGTCGGAGATCCGCGCGGTCGCGGCCGACGACCTCTGGTTGAGCCCCCAGTCGGGCCAGGACACCTGCTCCTTCCACTTCACCTGGACGGCCGACCTCACGCTCTCCTCGGCCGCGGCGCTCGTGGTCGAGCACGCGCTGGAGCCGTTCACGCCGCGCCCGCACTGGGGCAAGCACTTCGCGCTCGACGTGCGCGGCCTCTACCCGCGTCTGCCCGACTTCGAGGCGCTGCGCCGACGCCTCGACCCCGACGGCGTGCTCGCCGGCCCCTGGTACGACCGCGTCCTCGCCTAGCCCGACGACAGAAGTCCCCACGATCCGGGACGTGGTGGCCCCTTCTCGCGCCCGGAACGGGCGACGGGGTTCCGCATCGTGGGGGCGGACGACGCTGGCACTAGGCTCGACGTCATGCACGTCCACGTCGCCGACCACCCGCTCGTCTCCCACAAGCTCACGGTGCTGCGCGACGCGTCCACCGACTCCCCCACGTTCCGTCGGCTCGCGGACGAGCTGGTGACGCTGCTGGCCTACGAGGCCACGCGCGACGTCCGGGTCGAGACCGTGGAGGTGACGACGCCGGTCGCCCAGGCGCAGGGCGTCCGGCTCGCCGACCCGCGCCCGCTCGTCGTGCCGATCTTGCGCGCGGGCCTGGGCATGCTCGAGGGCATGCAGCGACTGCTGCCCACGGCCGAGGTCGGCTTCCTCGGGATGGTGCGCAACGAGGAGACGCTCGAGGCCGACACCTACGCCGAGCGGCTGCCCGACGACCTGTCCGGGCGCCAGTGCTACGTGCTCGACCCGATGCTCGCGACCGGCGGCAGCCTCGCCGCGGCCATCCACTTCCTGGTGAGGCGCGGGGCCGACCACATCACCGCCGTGTGCCTGCTCGCCGCCCCGGAGGGCATCGAGCGGATCGAGCGGGAGATGGCGGAGGTCGGCGTGCCCGTCACCCTCGTCGTCGCCGGTCTCGACGAGCGCCTCGACGAGAACGGCTACATCGTCCCCGGGCTCGGCGATGCGGGCGACCGCCTCTACGGCGTGGCCGACTAACCATGAGCGCGGCGCAGGAGCTTTGTCCGGGCGGTGGGGACTCCGGCGACCGTCTGGAGGACGTCCGCCGCTCCTGGCCGGCGCTCGTTGCCGCCGTAGCCCTCCTGCTCGTCGCGTCCCGGTCGCTGTTCGGCTGATCGGCTGCGGTGAGTCCCCGGGTCGTGCCAGGGTGTGCGCCATGACCGGGCAGGGTCTTGACGCGGACGCATCGGCGCTCGTGCTGCGCCCGCTGGGCTGGCGCGAGGCCGACGGCGTGGCGCGGCTGTGGCGCGACCTGCTGGTGCTGGCCGTGCCGTTGACACCCGGGGTCCTGTGGCTCGCCCTCGCGAGCGAGCAGCACCCTTTGGTCGCGGCGGCGGTGCTGGCGGGTGTGCTGGCGGCGCTCGGTGCCTACGCGACGGAGCTGCTGATGGTGCGCCACGAGCGAGTCGTCGTCACCGCGAGCACGGTGGAGTGGTGGCGTGGCAAGCGGGTGCGTGCCCGTCTCCGCCGAGGTCCGACCCTGCGAGCCGCGCGCTACGTGCCCTGGCCGGTCGGGCGACCGCTGGGCCTCCTGCACCTCGCCGTCTCCGACGGGACCACGGGGTTCCGCCTCGGCGACGCACGCTGGATCGCGCACTTCGAGACGATCGCGCTCGCCGCCGAGGTGGCCGCGCCGCGGCTGACCCACGACAGGGCCCGTCGACGCATGCCGGAGTGCTTCACCCCGGTCGAGCGCCTCGCGGGTCTCGTCGGTTCACGACGCCGCCGCGTCGCAGCGCTCGTCGTGCTGGCCCTCGGCGGCGTAGCCTTCCTGGCTGGAGTGTTGAGCGGCCGCGGTGCATGAGTGACCCCGGCACCGTCCGTGTCCTGCACCCCGTGCCCTGGTCGGAGCAGCCGCAGTGGGTCGCGCTGCGGCGTCTTGTGTTCTACCGGTCCCTCCTCGCGCTGCCCTTCCTCTTCCAGTTCGTCGTCCAACGTGGGGACCGACCGGTGCTCGCGCTCCTCCTGCTGAGCGCTGCGGGGCTCATCGCCTCCGGCACGGCGTGGGAGTGGTGGCAGGGCACCCGCGAGCGGCTCGTGCTCACCGACGACACGGTGGAGCCCGTCCGAGGGCGACGGAGGCGGCCACGGTCCCGCCTGGCCCGGAAGGACCTGTGGGCTGCGCGCTTCTCCCTCTACCGTGGCGAGCCGGAACCCGGGACGCAGGCCCTCGCGATGTCCGACGGTGGCGACGGCATCCTGCTCACCCACGCCGGCTGGACGCCGAGGTACCCGGAGCTGCTGACGATCCTCGGGGTCTCCGCTCCAGGCGTGTCATCCAAGGTCGCTGCGCGGCGCCATCCTGAGGCGTTCGGCTGGGCCACCCCTCACCAGCTCGCGTCCGCCGTGCTGGCGGTCGTCGGACTCGTCGCGATCGTCGTGGCCCTCGCCCTGCTCTGAGCCTCGCGATCCGGCTGACGGTGTACGGACCGGCGTGGGAGGGTGTCGGCCATGACCGGTCCGACGTCGCCGACGCCACCGTGGCCCGTCGAGATCCTCCCCGTGCCCTGGTCGCAGTCCCAGGGCCGCACGCAGGTGGCGCGGGAGCTGCGCTGGAACCTGGTCGGGGCGCTCGGCCTGGGGGCGGGCGCCCTGGCGAACTTCGACCACGCTCCGGTGCTGGCCGGCCTCGCGGTCGCCCTCGGACTCGCCGGTCTGGTCGCACCGGTGGTGGCCCCGGTCGTGCGCTGGCCCGAACGGGTCGTGGTCGACGAGGAGACGGTCACGCTGTGGCGCCGCGGGAGGGTGCGGGGCCGTGTCCAGCGCGGGGTCGATCTCCGAGCCGTCCGGTACCGCCTCGGGCGGGGCGACGGATCCTCGCCTCAGCACCTGGCACTGTCGGACGGTCAGGAGGGGTTCCAGCTCACCGACCCTCGATGGGCTCCGCGGCACCTCGAGCTGGCGAACGTCGCCGGTGTCGACGCGCCGATGTCCCACGTCACCCTCGTCCGTCGTGAGATGCCCGAGGCCCTGCCGGTGCTCGACCGGACCTTCGTGGCCTGGGGACGCCCCGAGCTCAGGCGCCGACGTCTCGCGGTCGTCGCCCTGCTCGTCGTCGCCGCCGCCGCGATCGTGATCCTGCTCGCGCGCCACCAGGCCGGGGTCTTGTGAGCGGAGACCTCCTCGGCGCCGTGACCTGACCACACCCTGCGCCGTCGTACCCGTCTCACCCCACACCGTTCGGCTTGCGCCGACCCTGGACTCGGCCACGCTGGTCTGGTGAGCGAGGAGCCGGTCGACACCCACGAGGACCGACCGACCACCTCGGACGAGCCGAACCCGGCACGGTGGCAGATCCTCGCGGTCACCCTGGTCGTCGGCTTCATGTCGCTGCTCGACGTCACCATCGTCAACGTCGCGATCCCCTCGATCCAGAAGGGGCTCGACACGTCGGCCTCGACCGTGCAGTGGGTGGTCTCCGGCTACGCGCTCACGTTCGGCCTGACCCTCGTGGCGGGCGGACGCCTCGGCGACGCGTACGGCCGCAGACGGCTCATGCTGATCGGCCTGGCCGGGTTCGTCGCCTCGAGCGCCGCGGTCGGGCTCGCGCCCACCGCCGAGCTGGTCGTCGTCGCCCGACTGCTCCAGGGCGCGTCGGCCGGGCTCCTCACGCCCCAGAGCTCGGGGCTCATCCAGCAGTTGTTCTCCGGCGCCGAGCGGGGCCGCGCGTTCGGCTACTTCGGCCTCACCGTCTCGCTCGCGTCGGCCACCGGACCGCTCCTCGGCGGTCTCGTCATCGGCCTGGTCGGCGAGGAGCTCGGCTGGCGGCTCGTGTTCCTCGTCAACGTGCCGATCGGCGTGGTCGCCGCGATCGCCGTCGCCCGCATGGTCCCCGGACGCGAGGACGACAGCACGCCCGGCCGCATCGACACCCTCGGCGCGGCGCTTCTCGGGGTGTCCGTGCTCTGCCTGCTCTACCCGCTCGTCAGCCTCGAGTCGGGTGCGCGCTGGCCGCTCGGGCTGCTCGTCGGCGTGCCGGTGTTCGCGTGGGCGTTCGTGCGCTGGGAGCACCGCGAGAAGCGACTCGGCCACGACCCCCTGCTCGACCTCGACCTGCTGCGCCGCCTCCCCGGGTACGGCAACGGGCTGCTCGTCGGCACCGTCTACTTCACCGGGTTCACGGGCGTGTTCCTGGTCGCGTCGGTGTGGCTGCAGGACGCGCGCGACGTCAGCGCGCTGCACGCCGGGCTGCTCCTGACCCCGTTCGCCCTCGGGTCGGCGATCACGTCCCCGCTCGCCGGACGGCTGGTCAGCACGGTCGGTCGACCACTCACGGTCATCGCGCTCGGCGTCATGATGGTCGGCGTCCTCGGTGCCGCGCTGGTCGCGCCCGGTCGCCCCACCGACGACCTCTGGTGGGCGCTCTCCCCGTTCCTGCTGCTGGCCGGTCTCGGCGGCGGCGCCGTCGTGTCGCCGAACATCACGCTGACCCTCCAGGAGGTGCCGCCGCGGATGGGTGGCGCGGCCGGCGGGGCCCTGCAGACCGGCCAGCGCATCGGCTCCTCGCTCGGCGCGGCACTGCTGGCCACCACCTACCAGGTGGTCGCGGGACGCTCCGACGGCGACGCCGGCATCCAGGTCTCGCTGCTCGTCGCGCTCGCCGTCCTGGCCCTCGCCCTCGCGGCGGCAGTGCTCGCCTGGCGCACCGCCCGACAGCCCCGCTGACCGTGACGTCCTGGCCCTCGAACGGGGCCATCCGGGGCCAGGTCGTCACGGTCAGGGTCCGTATCCTCGGGCCGTGTCCGCCACCGTCCCCGTCGTCGCCCTCACCGGCAGCCTCGGGAGCGGCAAGACGACGATCCTCAACCACCTGCTCGCCCACCGGGGCCGACGTCGGGTGGGCGTGCTGGTCAACGACTTCGGCGCCGTCGACGTCGACGCGCTGCTCGTCGACGCCGGGTCGGCGGCCACGCTCTCGCTGGCCGGCGGGTGCGTCTGCTGCCGGGTCGACGACGACACGCTCGACTCGACGCTGGAGCAGCTGACGTCGACGCGCGCCGGACTCGACCTGGTGCTGGTGGAGTCCAGCGGGGTGGCCGACCCGGCGACGCTCGCCGCCCGTCTCCACCGCGCGGTGCGGCACCCCGGGCAGGCAGGCGGGCTGCTGCACGTCCTCGACGCGCGCGCCTGGGCCGACGACGACACGCTGCTCGACCCCGCCGCGCTGGCTCGCGCCGACCTCGTGGCGCTCACGAAGACCGACCTGCCCGGTTCCGTCCCCGTCGCCGAGGCGCGACGCCGGCTCGAGCCGCTGCTGCGCACCGGGGTGCCCGTGGTCGACGCGCCGCACGGCGCACTCGACCCCGAGCTCTTCGCCGACGCCTCGGCTCCGCTGAACGACGGACCCCGTCAGCTGTCCCTCGCCGAGGCCCTCCCACTCCCCGGCGGACACCAGCACGTCCACGCGAGCACCTGGGAGCACGACGGGCTGGTGCACCCGCGACGCCTCGCCGAGCTGCTCGACGGTGGACTGCCGGAGGCCTACCGGCTGAAGGGCGTGGTCCGGCTCGACGTGCCATGGGGTGCACGCTGGTGGACGGTGCACCGGGTCGGCGGGCTCCCGAGGGTGACTCCCGCACCGAGGCCCGCGCCGACGAGCCGGCTCGTGGCCCTCGGTCCGACGCTCGACGAGCGCGCGGCGGAGGTCGCGCTGACGCACGTCGGGCGCGACCCCCAGGAGGAGGTCGCGCCCGACGACCACGCGGCGCTCATGCGCTGGGTGCCCGACGACCTGCGCCCGGAGTGGGCGCGGGTCGAGGGGTGAGCCCGACTCAGGCGGCGTGCTTGCAGGTGCTGCAGGTGCAGTCGCTGCACACGCAGTTGGCGCAGCTGTCGGAGCAGTGCGCGCAGGAGCAGACGTTGTGGTTGCAGGTCTCGCACGTGCAGTCGGTGCAGGTGCAGGTCGCACAGCTGTCGGAGCAGTGCGCACAGGAACAGGTGGCGCACTCGTCGTAGTGGCCGTCGTGCTCACGGTGCACGTGGCCGTCGTGGAGGTAGTCGACGTGGTCCTCGTGGACGACGGCGTCGTGGCCGCAGCCCGGGCCGTGCGTGTGGTCGTGCTTCTCGGCCTCGCGGTGGTCGATGACGGTCATGGGTGGTTCTCCTGGGTGTGCTGGAAGGCGTCGAGGAGCACGTGGGCCACGTGCTCGTCGGTGAGGGAGTAGACGACCTCGCGTCCGCGTCGCTCGCCCGAGACGAGACGTGCGGTGCGCAGGATCCTCAGGTGCTGCGACACGAGCGGCTGCGACCGCCCGGTCCACTCGACGAGGTCTCCGACCGTCTGCTCCCCCGCGCACAGACGGTGCACGAGAGCGGCGCGCAACGGCGTCGACATGGCGTCGAAGAGTGCAGCGACGGACGCGTAGGCGTCGATGTCCCCCCGCCCGGCGTCACCCCGCTCACTCATGCACACATCCTTATATAGCAATCCGTGCATGTCAACACGATCCGTCGTCCCTTCTCCCACGAAGCACGACGGCCGGCCACCCCTCGGGCGACCGGCCGACCGTGCACCTCCGACTCACAGCGCGCGCAGGATGTCCTCCACGCGGTCCTTCGCGTCACCGAACAGCATCTGGCTGTTCTCCCGGAAGAACAGCGGGTTCTGCACCCCCGCGTACCCGGCGGCCATCGAGCGCTTGAACACCACCACGTTCGACGCCTCCCACACCCGCAGCACCGGCATGCCGGCGATCGGGCTGGTCGGGTCCTCCGCCGCGGCCGGGTTCACGGTGTCGTTGGCGCCGATGACGAGCACCACGTCGGTGTCGGCGAGGTCGTCGTTGATCTCGTCCATCTCGAGCACGATGTCGTACGGGACCTTCGCCTCGGCGAGGAGCACGTTCATGTGCCCGGGCAGGCGACCGGCGACCGGGTGGATGCCGAACCGCACGTCGACGCCGCGCTCGCGCAGCTTGCGGGTCAGGTCGGCGACCGGGTACTGCGCCTGTGCCACCGCCATGCCGTAGCCCGGGGTGATGACGACGCTCGACGCGTCCTTCAGCAGCTCGGCCACGCCCTCGGCGTCGACCTCGCGGTGCTCGCCGTAGTCCGTCGCCTCGCCGGCCGGCGCCTCGATGCCGAAGCCGCCCGCGATCACGGAGATGAACGAGCGGTTCATCGCCTGGCACATGATGTAGCTCAGGTACGCACCCGAGGAGCCCACGAGCGCGCCGGTGACGATCAGCAGGTTGTTGCTCAGCAGGAAGCCGGCCGCGGCCGCGGCCCAGCCCGAGTAGCTGTTGAGCATCGACACGACGACGGGCATGTCGCCACCGCCGATCGAGGCGACGAGGTGCCAGCCCAGGGCGAGGGCGAGGGCCGTCACCAGGATCAGCAGCCAGATGTTCGGGCTCGCCACGAACACGACGGTGAGCACGAAGAACAGCACCAGCGCGCCGATGTTGAGGTAGTTCTTGCCCGGCAGCACGAGCGGCGACGACTTGATCCGTGCGCTCAGCTTCAGGTACGCGACGATCGACCCGGTGAACGTCACGGCGCCGATGAACACGCCCACGAAGACCTCGGCCGAGTGGATCCGCTCGAGCGACACCAACGGGTACACCGGGTGCTCGAGGTAGCCGTTCCAGCCGACGAGCACGGCCGCCATGCCGACGAAGGAGTGCAGGAGCGCGATCAGCTCCGGCATGCCGGTCATCTCGACCTCGCGGGCCCGCCAGATGCCGATGCCCGCGCCGATCACGATCGCACCGACCAGCAGGACGACGCCGACCGTCTCGGCGTCCTCGACGGCCAGCACGATGGTCGCGACCAGGGCGATGGTCATGCCGGCGATGCCGTAGGCGACACCCGAGCGCGCGGTCTCGTGCTTGCTCAGCCCGGCGAGGCTGAGGATGAACAGCAGGGCGGCGACGATGTACGCCGCGGTCGCGATGCTCTGTGCAGTCACTCTGATCAGCCCTTCGAGAACATGCTCAGCATGCGGCGGGTCACGGCGAAGCCGCCGAAGATGTTGATGGAGGCCAGCAGCACCGCGACGAACGCGAGCAGGCGGATCGCCCACGCGTTGTCGGCCCCGTCGCCGACGCCGATCTGCAGCAGCGCACCCACGACGATGATGCCGCTGATGGCGTTGGTGACGCTCATGAGCGGTGTGTGCAGGGCGTGGTGGACCTTGCCGATCACGTAGTAGCCGATGACGACCGACAGCGTGAGCACGAAGAAGTGCTCGGGCAGCGGCGGCGGCGCGTACGCGTTGACGAGGAAGAGGGCGGCGATGCCCGCGGCGATGAGAAGGTACTTGCCGCGCTGGGTGAGGCCGGGGCGCGGCTCCGGCTTCTCCTGCACGGCCGGCATCTCGGCCGTCGGGGCGGGTGCCGCCGAGACCTGCACGGGCGGCGGCGGCCAGAGGACGTCGCCGTCGTGCACCACGGTCACGCCACGCTGCACCACGTCGGAGTGGTCGAGGACGAGCTGACCGTCCTTGCCCGGCGTGAGCAGCGTCAGCAGGTTGACGAGGTTCTGCCCGTACAGCTGGGAGGCCTGCGTGGGCAGGCGACCGGCGAGGTCGGTGTAGCCGAGGATCGTCACGCCGTTCGCGGTGACGACCTTCTCGCCCGCCACCGAGCCCGCGACGTTGCCACCCTGGGCCGCGGCCATGTCGACGATGACGCTGCCGGGCTTCATCGAGGCGACGTCGGCCTCGGTGAGCAGCCGCGGGGCCTGACGTCCCGGGATCAGCGCCGTGGTGACCACGATGTCGACGTCGGCGGCCTGCTCGGAGTAGATCTCCGCGGCGCGGCGGTCGTACTCCTCGCTGGTGGCCTTCGCGTAGCCGTCGGTGGACTTCTCGACCTCGACGTCGACCGCGAGGTACTCGCCGCCGATCGACTTCACCTGGTCGGCGACCTCGGGGCGCGGGTCGGTGGCGCGCACGATGGCGCCGAGGCTGGACGCGGCACCGATCGCCGCGAGCCCGGCCACGCCGGCGCCGGCGACGAGCACCTTGGCGGGCGGCACCTTCCCGGCGGCCGTGACCTGCCCGGTGAAGAAGCGGCCGAACTCGTGCGCCGCCTCGACGACGGCGCGGTAGCCCGCGATGTTGGCCATCGACGACAGCACGTCCATCGACTGCGCCCGCGAGATGCGCGGCACGGCATCCATCGCGAGGACGGTCAGCGGGCGGGCCGACAGCGCCTCGAGCAGCTCGGGGCTGGTGGCCGGCGCGATCAGGCTGACCAGCGTCGCATGGTCGTTGAGCCGGTCGATCTCGGCGGTGCTCGGCGGGTTGACCTTGAGGACGACGTCGGCCGTCCATGCCTCCTCCCCCGTGACGACGGAGGCACCGGCCTCCGCGAACGCCTCGTCGGCGAACGCGGCCTTCGCCCCGGCCCCGGACTCGACGCTCACGTCGTACCCGAGCTTCAGCAGACGTGCGACCGTCGCGGGAGTCGCAGCGACCCGGGTCTCCCCGGCACGCGACTCGGCGACCACTCCGATCCTCATTCCGCGGACACTAGCGGAGGCCTCGGGAACCGACCACTGGATGAGACCGGTGTCTCAGGTACTGGCGGTATCTGAAACTTCCGGCCATCCGGACGACAAGTTCACGCGTTCCGCCCTCAATGGCCACCTGGCTGCTGGTTCCCATCAGTTCATGGGAACCAGCAGCCCACCATGGTTCTCCCTCACTCACCTGCGGATGCAACCCCAGGTGAGCGAGGGATTCCCATCCATTGATGGGAATCAGCATCGACGGCGACGGGTCGAGCCGGGCGTCAGCAGCCGGCCAGGACGTCCTGCAGGGCGGCCTTCTCGGCGGAGTCGACGCTGAGACCCCACCGGTACTTCACGGCGATCCAGTCCGACACGTACGTGCAGCGGTAGCCGGTGGCGGGCGGGAGCCAGGAGTCCGGATCCTGGTCGCTCTTGGACCGGTTCGTCGACGCCGACACCGCGATCAGGCTGCGGGCGTCGCCGAGGTCGTTGGCGAACGACTCGCGTCGACTCGCCGTCCAGCCCGAAGCACCGGAGATCCACGCCTCCTTCAACGGCACCATGTGGTCGATGTCGAGGCTTCCCGCGTCGGTGAAGCGCACGTTGTCGTAACGCGACAGCCAGGAGCCCGACGTGATCGTGCACGTGCCGGTGCGCCCCGTCGCCGACGACGACTCGTCGATCAGCACCTCGGCGCGTGTGTTGCAGCCGTCGCCGTCGGCGTCGATCCAGTGCCGGAACGCGTCGCGGTCGTAGGTCGTGCCGTTGGCCTCCGCCCGCACGGTCAGCTCGGCGAGCTGCGACTCCGGCGACGCCGACGCGGCTGGTGCGACGAGGACGGTCGCGACGAGCGTCGCGACCAGCAGGCCGACGACGTGGGTGAGGCGGCGCCGTCGCCGCCCGACGGCGGGACGGACGTGGACGGTGGACGAGGCAGCACGAAGCGGCATGGCGGGACTCCCCCCGAAGTCACTGGTCAGGTCGAGAGGACCCTAGGCTGCGCCGTCGCCCGTCCGGAAGGCTCGGAACCAGACGTTCACCCGAACGTCATCAACCGCGTCCCTGCGCGCCCACGCCGGCCGTCGGTGGCGTGGCGGGAGCCGGCCGGCCCAGGTGGTAGCCCTGGAGCAGCCGGTAGCCGAGCGACTCGAGCGCGGTCTGCTGCTCCGCCGTCTCCACTCCCTCGGCCACGACGTCGATGCCGATGCCCTGGGCCATCGCGACCACCCCGGCGCAGACCGAGCGCGCCCGGCGCGAGTGCGTCATGCGGGCGACGAACGACCCGTCGAGCTTGACGACGTCGACGGGCAGGTCGACGAGGTGCGCCAGGGTGCTGTAGCCCGTCCCGAAGTCATCCACCGCGATCCGCACCCCGTGGTCGCGCAGGGCGAAGAGGTCGACGACCAGACCGCCCGTCACGTCGAGCAGCTGCGTCTCGGTGATCTCGAGGACGAGCATCGACGGCGGCAGCCCGACCTCGTCGAGCACCGACAGCACCCGTGCCACCAGGCCCGCCCGCCCCAGCTCGACGGCCGAGACGTTCACGTGCACCGGCACCGGCGTGCCCTGGGCAGCCAGCGCGGCCGCGTGCGCACACGCCCCGCGGAGCACCCCGTCGCCCACCTGGTGCATCAGGTCGCTGACCTCGAGCACGGGCATGAAGTCGCCCGGACGCAGCTGGCCCCGGATCGGGTGGTCCCAGCGCAGCAGGGCCTCGACCGCGTGGAGGTAGCCGGTGGCGACGTCGACGATGGGCTGGAAGACGAGCGAGAACTCCCCCGAGGCCTGCGCCCGCTCGAGGTCGACGAGCAGCCGCGCCGACGACTCGATGCCGGCGTGCACGGTCGGGTCGTAGAACTCCGCCCGGCCGCGACCACGGTCCTTCGCCGCGTAGAGCGCCTGGTCGGCGTGGCGCAGGAGCAGAGGCGCCTCGGCCTGCTCGTCGGCGGCGGCGATGCCGATGCTGACGGTCACGGAGACCGTCGTGCCGTCCTGCAGCACGACGGGCTCCGACAGGCGGTCCATGATCCGCTGCGCCTCGGCGGCGAGCTCCTCACGCGTCCCCGCCGACGTGCACAGGACCACGAACTCGTCGCCGCCGAGCCGGGCGACGGTGGCGCCGTCGCCGACGAGGGCGGAGAGCCGCTCGGCGAGCTCGACGAGCACCGCGTCGCCGACCGCGTGACCACGGCCGTCGTTGACCTGCTTGAAGCGGTCGACGTCGATGAACATCACCGCGAGGGCCGGCCGCTCGGACCCGACCACCTGCGCGGCGCGCTCCAGCGAGTCCGCCCAGAGGGCCCGGTTGGCCAGGCCCGTGAGGTCGTCGTGGAGGGCCGCGTGGGCGAGCGCCTGCTCGGCCTCCTTCTGCGCGGTCACGTCGATCATCTGCAGCGTGATGGCCGCCGACGACGCACCCGACCCCCCGAGCGAGAGGCTCGGGTCGAGGTCGGGGTCGACGAGCGCCAGCGCCACGTCGACCCATCCGCCGCCCCACGCGTCGTCGAGCCGCAGCTGGGTGCGCCAGCCGAGCGCGCGGCCCAGCGTCAGCTCGCAGACGCCCTGGCGGAAGGCCTCGACGTCGTCGTCGACGAACCAGGTGCGCGGATCGACCCCGAGGAGCGCGTGCCGGGGTCGGCCGGTGAGCGTCACGAGCGCCGCGTTCACGGCGTCGACGTGCACGAAGCCGTCGGGGTCGACCACCACGTGCGCCGACGCCAGCAGCGCCGCCTCCATGTGGTCCTGCAGCTGGTCGCGGTCGCGCCGGCTCTGCACGAGCGCGGCGTCGCGGGCGTCCTCGAGCGTCGCCAGCACCACGCCCACGACGGCCAGCACGAGGACGAAGGCCTGCGCCGCGACGACCCTCGCCTGGGGGTCGTCGAGCGACGCGAACTGTCCGTTGCCGGCTACCGTCGCGGCGACGACGAGCACGCCCTGCAGCGCCACCAGCACCGACGTCGCCTGCGCGCCGCAGCGCAGTGCCACGACGACGACGATCGGCACGATGGCGAAGTCGACCGGCCACGGCAGCCAGAGCAGCGCGCCCGTGACCACGAGTCCTGCAGCCACCGTCAGCGGGCACCCCGCTCCCCGCTCGCGCCGGGTGCGCCAGAGCTGGGGCAGCGCCAACAGCGCGTTCAGCACGACGAAGGAGCTGACCACGTTGCGGAAGCCGATGATGAACAGGCCCTCGAGGAACGGCTCGTCGAAGCGCCACCACGCCACCAGCGACCCCAGCAGCCCGCTGGTGGTGGCGGCCGCGGCTGCCACGCCGAGCAGCACGCCGACGTCGCCGAGCGTCGTCCACGTCGAGCGGAGCCAGGCCGGACGCCAGCGATGCAGCAGGACCGCACCCACGGCACCGTGCGACAGGTTGACCAGGCCGAAGAGCCAGGCTCCCAGCGGCTCGGTGCCGGTGAGCTGGTTGAGCACACCGCTGACCACCACCACGACGACGCACGCGACGATCCGCTCGAGCGAGCTGCGGGCCGCGAGCAGCCAGAGGATGACCACGCCGGCAGCCGGCCAGGCGAGCGCCAGCTGCGCCGGGGGCACGCGGGTCGCACGGCCGGCGAGGAACGCCAGGGCGAAGAGCACGGCGAAGCCCAGCGCCAGCGCCGCGGATCGCGTCCGCGTGCGCGGGGCGCTGCTCTCGAGGCCGAGCAGCCGCTCCATCTCAGGCAGTCCCCTCCCGACGTTCCACCTGCGGAGAAGCGTAGACCTCGGTGAGGCCACCCGGGTAGGGATCGGTCCTGGACGCCTTGCTCAGGTGGACAGGTCCACGTCGTCCCAGCTGTCGTGGACGCCGTCGCCGGCGGTCCACTCCAGGGCCCGACGTCGCTCCCAGAGGACGGACGGATCGACACGCCCGGGGTGGGGTCGGCCCGCGAGCCGTGCGTCGGTGATCCCCCACGTCAGGGCGAGGTGCAGGTCGAGCACGGGGAGCACGTCCTCGACGTCCCTGCGCCGAGGCCCGGTGCGGGAGCGCCACGCCGCCACCGGCTCGCTGGTGCGCAGGTCGGGCATGAGCGACGCGAGCTGGTCGCCGCACGGCGCGCTCGCGTCGAGCTCGGGCACGAGCCCGAGCACCCAGGCCAGCGCCCACAGGGCCTCGACCTGCGCCTCGTCCGAGTAGTCCGGCTCGACCTCGCCCGACAGGAGAGCGCGCTCGCGCGGGCTGAGCGACGCGAGCAGTCCCTGCTCCGCCAACCAGGCGCGCGCGAGCTCCGGCGGCATGCGCAGGGCCAGGTTCACGCGCACCGTCAGCACCAGCGCACGCTGCATCACCTGCTCCTCGTCCACGAGCACGAGGGGATCGGCAGCGTCGGCCACCGGGGGCAGGTGCGACGGGGGCTGCGGGAAGCCGAGACCGGGCAGCGCCGCGAGGCTGCGGCGGCGTGCCTCTGCGGCAGCGTCACCGTGCCCACGGCTGGCGTCGCGACCCCGAGACCACCTCACCGTGGAGGACCGAGGACGCTCGGGCGGTCGGGGTCCAGCAGCTCCGTCACGCCGTGCGCGTCGAGTCCGTCGAGGAGGCCGTCGACCCCCTCGGTCAGCTTCATCTCGAGCTCGTCGGGCAGGAGCGGCAGCATCGCGAGCAGGGCGACCTCACGACCGTCGTCGGTGCGGAAGGTCCGCGCCCCCTGCGGCAGCCGGAGCGGCGGGGCGAGCATGAGGCCGCAGAAGCGGGTGTCGTCGGCGTACGGCTCGGCCGGGTCGCCGTTCGGCAGCGAGTGCCAGGCACCCAGCCAGGTCTCGTACTCGTGGGGGAAGCGGGCGAGCACCTTCAGCGCGCGCACGGGCCAGTAGGAGCGCTCGTCGACCCAGGAGGCCTCGTCGACCGGCCAGTCCGGCGGGAGCATGACCATGACCTCGATCCGGTCGGGCACCTGCCCGCGGAGGTCCTGCGGCACGCTCATCCTGCGGTCGGACATGCCCGACGTCGCCAGCGTGTGGAACGGCCGACCCTCGCCGGCCGGCACGAGGTGCACGTCGACGTGCACGAGGTCGGACACGATCTCGTGGAAGACCGTCTCGACGGGCCCGACCCACTGCTCCAGGTGTCGGTCGACGGCGTCCACCGTCTCCGAGCACCCGAGACCTGCTGGCTCGAACGGCCGCTCCCGCTCCTGGTGACGGATGGTCGTCGGATGCTCCCGACGCCGCGCGCGCCTGCGTCCGAACACGAGCCCTCCGTCCCTCGGTTCCCGGTGGGCACGACCCTAGCGTCGCGTCGGTGCCGGATCCAGGGTCAGCGGAACACCTGCACCACGTCGATCGTGCCGACGATGTGCTCGTTCAGGTCGGCGAGGTCCGCGGCAGGTATCCAGTACTCGAGGATGGAGTCCCCGCCGACCTGGTGGACGTCGTAGGCGTCGAGGAACGACGTCTCGACCTCGAAGCGCGTCACGTAGCCCACGCCGCTCGCCTTCACGTTCCAGTCGCGCGCGATCCGCACGGCGTAGTCCTCGTTCAGGACGGGGTAGAAGATCGGCTGGTCGGGCAGCCGCGGCCGCCACGCGCGCCACCCCGATGCCTCGACCAGGGCGAGCTCCTGCGGCCCGGTCGGCCTCCAGAGCGTCGTCGTGTCCATCCCGTCATCCTGCCGCAGGACACGGCGGGCGACCCAGCCACTTTCGGCCGCTTGGAGATACTCGGCGAAGCGCGGCGGGCGGACCGGTCTCCGCCGGGTCGATGGACGGGAGGGGCTTCACCCACCGAACCGCTGACGATCCAAGCTCTTGAAGTAGCCCTTTCGCAGCGCGCGCTCGGCGCTGTCCTTCGACGTCGAGAAGAAGCCGCGCTCGGACGCCGACAAGCCTGAGGTCTCGATCTTTCGCCGGAGCAGCGAGAGCGTGCAGCACAGGTCGGCTGCCTGGAACAGGCTGTAGTCGGCCGGGATCACCTTGCGCACCTCGACACTCAGGTGAGCGTTGAAGACGCTGTTGACAAGATTCGTGATCTCCTTCTGACCATTGTCGTAGTAGATGACGATGCGCTCCCACGAGCTGAAGAACTCGTAGCTCGACCGGATCAGCTCACCGAGCTCACGTGACATCGCGCTGACGAGCCGATCTGTGTCACCCGGCTCGCGTTTGCTGAACACCCACGAGTGGTGCGTGACCTCGGACGTCCTGACGAAGTCGACGAGCACGCGGAAGATCGAACGGCGGGACGGCATGTCGAGCAGTCGATAGTCCTGCTCCCGGCGCACGAGGGGACCGGTGTGGATCGCATGGTCTGCCGGCAAGCCACGCGCCACCAGGGCGTCGCGGATCTTCTCCAGGTGCTGCGCGATGTCGTCGCTCTGATCGTGGAAGACGAGGCTCAGCACGTAGAAAGGCGAGTGCTTCTCGAATGGGCCGAAGTCGCCGGACTCGTCGACGAAGATGCTCAGCTCGCGCACGACGACACCCCTGGAAACGTCTTGAGGCGGGAAGAACCCGCCTCAAGAGGGTGGCGGGGGATATCCCCGCCTAAAGGTTGGACCAGGGCCTCTCGGCCAGCCCAGGTCGTCAACTCTAGCACCGGGCACCGCCAGCACCCGTCCACCTTAGTCGGTGGCGTCGCACGGGCGCGCCAGGCTGGGCCCTCAGTAGTACCAAGGGAACTGCGACCAGTCGGGATCGCGCTTCTCCAGGAACTGGTCGCGACCCTCCTGCGCCTCGTCGGTCATGTAGGCCAGGCGGGTGGTCTCGCCCATGAGGACCTGCTGGCCGACGAGTCCGTCGTCGATGAGGTTGAAGGAGTACTTGAGCATGCGCTGCGCGGTGGGGCTCTTCGCATTGATCTTGCGCCCCCACTCCAGGGCGGTCGCCTCGAGCTCGTCGTGAGGGACGGCCCGGTTGACCGTGCCCATGCGAACGCCGTCCTCGGCGGAGTACTCGTCGGCGAGGAAGAAGATCTCGCGGGCGAACTTCTGTCCGACCTGGCGGGCCAGGTACGCCGATCCGAAGCCGCCGTCGAAGCTCCCGACGTCGGCATCGGTCTGCTTGAAGCGGGCGTGCTCGGCCGACGCGAGGGTCAGGTCGGCGACGACGTGCAGGCTGTGCCCGCCGCCTGCCGCCCAGCCCGGGACGACGCAGATGACGATCTTCGGCATGAAGCGGATGAGGCGCTGGACCTCGAGGATGTGCAGCCGCGCGAGGCGGGCCTTGTCGATGGGCGACGGCTCCTCCGCGCCGGTGTCGGAGCCGGACGCCTCGCCGTCCTCGTACTGGTAGCCGAACCGGCCGCGGATGCGCTGGTCGCCGCCCGTGCAGAACGATCGCTTGCCGTTCTTCTCGCTCGGGCCGTTGCCGGTGAGCAGCACGCAGCCGACGTCGGCCGACGTGCGCGCGTGGTCGAGCACCTGCAGCAGCTCGTCGACCGTGTGCGGGCGGAACGCGTTGAGCACGTCGGGGCGGTCGAACGCGACGCGCACGGTGCCATGCGCGCGGGCGCGGTGGTAGGTGACGTCGGTGAGGTGCTCGAAGCCGGGCACCTCGTCCCACGCGGAGGGGTCGAACGTCTCGGACACACCGGGCAGGGCACTCATGGCCGCGAGGCTACTGGTGGGCGACTGCGGGGCGCGCGTCGGGAATCGGTCACACCCGCGTGACGCGCCCAGATACCGTCGGTATCTTGACGCCATGGCACTGTTCGCCCGCAAGGGCTTCACCGGCAAGGTCCTGCTCGTCACCGGCGCCGCCCGCGGCATCGGCGCGGGCGTGGCGCGGGCGTACGTGGCGCAGGGCGGCAAGGTCGCGCTGCTGGGCCTGGAGCCCGACCTGCTCGAGGCGCTCGCCACCGAGCTCGGCCCGGCCGCGGCCTGGTGGGAGGCCGACGCGCGCGACGGTCGCGCGATGACCGAGGCGATCGACGCCGCCGCAGCACACTTCGGCCGCATCGACCACGTCCTGGCGAACGCCGGCATCGCGTCGTACGGCACCGTCCGCCAGATCGACGAGGCGTCGTTCGAGCGGGTCGTCGACATCAACGTCAACGGCGTCTACCGCACGCTGCACGCGTCGATCCCGCACCTGGAGCGCACCCGCGGGTACGCGCTCGTCGTCGCGTCGCTGGCTGCCTTCACCAACCTCGCCGGGCTCGCGTCGTACAACGCCAGCAAGGCCGGCGCCGAGTCGCTCGCCCTCGCGACCCGTCAGGAGGTCGCCCACCTCGGGATCAAGGTCGGGGTCGCGCACCCGTCGTGGATCGACACCGACATCGTGCGTGGCGCCGAGGCCGACCTGCCGACGTTCAAGACGATCCGCGGCAAGCTGCCCTACCCGGCCAACAGCACCACGACCCTGGCCGACTGCGTCGACGCGATCGTCGCGGGATTGCGCCGTCGCAAGACCCGTGTGTACGTGCCGCGGGGCGTGCTGCTCGCCAACTGGACGAAGCCGCTGCTCAACTCCCCCGTCGCGTGGCTCTTCATGCGTCCGCAGCTCAAGCGGCACGTGCCCGACCTCGAGCGCGAGGTCGCCGCCCTGGGTCGCTTCCAGCACGCGCACGTCCCCCTCACCGACCCCAAGAAGCCGCTCGAGGAGACCCCCTCCACCCCCTGACCCACCCGCCGCTGCCCTGGGGGTGGGGCCCCACCCCAGGTGCGACTCCCCCACCCAGTCCTGGGGTGGGACGCACTGTTTACGTGGGGCCCCACCCAAAGGTCAACTCCCCCACGCAAACGACGGCCCCCAGCGCCTGTTTACGTGGGGCCCCACCCAAAAGTGAACTCCCCCACGCAACCGACGGCCCCCAGCGCGCGTTGACGTGGGGCCCCACGTAAAGGCGCAGCGGGGGTCAGGCCTGGACCGACCCCGCGAGCGACGTCATGTGGCCCAGGCGGGCGAGCTCGGAGGCGAGGAACTCCGGGCCCCCGTGCCGTCCGACGACGACGACGAAGCCGCGACCCTGACGGTCCTTCGCGTGCGTGCCGGCGAGCAGCGTCGACGACCACGCCTCGACGCCCTCCAGGCGCGACGACGACCTGATCGACAGCCACTCCGCCGCCTCGGGCACGAGCTTCGGGGCCGACGGCGACGCGAACAGCACCGACGCCTCGCCGTCGACGCGGCGCAGCGCCATGGCCCAGTCGGTGCGGAACGTGGCCGGCACGACCTCGACGAGCCGTTCGACGGCGTGCTGCGGCTCCGACGTGAACTGCTCGACGGCCTCGAGGTCCATGCTCAGGTTGGCGCCCGCGTTGTACCGCGAGATCCAGTGCACCCGCACGCCGTCGAGCTCGTGGCACGCCGTCACGAGGGCGTCGGCCATGACGCTCGGCGGCAGCTCGAGCAGCACGTCGTCGACCGCCTTGCCGTCGGCGCGGTGCTCCACGATCTCGATCGCCTCGATGTCGGCACCCGCACCACCGAGCGCCGTGGCCAGCGCACCGAGCGAGCCCGGGACGTCGGGCAGCTCGACGCGCAGCAGGAAGGCCATGTCCCCATCTCACCACGAGGCTGTTTCCTTTGTGTGACGCCACTACGCTGTGGGTCGTGACCGATCCTGCGGCCCCCGAGACCGTCCCCCAGCCTCACGACCGGGCCCGGTCGGTGCGGCGCTGGTTCCGCATCTTCGCCTTCGCCGAGGCGGTGTCGTGGGGCGCGCTGCTCGTCGCGATGTTCTTCAAGTGGGTCGTGCAGGACGACCCGCACGCCGGACTCGAGGGCGGTGTGCCGATCGTGGGCCCGATCCACGGCGTCCTGTTCCTCGCCTACTGCTCGCTCGCGGTCGTGGCGTGGTCGACGTTCCGCTGGAACCTCAAGACCCTCGCCCTGGCGCTGGCGGCGTCCATCCCGCCGTTCTTCACGATCTGGTTCGAGACCTGGGCGGAGCGCCGCGGGCTGCTCACGTCGGTCGCCGACGACCCCGACCCCGCGCCGGGCGTCACTCAGGTCTGACCCGACTCCGGTCGACGCCCCTGCTTCTGCGCGTACATCCGGTCGTCGGCCCGCGCGAGCAGCGACGCGACGTCGTCGTCGGCACGCGCCTGCGCCACCCCGCACGACCACGATGCCGGAGCACCCACCTGCAGCCGCCGCGCGACGACGTCGGCGACGCCGTGGTCGGCTCCAGGCATGACGACGAGGAACTCGTCGCCCCCGAGGCGGCCGAGCACGTCACCCTCGCGCAGCCCGGCGCGCAGGTGCTCGACGACCGACGTCAGCAGCCGGTCGCCCGCCGCGTGGCCCCCGAGGGTGTTCACAGCGCGCAGGTCGTCGACGTCGAGGGCGAGGACGGTCAGCGGCGTCCCCAGCCGGCGGCGCCGGACCAGCTGCGCGTCGACCACGGCCTGCACGCCCCACCGGTTGAGCGCGCCGGTGAGCTGGTCGGTGCGGGCGAGCCGGTCGAGCCGCAGCCGCAGCCGACCCAGGACCTCGGTGCCCACCAGCACCTGCACGACGACGGCGACCGTCGGCCCGAGCATCTGCGGGTCGTGGTGCGAGGCGACGGCCAGCACCCACAGCGCCGTGCCGACGTACGACACCACGCGCGCCAGCGCCAGCGGCAGGAACCACACGGCGAAGACGGCCAGGGTCGGCGTGCTCGTGCCGTTGGCGAGGACGGCGACCTGACGCTCGGTGCCCCACGTCAGCACGGCGAGCGCCACGAAGCAGAGCGACACCATCGCCGCGACCTCGCGCGGCTCGAGCAACGCACCGCGCCTCACGGTCCAGGCGAGACCGCCGAGCGCCACGACCACGAGGACGTAGAGCACCCAGCGCGGGTTGTTGTCCGGCTGCCACGTGGCGAGCGTGAGCGCCAGCATGCAGAGGGCGGTCAGGCTGAGCAGCACCGTCGCCGCCGTCATGGCGGGCCAACCCACGGCCCTTCGCAGCTCGGCGACCTTGCGCAGCACCTGGACCTCCCCTGGACGCCACTCCGACGACGCCCGCCATGATCGCAAGAACGGGGTCGCTCGCGCCGCCGAACATCGAAAACTGGGCGGATGTCCGGTCATGTCGACGGCCAGGGTGCGTCGTCCAGGACCCGGCGATAGTGTCGTGAGCAGAAGCATCCACGCCGACCGAGGAGCCGTGCCAGCATGTCGCTGAGGAAGAACAAGACCGTCCGGGACAAGGTCCAGGAGCGCCTCGAGGGCCGCCTCGACGACCTCGTCGCCCAGGCCGACAGCGTCCGCCAGCAGCTCGCCGACCGGGCGCCCGAGGTGCGCGACACCGTCGTCGCGAAGGCGCAGTCCGGTGTCGCCGACCTGCGCGAGCGTCTTCCCGAGATCGGGCACGACCTCCTCGACCGCGCGCCCGAGCTGAGCGAGAAGACCTACGACCGCCTCCCCAAGGGCGTCGCCGACCGCCTGCCCGAGGAGGTCAAGCCCAAGAAGAAGCGACGTCTGCGCCGCGTGGTGGGCATCGGCCTGCTGATCGGTGCGGGTGCCGCCGCCTTCGCGACGCTCAAGGGCAAGCAGACCCCGCCCCCGCCGCCGTACCAGCCGGCGACGCCCCCGCCGGCCCCGCCGAAGCCGGCCGCCCCGGCCGACTCGCTCGACTCCGTCGACGCGCCGGGCACGAACTAGCCGACCGCGTCACCGCACGCACGGGCCGGGACCTTCGGGTCCCGGCCCGTCGTGCGTCACGGAGTGGCCGCCGACCTTCCAGTGCGGAACACTGATCCCATGCGTTCGCTCTGGAAGGGGTCGATCAGCTTCGGCCTGGTCAACGTGCCGGTGCGTGTCTACAGCGCCACCGAGAGCCACGACGTGTCGTTGCACCAGGTGCACGCGGAGGACGGCGGGCGCATCCGCTACCAGCGACGGTGCGAGGTCTGCGGCGAGGTCGTCGCCTACGAGGACATCGCGAAGGCGTACGACGACGGCGAGAACACGGTGGTGCTGACCGCCGACGACCTCGCGTCGCTGCCGGCGGAGTCGGCGAAGGAGATCGAGGTGCTGGAGTTCGTGCCGGCCCAGCAGATCGACCCGATCCGGCTCGACAAGGCGTACTTCCTGGAGCCCGACAAGACGGCGATCAAGCCCTACACGCTGCTGCGCCGCGCCCTCGAGGACACCGACCGCAGCGCGGTGGTGCGGTTCGCGCTGCGGCAGAAGTCGCGCCTGGCGGTGCTGCGCGTGCGCGACAAGACGCTGCTGCTGCAGACGATGCTGTGGGACGACGAGGTGCGCACCGCCGACTTCGACGTGCTGGAGACCGTGCCGCGGATCAGCGCGAAGGAGCGCGACATGGCCTCGCAGCTGGTCGACTCGCTCGCGGCCGACTTCGACGCGTCGCAGTTCACCGACGACTACCAGGAGCAGCTGCGGACGCTGGTGGAGGCCAAGCTCGAGCAGGGCGACACGATCGACACGGCGGCGACGTTCGGCACGAGCGACGACGACGGTGACGACGCCGAGGTGGTCGACCTGATGGAGGCGCTCAAGCGCAGCGTCGAGCGGAGCAAGGAGCGTCGCGGCCAGGGCGGCAGCACCGCGTCGAAGCCGCGCGCCCGCAAGAAGGCCTGACCCGGCGGCATGCCCAGCCGCGGCTCGTCGAGCAGCCAGACCGTGACGATCGACGGTCGGCGCCTGCGTCTGACGAACCCCGACAAGGTGCTGTACCCGGCGACGGGCACCACCAAGGCCGAGGTGATCTCCTACTACGTGGCCGTCGCGGACCGGCTCCTCCCCCACGCCTCCGGGCGGCCGGTCACCCGCAAGCGCTGGCCGGACGGCGTCGGCGCTGTCGGTGAGGCCCCCGGCGGGGGTTCCGGGCCACGGGCGGAGAAGGCCCCCGGCGGGGGTTCCGGGCCACGGTCGGAGAAGGCCCCCGGCGGGGGTTCCGGGCCGCGGGCGGAGATGAGCACAGAGCTCTTCTTCGAGAAGAACCTGCCGGACTCCGCGCCTGACTGGGTGCGCCGCGTGGTGGTGCGGCACAAGAGCCACGTGAACGTGTACCCGCTCGTGGACGGGCCGGCGGCGCTGGCGTGGCTGGGGCAGGTGGCGGCGCTGGAGCTGCACGTGCCGCAGTGGCGGGTGGAGGCCGACGGGACGCCGCGCCACCCGGACCGTCTGGTGCTCGACCTCGACCCCGGCCCGGGCGTGGGGCTGGCGGAGTGTGTGGAGGTGGCGCACGCGGCGCGCGACCTGCTGGCCGACGTCGGGCTGGAGGCGTTCCCGGTGACGAGCGGCAGCAAGGGCCTGCACCTGTACGCGCACCTGACGGGCGAGCACGATGCCGACTACGTGAACGCCTTCGCGAAGCAGGTCGCTGCGGCGCTGCAGGACGAGCTGCCCGACCTCGTGGTCTCGTCGATGAAGAAGTCGTTGCGCGAGGGTCGCGTGCTCGTCGACTGGAGCCAGAACAACCAGGCGAAGACGACGATCGCGCCGTACTCGCTGCGCGGTCGTGCAGCGGCCGACGGGGAGGGTCCGTTCGTCGCCGCGCCGCGGTCGTGGGACGAGCTGGGGCCCGACCTGCGTCACCTGACGATGGAGGAGGTGCTCGAGCGCGACGACGACCCGCTCGCCGGGCTGGACCCGCAGCCGACGTCGGGCGACGAGGCACCTGTGGCCGCACCGGACCGGCTGACGGTCTACCGCTCGATGCGCGACGCGTCGCGCACCCCCGAGCCGGTGCCCGCGGAGGCGCCGACGGAGCGGGGCGCCGACCCGATCTTCGTGGTGCAGGAGCACCACGCCACACGCCTGCACTACGACGTCCGGCTGGAGCGCGAGGGCGTGCTCGTCTCGTGGGCCGTGCCGAAGGGTCCGCCGACCGACCCGAGCCGCAACCACCTCGCCGTCCCCACCGAGGACCACCCGATGGAGTACGCGACGTTCGAGGGGACCATCCCGAAGGGCGAGTACGGCGCGGGGCAGGTCAGCATCTGGGACCACGGCACGTACACGCTGGAGAAGTGGAAGGAGGGCGAGGTCATCGCCGTGCTGCACGGGTCCGCGGACGGCGGGTTGGGCGGCAGCGTGCGGTTCGCCCTCATCCGCACTGGCGAGAACTGGTTGATGCACCGCATGGACCCGCCGGCGGCCCCCGACACTGCGGCAGCCGACACTGCGGCAGCCGACGATGGCACCGCGTCCACGACCACGCCCACGACGGACGAGCCCGACGGCGGGGGTCCGCCCGACGCCGGCCGCCTCGAGACCGTCGCGCCCATGCTCGCGAGCCGGCCCGACGGCCTCGACCCGCACCGCGACGCCGACGCCTGGGCGTTCGAGATGAAGTGGGACGGCGTCCGCGTGGTGGCGACGTGCGACGGCGGGGCCGTGCGGCTCGTGGGGCGCAGCGGCAAGGACGTGACGACGACCTACCCGGAGGTCGCCGAGGCGCTCGCCGGGCTGCACCTCGACGATGCCGTCGTCGACGGCGAGGTCGTCGCGCTCGGCGACGACGGTGCGCCGTCGTTCGGACGCATCCAGCAGCGCATCGGGCTCGTCCGGCCGCGCGACGTCGCCGCGGCGCGCCGGGCCGTGCCCGTGCGCTACGTCGTCTTCGACCTGCTGCGGCTGGGCGGGACCGACGTCACGGGCCTGCCCTACGTGCAGCGCCGCGAGCTGCTCGAGGGCCTCGACCTCGACGACGCCGACCGGGTCGACGTGCCCGCCGCCTTCGACGGCGACCTCGACGCCGCGCTCGCGTCGAGCCGGGAGCTGGGCCTCGAGGGCGTGGTCGCGAAGCGGCGCAGCAGCCGGTACCGGCCCGGCAGCCGCTCGGCGCACTGGGTGAAGCTCAAGCACGAGGACCACGTGGAGGTGGTCGTGGTCGGGTGGCGGCCTGGCCGCGGCGGGCGCACCGGCGGGGTGGGGTCGCTGCTCGTCGCGGTGCCCGACGCGGCCGGTGACCTGCGCTACGCGGGTCGCGTGGGCACCGGGTTCGACGAGCGCGCGCTCGCCGCCCTCGCTCGCCGGCTCGAGCCGCTGCGCCGCGACCAGCCGACCGTCGAGGCCCCGCGCGACGTCGCCCGGGAGGCGGTGTGGACGGAAGCCGAGCTCGTGGGCGAGGTCACCGCGGCGGGCTGGACCGACTCCGGCCACCTGCGCCACCCCGTCTGGCGCGGCCTGCGCGCCGACAAGACCGTCGCCGACGTCGAGCCCGTCGTGGCCCCCTGACCAGACCCGACCTGACCTGGCCTGACCCGGCGGACCACCACAGGTGTCCGTCGCGCGACCACGTCACGTCCAGTCGGCATGCGCTCCCCCACGGTCGCTCCTAGCGTGGAACGTGACCCCGTTTCCCTGACGCCAGGACGTGTCGTGAGCTCCTCCTCTTCCCTCCCTCCGCAGGTCGTCGTGCTGTTCGGCGCGACCGGTGACCTCGCCAAGCGCAAGCTGTTCCCCGGCCTCTACCGGCTGGCGCTCGCCGACCGGCTGCCCCTCCGACGCCGACGACGGCAGCGACCTCGCGGCCGCCGTGCGGGACGCGGAGTCCGAGCTGGGCGGCGATGCGCGCCGACTGGTCTACCTCTCCGTCCCGCCCGCCGCGATGGAGCCGATGATCCGCATGCTCGGCGAGACGGGCATCGCCGACGGCGCGCGCATCGTCGTGGAGAAGCCGTTCGGCACCGACCTGGAGTCGTCGCGCTCGCTGCAGGCGACGCTCGACGAGGTCGCCGGCGAGGACAGCGTGTTCCGCATCGACCACTTCCTCGGCAAGGAGGCCGTGCAGAACGTGCTCGCGCTGCGCTTCGCGAACGGCCTGCTCGAGCCGTCGTGGGACGCCGAGCATGTCTGCGCCGTGCAGATCGACGTGCCGGAGGAGCTCACCATCGAGGGCCGCGGCAGCTTCTACGAGGCCACCGGCGCCCTGCGCGACATGGTCTCGACGCACCTCTCGCAGGTGCTCGGCTTCCTGGCGATGGAGCGGCCCGAGAGCATCGACGCCGACCACCTGCGCGACGCGAAGGCCGCGGTCTTCGCCGACCTGCAGCCGTTGCGCGCCGACGACGTCGTGCGGGGCCAGTACGAGGGCTACCGCGACGAGGAGGGCGTCGACGACGACTCCGAGGTGGAGACGTTCGTGGCGGTCCGGGTGCACGTCGACAACGACCGCTGGCGTGGCGTGCCGTTCCTGCTGCGCACCGGCAAGGCGATGGCGGCCACCCGACGCACCGCGACCCTGTTCTTCCGTGCTCCGGAGCCACTGTTCGACGAGCGTCAGGACGGCGACGACCGGCTCGTGCTCGAGCTCGGCGAGGCGCCCGAGGTGACGGCCGCGCTGCACGTGAAGCGCCCCGGCCCGACGTTCGAGCTGACGCGTGCGTCGGCCACCTTCAAGCTGCCCGACGACGACCCGGAGCACCGGCCGCTCGAGGCGTACGAGCGGCTGCTGCTCGACGTCATGCACGGCGACCAGACGCTGTTCACGCGCGGCGACGAGGTCGACCGGCTCTGGCAGGTCATCACGCCCGTGCTGGAGGACCCGCCGCCGGTGCAGACGTACGAGAAGGGCTCGTGGGGCCCGCAGGCTGCGCTCGACCTCGCGGGCGAGCGCGGCTGGCACCTGCGATGACGGGGTCCCCACCAGGTCCGACGTCGGGGCCGCTGCCGATCTCCGACCACGGCCTGGTCGGAGACCTGCGCACGGCCGCGCTCGTCGGCACCGACGGGACCATCGGCTGGTTCTGTCCCGGGCGCTTCGACGCGCCGAGCGTGTTCGCGTCGGTGCTCGACGACGAGCGCGGCGGGGCCTGGGAGCTCGAGCCGGTCGACGGGTCGGTGCGGTCGCAGCAGTTCTACTTCCCCGACACCGCGATCCTCGCCACCCGCTTCCTCACCGACGACGGCGTGGTCGAGGTGCACGACTTCATGCCCGTGCTCCGGGCGGAGGACGCCGACCACCGCCAGCGCCTCGTGCGTCGCGTGGTGGCCGTCCGCGGGCGCTCCGTGGTCCGCACCCGGGTGGCGGCCCGCCCCCACTACGGGCGCACGACGCCCGACCTCGAGACGCTCGACGTCGCGTCGGGCCACGGCGTCTCCCTCACGTGCGAGGGCCGGGGTGACGACCCGGGCGTGCGCATGGCGTTCGGTGCGACGGTGCCGCTCGAGGTCGACGCCGGCGACGTGACCGCCGAGTTCACGCTCGAGGAGGGCGAGCGGGCCCTGTTCGTGCTGGAGGTGCTCGATCCGCACGCCGACACCCCCACCGACGGCTGCGACGACACCGACACGTCGGCGCTGTTCGAGGCGACGTCGCAGTTCTGGCGCAGCTGGCTGTCGCAGTCGACGTACGCCGGCCGGTGGCGCGAGACGGTGCACCGCTCCGCCATCACCCTCAAGCTGCTCACCCACGAGCCGAGTGGCGCGATCGTCGCCGCCCCCACGACGAGCCTTCCGGAGACGATCGGCGGCACCCGCAACTGGGACTACCGCTACGTGTGGATCCGCGACGCCGGCTTCAGCCTGTACGCGCTGCTGCGTCTCGGGTTCACGTCGGAGGCGAACGCGTTCACCCGCTGGCTGTCGGAGCGGCTCGGCGAGGAGCGCGAGGACGAGGCCGAGCTCGGGCCGCTGCGGGTGCTGTACGACATCGACGGGTCGGCGCCCACCGACGAGCACGAGCTCGACCACCTGTCGGGCTACCGCGACTCTCGTCCGGTGCGGGTCGGGAACGCGGCCGTCGACCAGCTGCAGCTCGACATCTACGGCGAGGTCATCGACGCCGTCTACCTGTTCGACAAGTACGGGCCGGGCATCAGCCACGACGCGTGGAACGACCTGCGGCGCGTGCTCGACTGGGTGCTCGAGCACTGGGACGCCGACGACGCCGGCATGTGGGAGATCCGCGGCGACGTGCGCGCCCACACCACCAGCCGGCTCATGTGCTGGGTCGCGGTCGAGCGGATGATCCGCATGGCCCGGCGCCGGGGGCTGCCCGGCGACGTCGGCGCGTGGTCGCGGGTGCGCGACGAGATCCACGAGCGGATCCTCAGCGACCACTGGGACCCGCACCACGAGACGTTCCTCATGGCCGAGGCCGACCCGGACGCCGCCCCCGACGACGACCCGGTGCTCGACGCCGGCGTGCTGCTGATGCCGATGGTGAAGTTCTGCTCGCCCGTCGACCCGCGGTTCCTGTCGACGCTGGCGGCCGTCGAGGAGCAGCTCGTCGCCGACAGCCTCGTCTTCCGCTACGACGTCCACGCCGCCCCCGACGGCATCGAGGACGCCGACGCCGACGGCGACGGGGTGGGCGACGGCGAGGGCACCTTCAGCCTCTGCTCGTTCTGGTACGTCGAGGCCCTCACCCGCGCCGGTCGTCTGCGCGAGGCCGAGGTCGCGCTGGAGAAGATGTTCACGTACGCCAATCACCTCGGCCTCTACGCCGAGCAGATCGGCGCCACCGGCGACCAGCTCGGCAACTTTCCCCAGGCCTTCACGCACCTGTCCCTCATCAGCGCCGCCATCAACCTCGACCGCGCGTTGGCCTGACGGGGTCCCGCCGGCGCACCGGCTGCGGGAGCCTGACCTTGCTGGTGCGCTGCCTGCGGGAGCCTGACCTTGCTGGTGCGCTGCCGCGGCTCGCGCTGGGGGTGGTCTCCGCAAGGGCCTCGACCGGCAGCGGGCCTGGGGGCGGGTTCGGGTCTCGGGGTCTGGCCTGGGCTCTCGGGTGACGCATGATTCTTCGTCTCTGCGTTCGCGCGTTTCATCGGTGGATCTGCAACATCAGGAGCGCCCCTGCGGTTGATGATCCACCGATGGAGGGCGTCGCGCCGGAAGGATTCTGCCTTGGCGTGGACCGTTCCACGCGAAAGCAGAATCGTGCGTCCCCCCCAACCCCAAGGGCACCCAAGCTTCTGCGTCCGCGTGCGTTCGCCCCAGCACCAACTCCCGGCCCGAGACCCCAGACCAGCGCGGATGCCAGCCGCCCGGTCGAAGCCCTTTCGGAGACCACCCCCAGCGAACGCCGAGGCGGCGCAGCAACGAGCCGAGACCCGCGCAGACGTCGCACCAGCACGTCGAGACATCCCGAGGCAGCGCAGCAGGAGGACGAGACCTCTGAGGCCCCCACCCCAGCAAGACCCCCGAGATGCCAGGATCTCCCGCATGGGCACCTCGACGACGACGCACGCAGGCTCGAGGACGAGACGCGTCGTCGCGGCCGTCGCCGTCCTCGTCGCGCTCGCAGGCTGCGGTGCTGCGGGCGGCCCGCGCTACGACATCCCCCACGACGCGGCGTCGGGCGGGCAGACGTTGCGCCAGGCGCAGGCTGCCGTCTCGAGCATCCCCGGCCTGACGATCGACGTGGCTGGGGGCGAGCCGCCGAACATCAAGGGCAACACCGGCTACGACGTCCGGGTCACGGTCGCGCCGGGGTACCGGATCGTCGACGGACCCGCGCTGGTGACGTTCCTGGTGGAGTCGGCGTGGTCCGTGCGCACCGGCTACCTGCCGAACACGTACATCACGGTCAGCGTCGACACCGGCGACGGCCCCGAGTTCGACGTCGACGCAGCAGCGGCCGAGGGCGGATGGGTCGAGCGCGGCGAGCCCGTCCCCGGGCAGACGTCCTTCAGCCTCGTCAACGTGCGCACCGACGACGGCTCACCCGCTCGCGAACGGTTGGGCGACTGGCCCGGCGACGTCCCCGCCTTCCCGCGCGGCGTGACCGCCCGGCGCTGATCGAGCGGCCCGCCCCGCCTCGCGTCCTCAGGCCCGTTGACGTGGGGCCCCACGTAAACCAGCTCCCCCCAACGCAACCGTGCGTCGTTCTCGCACGTTTGAGTGGGGCCCCACGCAAACGCGCAGGCGGAGCGGGCCCGGTCAGCGGCGACGCGAGCGGAGAGAGTCCGACAGGATGCCGACGAGGGCCTCGAGCTGGACGTCGGTGACGTCGACCTCGGTGTCCTCACCGTCGAGGGCGCGGGCGGCGAGCCCGGCCTTGCTGTCGATGAGCTCCACGATGCGCGTGTCGATCGTCTGCGAGGCGATGATGCGCCACGCGGTGACCGGCTCCTCCTGACCGATGCGGTGCACGCGGTCGATCGCCTGCATCTGCTCCGCGTCGGTCCACGACAGCTCCGCCAGGACCACGTTCGACGCCACCTGCAGGTTGATGCCGACACCGGCCGCGGTCAGCGAGCAGACGATGATCTGCGTGCCCGGGTCGTTCTGGAACGCGTCGATCGCCTTCGCGCGCGCCGCGGCCGTCTGGTCGCCGCGGATGGTCGAGTAGCCGATGCCGCGCTCCTCGAACGCCTTCTGCGCGGCGTCCATGACGTCGAGGTGCTTCGCGAAGAACACGACCTTGCCGACGCTGCGCGCCAGCTGGGCGGTGTAGTCGGCAGCCAGACCGGCCTTGGCCTGGCCGATGCGACGCACCATCGAGAACACGTTCTCGCCGGTCGACTCGTTGGCCTCCTCGCGCTCCCACGCCGCGACCTTGCGGACGAGGTCGAGGTCGAGCACGTCGGCCACCGGGTGCCCGGCCTCGACCCGGGCGGCGGCCGCCCGGTCGTAGCGGGCGACGAGCCGACGGGCCAGCTCGGCCTCGGCGGCGCGGATGGAGCGGCCGGCCTCGCCGTCGAGCTCGACGGGCATGTCGGCGATGCGGCGGGCGGGGATGTCGGCGGCGACGTCGATCTTGCGACGTCGGACGATGCCCATGTCGATGACGGCCTGCCGGGCGGCGGGGAAGAAGCCGGGGTCGAGCGGCGTCAGGCCGGTCTCGTCGAGCCGGTGCATCAGCTCGGGAAGCGGCTTCTTCTCGTCGATCCAGCCGAGGAACTGCCAGATGGCGCGGAAGTCCTCGACGTCGTTGATGAGCGGGGTGCCGGTGAGCGCCATCATCAGCGGTCGCGCGGTGCGGCTGCGGATGCGGTCGGCGATGCGCAGCACGTGACGCGAGCGCTGCGACGACGTGTTCTTGATGAAGTGCGCCTCGTCGAGCACCATGCCGCGGAAGCCGAGGTCGCCGAGCCAGCCGGCGTGGCGGTCGAGGATCTCGTAGTTGACGACGACGATGTCGGCGAACGCGTCGATGTCGTCACCGTTGCCGTGCACGACCGTGACGGCGCGCTGCGGGGTCCACAGCCCGACCTCGCGCGCCCAGTTCGCCTTGACGACGTTCGGCACGACGACGAGCAGCGGGTAGGCCTGCGCCGCGTGCGCGGCGAGCAGCGACTGCGCGGTCTTGCCGAGGCCGGGCTCGTCGGCGAGCAGGAAGGTGCGGTGTCCCTCGGCGGCGGACGACACGAGCTGGGCCTGGTGGCGCATGAGGTCGGGTCCGCGGTGGTTCAGCGGGAGCGGCTCGGGGAGCTCCATGCAGGCGGGCGCACCGGCGGCGGCCCGCTCGAACGACGACAGCAGGGGGCCGATGAGCTCCCACGTGGCGAGGCGGCTGGGCCCGGTGCGGGGCGGCGGCTCGGGCGAGAACTCCGGCGGCATGAAGGGGTTGGCGAGCTGGCGCGCGACGACGGAGCGGGGCACGACGGAGCGGTCGACCCGCAGCTCGGTGGTGGCGGCGGGCGGTTCGACGGCCAGCTCGAGGCCGGAGGCTGCCATCAACTCACGCTTGAGGGCGAGGGTCGAGCTGGAGATCTCGGCGTCGTCGGTGAGCAGCATGAGCAGCGCGGGCTCGCGCGTCGCGGTCTTGGCCAGGATGGTGGCGACGCCGTCGAGTCGCTTGAGCTGGTCGGCGCGCTGCGGCTCGGTGAGGTCGGTGGCGGTCTTCACGCGGGCGCGCTCCTCGCGCACCAGCAGGCCGACGGCCTGGAAGGTGGCGCGGGTCGACGCGGTGACGCGTCGTCGCTGCACGGCGTTCTCGACCTCGCGCACCGCCTTCGCGAGCACGGGCATGAGTCCGGTGTCGTCATCGTGCTTCTTGCGCCGGGCCCCGCTGCCGTTCTGGCGTGCCTTCTGCGGGTTCCGCTGCTGCGTTCTCGTGGCCAACAGGCTCCTCCTCCACGGCCGGACGTCTGCCTCGGCCGGCGGCGGACGGGTCGTGCCCGTCGCCGCGACAGGGCGTACGGCGACTCGGCCGCCAGTGACATCGGCGGCGGGTCGGTGGCTGAGCACCCACCCACGAGTGCGGGCCGTACGGCTCCTGCTCCGGCCAGTGTAGACGAGAGAGGTTCGTCTGGCGCGTTCTGCCCAGGTCTGATGGGTCGCCGGGCCGGGGCGCGCGACTCAGCCGAGGAGGGAGCGTACGAGCAGCAGCAGCGCCGACGACCCGCTGACGACGAGCACCAGCACCCGCACGAGGCCGGGCGGCAGGCGTCGCCGCACGGGTCCGCTGACGGCGAAGCCGAGGACGAGGGGACCCGCCCCCCGAGCGGTAGGTGGCGCGCGGAACCCGACCTGTCAGCGGTAGGTGGCGCGCGGAACCCGACCTGTCAGCGGTAGGTGGGTAGCGCTCTCGACGCTGCTTTCCGCGTGCTGCCTACCGCCGCCGACGAGGAAGCGCGCGCCACCTACCGCCCGCAGGGCGACGGGGGCGCCCTCAGTGAGCGGGCGCACCCTCGGGTGCGTCGGCCTTGCGCAGGAACGGGACGAGGACGACGAGCACGAGGCTGAGGATCGCGCCGACGAGGAAGGCGCGCTGCACGCCGTCGACGAACGCCTGACCCTCGCCGAGTCCGGCGTCGACGCCGCTGGCGGAGACGACGGTCATGATGGTGATGAAGAGAGCCGCGCCGGCGGCGCCGGCCACCTGCTGCAGGCTGCCGACGACGGCGCTCGCGTAGGAGTACAGGCGAGGCTCGACGGACCCGAGGGCGGTGGTCATGAGCGGCGTGAACGTGGCCGACAGACCCAGCATCAGCACCAGGTTGGCGCCCACCAGCCACGCGACCGACGTGTCCGCGTCGACGTCGACCAGCAGCCACAGGCCCGCCGACACGAGCAGCGAGCCCGGCACGACGAGCACGCGCGGGCCGAGCCGGTCGTAGAGCCGGCCGACGAACGGTCCGGTCACGCCCATCACGACGCCACCGGGCAGGGTGATGAGTCCGGTCTCGAGCGCGCTGAGGCCGAGCGTCTGCTGCGCGAAGAGCGGCAGCAGGAGGAACGAGCCGAACATGGCCGCCATGGCGATGAGCATCGCGCCCGTGGCGATGCGGAACTGGCCCGACGTGAACACCCGCAGGTCGAGCAGCGCGCGGTCGTCACGCTGCAGCTGCAGCTGGCGGGCGACGAAGGCGGCCAGGGCCACGCCGCCGACGACGAACGGCAGCCAGGTGGGCGTGCCCGACGACCCCTGCGCGTGCTCGCCGATGCCGACGAGGCCGTACACCAGACCGCCGAGGCCGAGCGCCGAGAGCGGCACCGACACGGCGTCGATGCGCTGGTCGCCGGTGGCCGCCACGCTGACCACGTAGCGCGCGCCAACCACGAGCGCGGCCAGCGCGATCGGGGCGACGACGCCGAAGATCCATCGCCAGCCGAAGTGGTCGAGCACGAATCCCGAGAGCGTCGGGCCGAGCGCGGGGGCGACGGCGATGACCACCGTGATGTTGCCCATCATCGCGCCGCGCCGGGCGACGGGGACGATCGTCATGACCGTCGTCATGAGCAGCGGCAGCATCACGGCGGTGCCCGAGGCCTGCACGACCCGCGCGACCAGCAGCATCGCGAAGCCCTGCGACGCGAACGCGAGCACCGTGCCCGCCGTGAACAGCGACATCGCCGCGACGTAGAGCGTGCGCGTGGCCACCCGCTGGATCAGGTAGCCGGTGAGCGGGATGACGACGGCCATCGTGAGCATGAACGCGGTAGTCAGCCACTGGCCCGTCGACGGCGGCACGCCGAGGTCGTCCTGCAGCACCGGCACGGCCACGCTCATGACCGTCTCGTTGAGGATCACCACGAACGACGCCACCAGCAGCGTGCCGATGACGAGCAGGTGCTCGCGCGGCAGCGGGGGCGTGTCCGTCGTCGCGGTCGGGTCGGTCGTGGCGGTGCTCATGCGGTCCCCTGGGGTCGGTGCCGGGCGTGCTGGTGGCGCGTGGGCTCCATCGTCGACCACGGCGCAGACCTGGGGGTGAACGTCGGGCGGCAGCGGGATGTTCCCCGCACCGGCCCGACGTCCCGGTTCAGCGACGCACGCCTCAGAGCCGGTTGAGCACCTGCACCATGTCGTCCTCGGTGTCGCTGCCGATCTTCTCGAAGACCAGCTTGACGACAGGCGTCGCGAGCTTCGCGGCACCCTTCAGCTGGATGTCGGCGACGTAGGTGATCTCGCTGCCCGACCCGTGCGGCTGGACGGTGATCGTGTCGGTGGAGTGGGCGGTGTCGTTGGTGCCCACGAACTGCACGTGCGTGTCGTCGAGCTCGGTGAGCTCGTACTCCAGCTCGGTGCTGACGCCGGCGATCTTCGACGTGTTGCGCCAGCGGCTGCCGACGGCGACCGGGCCGTCGTCGATGCGCTGGCACGACTCGGTGCCCGGGTCCCACTCCTCGGCGTGCGAGAAGTCCTTCAGGTACTCGAGGACGGTCGCGGGGGCGGGCTGGACGGTGAACGTACGGCTGATCTCGGTCATGTCTCCACCGTCGGCGACGATCGACGGCCGTGCACGTCGACCGGGCCCGGTACCCCGGAACGCGATGTCGAACCCCCCGAATTTCGGGAGGCGTACCCGCCGACCCCGTCCTACGGTCGAGACGACCCCGAGACGAGGAGCCACCATGAGTGACACGACAGACGAGAAGACCCTCGACGACCTGCTGACCGACCTGCGGATCGCCATGTTCACGACCATCACCGACGACGGCACGCTGCGCAGCATCCCGATGGCGCGCCAGGACACCGACCTCGACCCCGCCGAGCTGTGGTTCATCACGGCGAAGGACACCGAGCACACGCGCGACGTCGCGAAGCGGTCCGACGTGCAGCTGACGTTCAGCTCCTCGGACTCCTGGGTGGCGCTCACGGGCCACGCGGAGGTCGTCGACGACCTCGCCAAGCTGAAGGAGCTGTGGAACACCTTCGCCGAGGCCTGGCTGCCCGAGGGACCGGAGGGCGACAACTCGACGCTGATCAAGGTGCGCGTCGACAAGGCGGAGTACTGGGACACGCCCGGCAGCAAGGTCGCGTCCGCGATCAGCCTGGTGAAGTCGAAGCTGACTGGCGAGCCGTACAAGAGCGACCACGGCGTCGTCGAGAACCCGTGACCTCGCGACCATCGCGCTGACGACGAGAGAGGTCCAACGATGAGCGAGGGCAAGCACGAGCCGCCGAAGGGCGTGCAGGAGACCGCGCAGCGGGCCGTCCGCTGGATCGAGGACGGCAAGGCCGGCAAGGGCTTCACCGACACCGGCGAGCACCGGGCCCACCAGCTCGCGAACGGCGAGAAGCTCACCGACGAGCAGGCCACGAAGATGCGCGCCTACTTCAAGCGGCACGACGTCGACAAGGACGCCGAGGGCTTCAAGAACGGCTCCGACGGCTTCCCGTCGCCCGGTCGCGTCGCGTGGGACGCGTGGGGCGGCGACGAGGGAGAGCGCTGGGTGGGCACGCTCGACCTCTGAGTCGGGCGCACCCGCCACGGGGGAGGCCGTCCGCTGGACGCCTCCCCCGACGCGTGTGACGGGGAGGGTTCACCCCCTCGGCCACGGGTACCTCCTGGGACGCGACCGGTCCGCGGTCGCCCACAGCCTCGAGGGGGTCAGTCAGCATGCCGCTCGCCGACACGGAGTCGTCCACCGGGCCATCCACGGTGTCGTCCACTGGGCCGTCCATGGGGCCCCGCCGGGGTCGTCCCGAGATCAGGGTCGCGTCCGTGCCCGCCGGGCACGTGTACGTGCGGCACCTGTCGTCGCCCGACCTCGACCTCGACGACCCCGTGCGCCGTCTGGCCGACCCCGCACCCGGGGGCGGACCGGCTGCCGCGGGCCAGCCGTGGTGGCCGCCGGCGATGCTCGACCCAGCCTGGGTGGAGCGCTCGCACGGCTCCTTCGACCTGATGCACGTGCACTTCGGCTTCGACGCCCTCGCCCCGGCGCAGCTCACCGCGCTGGTCGAGGCGCTGCGCACGCACGGCAAGCCGCTCGTGCTCACCGTGCACGACCTGCGCAACCCGCACCACCTCGACCGCGCCCTGCACGACGCCCAGCTCGACGTGCTCGTGCCGGCGGCCGCCGTCGTGGCCACGCTGACCGAGGGCGCGGCCGCCGAGGTGCGCCGCCGGTGGGACCGCGACGCGCTGGTGCTCCCCCACCCGCACGTCGTCGAGCCCACCACCATGCAGCGGCTCGCCCGACACCGGCCCGCGCCTGCGGAGCGCGGCGGCGAGTTCCGCGTCGGCCTGCACGTCAAGAGCCTGCGCGCCTGCATGGACCCAGCCACCCTCCTGCCGACGCTGCTCCGCGCCGTGCAGGAGGTGCCGGGCGGCGTGCTGCAGGTCGACGGCCACACCGACGTGCTCGACCCGGGCGGCGCGCGCTTCGACGCCGATCTGGCCGCCTGGCTCGCCGACGCCCCCGACGTCGTCGACGTGCGCGTGCACGACTACTTCACCGACGACGAGCTGGTCGACTACCTGGCGTCGCTCGACCTCTCCGTGCTGCCCTACCGCTTCGGCACGCACTCGGGCTGGCTCGAGCTGTGCCGCGACGTCGGCACCCCGGTCGCCGCTCCGAGCTGTGGCTACTACGCCGACCAGGGGCCGGTGCACGCGTTCACGTTCGACGAGCAACGGTTCGACGCCGACAGCCTCGTCGCGGCGGTGCGCGACGCGTGGGCGTCGACGCCCACCCCGGCGCCGACGGTGGCGCAGCGGCTGGCGCAGCGTCGCCAGCTCGCGGAGGCCCACGCCACGGTCTACACCGACGCGCTGACCGGTGCGTGCAGCATCGCGACCGTGGGTGGCCGATGAGGATCTGCCTCGTCGCGTCCGCCCGCTTCCCCGTCGCCGAGCCGTTCCAGGGAGGTCTGGAGGCGCACACGGCCACGCTGGCCCACGCGCTCGCCGACCGCGGCCACCGGGTGAGCGTCTTCGCCGCACCCGGGTCCGACCCCTCACTCGACGTCGAGGAGCTCGACGTGCCGCCGTTCGAGCCGAGCGCGGCGGCGCGGGCCGACGTGGGCGCGCACCCTGACGCGTGGATGCGCGAGCACCACGCCTACCTGGCGCTCATGCTCCGGCTCGCCCGCGGCGGGCAGTCGCGCTTCGACGTCGTGCACAACAACAGCCTCCACCACCTCCCCGTGGCGATGGCGCCGATGCTGTCGGTGCCGATGGTGACGACGCTGCACACCCCGCCGCTGGGCTGGCTCGAGTCGGCCATCGCGATGTCGGGCGGCGCGTCGACGTTCGCCGCCGTCAGCCGGCACACCGCCGCGGCCTGGTCCCACGCCGTGCAGGCCGAGGTGGTGCCCAACGGCGTCGACACGTCCCGGTGGCAGCCGGGTCCGGGGGGCGGGCGGGCGGTGTGGACGGGCCGACTCGTGCCGGAGAAGGCTCCGCACCTGGCCATCCTCGCCGCCCGACGCGCCGGTCTCGCGATCGACCTCGCGGGACCCGTGCTGGACGCCGACTACGTGCGTCGCGAGGTCGAGCCGCTGCTCGGCGACGACGCCCGGCTCGTCGGCCACCTGCACACCGACGCCCTCTGCGACCTCGTCGGGCGGGCCGGCGTGGCGCTCGTGACGCCGCAGTGGGACGAGCCGTACGGCCTCGTCGCGGCGGAGGCCATGGCCTGCGGCACCCCCGTGGCGGCGTTCGCGCGCGGTGCGCTGGCCGAGGTGGTCGGGGTGTCGGCCGGGCGGCTGGCGCGACCCGACGACGTCGACGACCTCGCCCGCGCCGCCCGCGAGGCGGTCGCGCTCGACCGTACCGCCGTCCGCGACCATGCGGTACGGCACTGCTCCGTGCAGCGGATGGTCACGCGCTACGAGGAGCTCTACGCCCGCGCCGAGAGCCCGACCCAGCCCGCCGAGGCCTCATGATCGGCTACTACGTCCACCACCACGGGCACGGGCACGTCATGCGGGCGACGACGCTCCTGCCCCACCTCGGAGGGCACGAGGTGACCGGGTTCTCGACGCTGCCCGCGCCGCGCGGCTGGCCGCAGCTGTGGATCGGGCTCGACCCGGACGCCGACGACGACCCGTTCGAGCTCCCGCCGGACCCGACCGCCGGCGGGGTCTTCCACTGGGTGCCCCGCGGGCACGACGGCCTGCGCTCGCGCATGGCGACGATCTCGCGGTGGATCGACCTGACCGACCCCGACGTCGTCGTCGTGGACACGTCGGTCGAGGTGGCCGCGCTCTGCCGCCTGCACGGCGTGCCCGTGGTGCAGATGCTGCAGCCCGGCGTCCGCACCGACCGGCCGCACCAGCTGGCCCTCGACCTCGCCGACCGCATCGTCGCGCCGTGGCCCGCCGACGTCGCGGGCGTCGTCGAGGGTGTCGCCCCCGACGACCCGCGGCTCGTGCACGTGGGCGCGTTCTCGCGCTTCGACGACCGCCCGGAGCCGCACGCGGTCGCGCCTCCGGCCACGCGCCAGGTGACCGTCCTGTCGGGCACCGGCGGACCCGGCATCGACGACGCCTCGCTCGAGCGCGCCCGACGCAACACCCCCGGCTGGACGTGGACGGTGCTCGGTGGCCACGCCGGCTCCTGGCTGGACGACCCGTGGCCCGCACTGCTGCGCGCCGACGTCGTCGTGACCCACGCCGGGCAGAACGCGCTGGCCGAGGTGGCCGCGGCGCGTCGGCCTGCTGTGGTCGTGCCGCAGGAGCGTCCGCACGACGAGCAGCGGACCACCGCCGCGGCACTGCGGGCCGACGGGCGGCTGCCCGTCGTCGTCGCCGAGGCGCCCGCCGACGACGACTGGGCCGCGCTGCTGGAGCAGGCGGTGCGTCGCGACGGACGCGACTGGGAGGTCTGGAACGACGGCAAGGGCGCCGCCCGCGCCGCCGAGGTCGTCCTCGAGGTGGCGCACGCGCGGACGGACAGCCGATGACGCCGCAGGGGTCGGGCCGGGTCGCGGTCGTGACGGTCGTGCACGGCCGGCACCGTCACCTGTGGCTGCAGCAACGGTCGCTCGCGGAGGGCGCCGTGCCGCCCGACGACCACGTCGTGGTGGCGATGGGCGACCCGCGCGCCGCGTGGTGGCCGGCGCCCGGGCGACGTCCGCACGTCGTGCACCTGCCCCTCGCCGACGAGCGGCTGCCGCTTGCCGCGGCCCGCAACCTCGGGGCGCGCACGGCGATCGAGCGCGGAGCCGACCTGGTCGTGCTCCTCGACGTCGACTGCCTCGCCTCCCCCGGGCTCGTCCTCGCCTACGAGGAGGCGTCGCGGCGTCCGCTCGCGGAGGACGCGGTGCTCTGCGGACCGGTCTCGTACCTGCCCCCGCCGCCGGCCGGCGGCTACGACCTGCACACCGTGCACACGCTCGCGACGCCGCACCCGGCGCGCCCCGCGCCGCCCGCGGGCGACGTGGTCGTCGACGCGGACGGGCACGACCTGTTCTGGTCGCTCTCCTTCGCCCTCACCCCGCAGACCTGGGAGCGGGTCGGCGGGTTCGACGAGGCGTACGCCGGCTACGGCGCCGAGGACACCGACTTCGGGCAGCGGGCGGCGGCGGCCGGCGTGCCGCTCGCATGGGTGGGCGGCGCGCGGGCCTCGCACCAGCACCACCCGACGCAGACCCCGCCGGTGCAGCACCTCGACGACGTGCTCCGCAACGGCCGCCTGTTCCGCGACCGGTGGGGGCGGTGGCCCATGCAGGGCTGGCTCGACGCCTTCGAGGAGCAGGGCCTGGTGCGTCGCACCGCCCACGGCGACTACGCGAGGGCCGACGCGCCCGAGTCGCCCGTGGCTGCCACGATGGACGCGTGACGTCCGTCTCCGTGGCCCTCGCCGCCCTCGCGGCGCTGCTGCCGATCACCAACCCGCTCGGGGCCGTGGCCGCCTTCGCGGCCCTCACCGAGGGCCAGCCCGCCGACCAGGTGCGACGCCAGGCGTGGCGCACCGGCATCTACGTGGCGACCATCCTGGGCGTCTTCGCGCTCCTCGGCAGCCTCGTGCTGAGCGCCTTCGGCATCACGATCGCCTCGCTGCAGATCGCCGGCGGCCTCGTGGTGGCGCACTCGGGCTTCGGCATGATCGTGCCGCGGGAGACGAGCACGGACGCCGAGAAGGAGCACGCGGCCGCGAAGGCCGACGTGTCGTTCTCGCCCATGGCGCTGCCGTTGGTGGCCGGACCCGGGGCGATCGGCGTGATCATCGCGCTGTCCGCGCGCCACCCCGACCCGCTCGACCGCGTCGGCATCCTCGTCGCGGGTCTCGCGATCGGTCTGCTCATCGCGCTCGCGCTGCGCTTTGCCACGCCGGTCGTCGACCGGCTGGGCCCGACCGGCATCGGCGCCCTTACCCGCGTGATGGGCTTCCTCATCCTCGCGATCGGCGTCGAGCTGTTCGTGCACGGCGTGCTGGCCGTCCTGCCCTCGTAGGCTCCTGCCCATGCGGGAGGCCGAGATCTTCGACGTCGACGGCACGTTGTGCGACGTCTCGGGCGTCCGGCACCACGTGCGTGGGGAGCGACGCAACTTCGAGGCGTTCCACGAGGCCGCCCTCGGCTGCCCGCCGCACGCCTGGGTCGTCGACGGGGCACGGGCCGCGGCGCGCGAGGGTCGGGCCGTCGTCGTGGTCACTGCCCGCCGCGAGCACTGACGCGCGGGAACGTCGTTCTGGCTCGCGCTGCACGACGTGCCGTCGGACCACCTCTACCTGCGCGGCGAGCACGACGGCCGCCCCGACGTCGAGGTCAAGCGCGACGTCCTCGCGCAGGTGCGCCAGCGCTACCGCGTCGTCCGCGCCTGGGACGACAACCCGAACGTCATCGCGCTGTGGGAGTCCGAGGGCATCGACGTCGTCGTCGTGCCCGGCTGGGACGACGAGCCGTCCCGTCCGTAGAGGCCGACGCGCCGCTCAGCGACCGAAGGCGGCGAGGAGGTCGCTGACCATGGTGGTCGACTCCTCGGGGTGGCGCAGGGGGCCGTCGGGGTGCACCTCGTAGCGGTTGCGTCGCCCGACCTTGGTGCGCGTGAGATACCCGGCCTCCTCGAGGTCGCGCAGGATCGTGCGGGCGGCGCGCTCGGAGATGCCGACGCGCTCGCTGAGGCTGGTGAGCAGGATGCCCGGCTCGCGCGCGACGAGGACGAGCACGTGGCCGTGGTTGCTGAGAAAGGTCCACGAGGAGCGCTCCGACGTCACGCACCCAGCCTAGCCGCGAAGGTGTCGTGCCTCACGTAGGCTACACCGGAACCTCAATACCGGTATTGTGCTTCCCGTTAACGATCTCTCACCGCGCGGCGCCGGACGGGGTGGCGACACCGCGCGGACGAGATCCCCCTGCCAGTCCAGGAGTCCTCGTGGATCTCTCCATGCTCAGCAACCTCACCGACCCGGTCATCCTGTTCTTCGTCCTCGGACTGCTCGCCGGCACCCTGCGCTCGAACCTCGAGGTGCCACCGGCCGTCACGAAGTTCCTCTCCCTCTACCTGCTCATGTCGATCGGCTTCAAGGGCGGCGAGGCGCTCGCGGCCACCGGCATCACCAGCACCGCCCTCACCGTCATGGGCCTCGCGGTGCTCCTGTCCGTCGTCATCCCGGTCGTCGGGTACCGCGTGCTGCGCCGGCGGGTGGCGCCCTTCGACGCGGCGGCGATCGCGGCCACCTACGGCTCGGTCAGTGCCGTCACGTTCGTCGCGGCGACGCAGTTCGTGACCTCGCGTGGCGACGAGCCCGGCGGCTACATGACGGTCGCGCTGGTCATGATGGAGACGCCCGCGGTGATCATGGCCGTGCTGCTCGCCACCTGGGTGCGCTCGCAGCGTCGGGCGGCCGAGCCGGCCCTCGTGGCCGCGCGGACCACCGGCTCCGGACCCGACGCCCCCACGACGCCGACGTCGGACCTGCCCCCGGCCGGCGCGAGCGTGGGCAGCATCCTGCGCGGGGCGTTCACCGAGGGCACGTTCCTGCTCCTCGTCGGCTCCCTGGTCATCGGCGTCGCCTCCGGATCGAGCGGCGCGGAGACCATGGCGCCGCTGTTGCACGACCTCTTCAAGGGGCTGCTGGCGTTCTTCCTGCTCGACATGGGCCTCGTCGTGGCCCGGCAGCTGCGCGAGGTCAAGGGGGTCCCGCCGTTCCTGATCGGCTTCGCCGTCGTGATGCCGCTGCTCGGCGCGACGCTCGCGCTGGCCCTGGGCGTCCTGGCCGGTCTCTCCGTCGGCGACCTGACGCTGCTGACCGTGCTGGCGGCCAGCGGCTCGTACATCGTCGTCCCGGCCGTGGCGCGCCACGCGATCCCGGAGGCGCTGCCGTCGCGCTACCTGACGATGTCGCTCGGCATCACGTTCCCGTTCAACATCGTCCTCGGCATCCCGCTGTACCACGCGATCGCCGGGGTGCTCGCGTGAGCGCGGGCCTGCTGGCCGGCAAGGTCGTGCTGGTGACGGGCGTCGTCACCACCGAGAGCATCGCCTACGGCGTGGCCCGACGCGCCGGCGAGCTGGGTGCCCAGGTCGTGCTCACGGCCCTCGACCGCGACCTCGAGCGCGCGAGAGAGGCGGCGCGGTCGCTCGACGTCGACACCGTCCTCACCTACGACGTCACCCGCCCGGGCGCGGGCCTGGAGCTGGTCGAGGCCGTCGGCGAGCGCTTCGGACGTCTCGACGCGGCGCTGCACGCCATCGCGTTCGCGCCGCGGGCGGCACTGTCGGGCTCGATGCTGGGCGTCGACCCTGCACAGCTCGAGCAGGCGTTCCGCACGAGCACCGTCTCCTACGCGGAGCTGGCGGAGGTGCTGCGCCGACTGAGCCCGCCGCCGGGGGCCAGCCTCGTCGGGCTCGACTTCGACGCCGCAGGGGCGTGGTCGGTCTACAACTGGATGGGCGTGTGCAAGGCGGGCCTGGAGTCGCTCAACCGCTACCTCGCCCGCGACCTGGGCGCGATCGGCATCCGCAGCAACCTGGTCGCGGCCGGACCCGTCCACACCCGCGCCGCCAGCGGCATCCCGGGCTTCGAGGAGCTGCTCGACGCGTGGGAGCAGCGGTCGCCCCTGCCGTGGGACCCCCGCGACACCGAGCCTGTCGCCGACTCGGTCTGCTACCTCTTCTCCGACCTCGCACGAGCCGTCACCGGCGAGATCCTGCACGTCGACGGCGGCTACCACGCCATGGCCGGCCCCCTGAGGGGGCCGGGGCGGGGGTGAGGGGACGGCTGGACGCAGGATTCTGCCGTCCTGCGTCCAGCCCCGAAGGATGCTGCGTTGGTGACGGGATCCCGTCACCAACGCAGCACCCTTCGACCCTTGGCACGCGGACGCAGACGCGTGCGTCCGCCGTCGGGACCTCGAGGGCACGTGACGGGCGTGGCGCGGTGGCGCACGATGGACGGGTGCTGCACCACCTCGACCACCTCGTCCTCACCGTCGCCGACGTCGACGCGACGGTCCGCTTCTACGGTGACGTCCTCGGGCTCGAGGCCCGGACCTTCGGCGAGGGACGGACGGCCCTCCACGCGCCGGGCTGGAAGATCAACCTGCACGAGGCCGCGGCGCCGATCGAGCCGCACGCCGCCGCACCGACCCCCGGCTCGGCCGACCTCTGCTTCATCGTCGACCGCCCCCTGGAGGAGGTCGAGCGGACGCTCGCCGGCGCCGGCGTGCCCGTCGAGCTCGGACCCGTCGACCGGACCGGCTCCTCCGGACCGATCCGCAGCGTCTACGTCCGCGACCCGGACGGCAACCTCGTCGAGCTGTCCGTCCCGCGCGAGGAGCAGGGCGCGTCCTGAAGGACGTCTCGCACCGACGGAGCCGGTGAGGCCGCGCTCCCCGTGCTGCAGCTCGAGCGCCTCGGGCGACGTCGCGGAGGGGCGTGAGACGGCACTGTGGCTGGTCGGAATCGGCCAGTCACAGTGCCGTCGTGGTTCAGCTGGAGGCGTTCTTCACGCGCCGTTGCTGCAGCTGCGTCCGTCCGAATGCCGCCCAGAGGATGTAGAGGACGACCGCAGCGGCGACGATGTAGGCGCCGGTCGCGGCGTCGGCACTGCCGAAGATGTTGACGGCGATCGCGGCCACGGCCACGATCGAGAACAGCGTGCGGTAGTTGTTGAGCGTTTCCATGATCTCCCCCGTCAGAAGCATTTCTCGATGACGCCACCGACCGTGGCCAGGTCGATCAGCGCGTCGCGTACGTCTTTGCCGATGCTCCCATGGGTGAAGACGTGCTTGAAAGCCTTCTTCGCCGACGCTCCTCGTCCGTGACCGGCCTTGCGGTAGGTCTTGTACGCCTTCCGTAGAGCCTTGTAGGCGGCCTTCGTGCCACCGACAGTCTTGATCGCAGCCTTGACCTTCGCGAGCTTGGACACGAGGTAGATGTTGCTCAGGACGGCGAGGATGATCGCACCGATGCAGGCGGTGGCGCCGACGGTGATCGCGTTCTGCTTGACGCGCGGGTCGTAGGTGGCCTGGATCGCGTCGTCACTGTCGCTGGTGACGTCGGCGGCGGGCCGCTCGAGGCCCTGCTCGGCGAGCCACGCGTCGATGTCCTCCTGCGTGCCGGTCTCGGAGTCGGGGATCTTCTCGATCAGCTCGAGGCCGTCGATGATCCCGGAGTCGATGTCGCTGAGCGGGTCGGGGTCGGCGTACCAGGCGTTGACCTCGACCTTGATGTTGACGTTGGTCCCGGAGTTGTTGGCGACCTCGATCGTGCCGGCCTCGGACAGGGTCATCTCCATGAGCTCGCTGCTCTCATAGGTAGTCCCGTAGGGGCTCTCGACGATCTGGTAGTCGCCAGGAAGCTCAGGGTCGTTGACCACGAGCCAGCCGGGGTCCTTCTTCGTGGTCCAACGTCCGGTGACCTTCAGGCTGACGCCGAAGGCGTTGGCGGGCACCGAGCCGACACCTGCGACGGTGACGGTGCGCTTGCTCTTGCGGGGAAAGGTCGTCCAGCCGGTGCCGCCCGAGGCGATCGGGACCGGCGTGGTGGCGGTCGCAGTGCGGTCTCCGTTCAGGGGAAGACGCTCGAACGTGTCGGTGTCAGAGTCAGCGATCGAGCGCAGCGACCCGTCGCCCTCGCCGCGGTGGTCGCCGGCGATGATCGACGTATCGGACGCGCCGTGGAGCACGGGCGGGCGGTGTGAAGGCGCCGCGAGCAGGCTTGCGAGCACCGCGGTGGCGGTGACCGTCGTGACTGCGGTCAAGGGGGCGGAAGGGGGCATGGGCCGCTCTCTCATGGGGAAGCCGCTGGTGTCGAGCGGCATCGGAACCGCAACCGGTCAGTGGCGGGTGATACGAACCATCACAGGTCAGACCAGCTGGTGAATCGAGATCACGTCAAAAATGGATCCGCGACAGTCGTCCGTCCCACGGGCTGAGGTGCCGTAGCCGATCCGGGCACCGCAGCATCATTCCCGGCCCCGACGACTCGAGACCGACGATGCCGTCTCCCCTGTCGCTCTGGGAGACAGCGGAGTCAGTGAGGCACCCGTCCGGCCTTGAGCGACCGACCTGCTGCGCGCGGCTCCACCCCGGCCTGCCAGAGGGCGAGCGGAGCGGCGAGCCGAGGATCGTCGAGAGGCGCGTAGGCGCCGGGGACCGAGCGCCGCTTCATCTCCTCGAGGAGCAGCTCGGGACTCGCGTCGCCGCTCGTCTCGCGGCTCTTCCACGCCGCCCGGTACGCCGCGGCCGCGGTCTGGGAGCGGTCGAGCCGGTCCAGGACCTCGCCGACGACGTCCAGGGTCATGAACGAGCCGAGCATCGTCTCCCCCTCACGTCCGTCATCTCGACACCTGCTCCATGCATTGAAACCGACCTGACGGTCCTGCGTCGAGGTCCCCGACACCCGACGATGCTGCGTTCACGACGGGATCCCGACACGGACGCAGCATCCTTCGACACCCCGCACGCGGACGCGGAGTCTTGCGTCCACCCAGGCACCGCCCCGGGTCCCCCACAAAGCACAGAAGCCCGGAGCATCCTCAGATGCTCCGGGCCTCGTCTGCGCGCCCGTAGGGATTCGAACCCCAAACCTTCTGATCCGTAGTCAGATGCTCTATCCGTTGAGCTACGGGCGCACGTCCCGAAGGACAGCGAAGAGTCTACGGGACGCCCCTCGGCGTCGTGCAACCGGGGCCGGGACCACGCAAAGACTCACCCGATCCACCGACGACAGGTGTCTGTTTGGTGAATCCGCCCAGGAACCAGGTCCGCGACCACTACGGTGAGCGCAGCCGCCCCGTCGCGGGGCACCGTGGAGAGAGAAGGACCCATGACCAGCAGTCGTCTGGCGCTGCCGGCGCTGTGCGCATCCGCCGCACTCGTCGCCAGCACCGTCGGCCTCGTGGCCGCGCCCGCCCAGGCCGAGCCGACCGACGCCCCCTCGTCGTCCGCCGCGTGCGAGACCTACCCCGCCGACCAGCTCGAGGAGGGCCAGGAGGTCACCGGTCTCACCACCGCCGGCGTCACCCCCGGTCGCCCGTCGTCGAAGGTCGAGCCGGAGTCGTTCACGGGCACCTACCTCGACACCCTCAGGAGCGACGACGGCGACACCCTCGTCTTCGACCTCAAGGGCTCCCGGATCACCAAGGCCGACGGCACCATCGACGCCGGCGTCTGGTCGGGCATGTCCGGCTCCCCCGTGTACGCCGCCGACGGCCGCCTCATCGGCGCCGTCGCCTACACGTTCGGCGGCACGCAGGGCTCCTCGATCGCCGGCGTCACGCCCGCCGCGGCCCTGCAGGCCCTGCGCGCCAACGGCGGCCAGGCGCCCACGAGCATCAAGCTCACCTCGCGCGAGAAGAACCGCCTCGTCGCCGCCGGCGCCGACCGCAGCGAGCTCGGCACCGGCGCGCGCAGCATCAAGCCCGTCACCGCCATCACGCTGCCCAGCAGCCTCGCCCGCGGCTACGCCACCATCGCCAAGCGCGCCGGCACCACGGCCCGCACCGTCATCAACGGCGCCAGCGGCGGCACCGCCGCCGACGCACCCATCGTCGCCGGCGGCAACCTGGCAGTCGCCGACTCCTACGGGTCGATCGCCTCCTACGCGCTCGGCACCGCGTCGCTCGTGTGCGACGGCGACGTCGTCGGCTTCGGCCACCCCATGGAGTTCGCGAACGCCCAGCGCACCCTGCACAACGCGTCGACCGCGCTGATCCAGGCCGACGGCGGCGAGTCGTACAAGCTGGCCAACCTCGGCGCCCCGCAGGGAACCCTCCTGCACGACGGCCTGGCCGGCGTGTTCGGTCGCCTCGGCGCGCTGCCGCTCACCACGACCGTCACCTCGACGGCCTCGTCCGACGGCAAGCCGGCGCGCACCTACCTGTCGTCCGTCCCCAACCCGGACGCCCTCGCCGAGATCGCCGCCACGCACGCCTTCCGCGACGCTGCCCTCGCCCAGGACCAGCTGGCCGGTGGCGAGTCGCTCGTGACCTGGACGGTCAAGGGCACCAGCACCGTCAACGGCAAGCCCGTCGAGATGCGCCGCACCGACCGCTACAGCCGACAGGACTCCCTCGCGGAGTACGTCGGCACCGGCGTCGCGTCGAACATCTGGGCCCTGCAGGACAACCCGTTCTCCAACATCGACGTCACCGACGTGACCATCGACGACACGCTCACGTCGCCGTACAAGGCGCTCAAGGCCACCGCCGCCGAGCGCTACGACACGAAGACGCGTCGCTGGGTCAAGCTGCGCGAGGGTGGCACCATCACCGCCACCAAGGGACGCACGATCAAGCTGCGCATCACCCTCGACCGCGCGAACCGGTACTCGAAGGCCACCAAGCGCTTCGTGACCACCGAGATCCGTCCCGCGTCGACGGCGATCGGCACCGGCCGCATCGTCATCACCGGCGGCAACACGAACAGCTGGGACGACGAGGACGAGTACTTCGACGACTTCGCCCCGTGGGACGACGAGGACTACTACTACGACGACGAGGACGAGCTGTCGCTCCCGGCGAAGCAGCCGACGTCGGCGCAGGGCGTGGCCGACCAGCTCGCGAACGACGTGCGCAACGACGACCTCGTGGTGTCGCAGGACTACTTCACGAAGCCGTCGAAGCGTTCCAGCAAGCGCGTGCTGGTGAACCAGGACAAGCGCCTGCGCCAGACGTCGATCGTCAGCGGACTCCTGTACTTCAAGGTCCGCTACCGCTGACCCCGCGTCACCCGCACACGACGACGGCGCTGCCTCCCCGCTCGGGGTGGCAGCGCCGTCGTCGTGGTGACGGGACCGCTCAGCCGGTGTTGCGCAGGCCGGCGGCGATGCCGTTGATCGTCAGCAGCAGCGCCCGCTCGGTCTCGGCCGACGGCGACTCCGCCGACCGCGCCCGACCGAGCAGCGAGACCTGCAGCGCGTGCAGGGGCGCGAGGTAGGCGTCGCGCAGCTCGAGCGTGCGGCGCAGCACCGGAGCCGACTCCAGCAGCGACGTCTGGCCGGTCACCCGCAGCACCTGCCCCACGGTGCGCTCGTGCTCGGCGCGGATGACGTCCATCAGGTGGCGGGCGTCGTCGGGCACCAGCGCGTCGACGTAGGAGGAGGCGATCTCGAGGTCGGTCTTCGCGAGCGTCATCTGCACGTTCGACAGGAACGTGCGGAAGAACGCCCACGACCCGTACATCTCGCGCAGCGTGTCCTCGCGGCCGTCGTCGAACGCGGCCTGCAGGCCCGAGCCGACGCCGAACCAGCCGGGCAGGATGATCCGCGACTGGGTCCACCCGAACACCCACGGGATGGCACGCAGGTCGTCGAGGCCCCCGGCGCCGCCCGGGCGCTTCGCCGGACGCGAGCCGATGTTCATCTTGCCGAGCTCGTCGACGGGCGTCGCGGCCACGAAGAACGGCACCAGCGCGTCGTCGCGCACGAGCGCACGGTAGGCCTGCTTGCCCTGCTCGGCGACGACGTCCATCGTCGCGTTCCAGCCGTCGAGCACCTCGCGCGGCAGCAGCGACGTGCGGTGCAGCGCCGACGCCTCCACGACCGCGGCCAGCGCACCCTCGAGGTTGTGCCGACCGAGCCCCGGCAGGGCGTACTTGTCGGAGATGACCTCGCCCTGCTCGGTGATCTTGATGGCGCCGTCGAGCGAGCCGTACGGCTGGCTCATGATCGCCTCGGCCGTCGGGCCGCCGCCGCGGCCCACGGACCCGCCGCGACCGTGGAACAGCCGCAGCCGCACGCCGTGCTCGCGGGCGACGTCGCGCAGCGCGCGCTGCGCGCGGTGGATCTGCCACTGCGAGGCGGCGATGCCGGCGTCCTTGGAGGAGTCGGAGTAGCCGAGCATGATCTCCTGCAGGTCGCCGCGCGCCGCGACCACGCGGCGGTACGACGGGTCCGACAGCAGCGCGTCGAGCAGCGGCCCGGCCGACTCGAGCTCGGCGACGGTCTCGAACAGCGGCGCGAAGCCGATGCGCGCCACCGGCTCCTCGCCGGTGAGGTCGACGAGGCCTGCCTCGCGGGCCAGCACGACGACGGCGAACAGGTCGTCCACGTCGTGCGTCATCGAGACGATGTAGGTCTCGACGACCTCGGGCCCGTACGTGTCGAGCGCGGTGCGGATGGTCTCCATGAGCGCCAGCGACGCCGACGCCGCCTCGCCGAGCCGCTCGCGGTCGGCGGCCGCCGCAGCACCCAGCAGCGGACGCGCGGACCGCAGCTCCTCGGCGAGCCGCTCGATGCGCTGCGGACGCTCGAGCTCGCCGTACCCGGTCTCGCCGACCCTCGCGTAGAGGTCGGCGAGGGCCGCGTGGTGCTTGGCGGAGTGCTCGCGCACGTCCATCGTGGCCAGGCCCGCGCCGAACGTGACCGCGGTGCGCAGCAGACGTCGGATGGCGCCGTTGCCGGTCAGCTCGTCGCCGGCCGCCAGCATCGAGTCGCGCACCAGCGCGAGGTCGCGCACCAGCTCGTCGAAGCCGAGGTAGTCGCGACCCGGCTCGTGCGGGGTGTCGTCGACGAGGCGGTCGCGGGTGCGCAGCAGGCGCACGCGCACGAAGCTGAGCTTGAGGCGGTACGGCTCGTCGGCGTTGAGGCGGCGGATCGTGCTCCAGGTGATCGGCAGCGCCTCGGCGTCGGCGGCCAGCGACTCCTGCAGCTCCTCGGTCACGTCGACGACGCGCGAGCTCGGCCAGGCCCGACGTGTGCTGCAGGTGCAGCACGTCGAGCGTGACCTCCGGCGTGACGTTGGGGTTGCCGTCGCGGTCGCCGCCGGCCCACGTGCCGAAGCGCAGCGGTCGGGCCGCCGGAGCCAGCTCGACTCCGACGCGCGCGGTCTGCCGGTCGAGCTCGTCGAGCAGGCCGGGCACGACCTCCGACGCGATCGAGCGCAGGTAGTACACGGCCGTGCGTGCCTCGTCGAGCGGCTCGGGCTTGACGACCCGCAGCTCGTCGGTCTGCCACAGCAGGTCGACCAGCTCGGCCAGGCGACGCTCGTCGGCCGCGGCGTGCGCGGCCGGACGACGCGGGTCCTCGAGGTCGCGCACGACCTCGGCGACCTTGCGCAGCAGGCGCAGCACCGTGCGGCGGCTCGCCTCGGTGGGGTGGGCGGTGAACACGGGCCGGTACTCGACGCGGGTGAGCACGTCGGCCAGCTCCTCGGCCGAGAGGCTGCCGTCGGCGAGGGCCTCCTCGATGCGCCCGAAGGTGCTCGCGAGCGGTCCCTCGCTGCTCAGCGTCAGCTCCTGCCAGCGGTGCAGCTGCTCGGTGATGTTGACCAGCTGGAAGTACAGGGCGAACGCCCGGGCCAGCACCACGGCGCGCTCGGGCTCGAGGGCGTCGAGCGCCTCGCGCAGCTCGCTCGACCCCGCACCGGGTCGTCGCGCAAGGTGGCGCACGCGCTCGACGAGCTCGAGCAGCTCCGCACCCTCGTGGCGGGTGAGCGCCTCACCGAGCAGCGTCGTCAGCTGTCGCACCGAGGCCCGCAGCGCCGCATGCTCCTCGTCGGACCCGACCCCTCCGGCGAAAAGGGCGACGTCGGGCTCACGGCGGTCGGACGCGAGGATCTGCTCCGTCGACCGGGTGCTGGGGGAGATCATGGCACCCATCCTGCCGTCCCGAGGTTTCTCGCGCGTGACGCCCGTCCGCCGTACGGACGGGTAGGCGCCGGGGACGAGCTACCCTGGTCGGTGGAACGTCCGCAGGCAGACGAGGGAGGTGGTTGCCGTGTCCGGTGAACCTCCCAGTCGACGACCGCGCCCCTGAGCGCCGTCGTCGCCCCGGTCGCTCGCACCGGGACCAGCACCGTCGTCAGCACCGGCCCGCCGCAGCCCTGCGGCCCACCCCGACGGAGTCCGTCATGTCCGACCGTTCCTTCACGTCCCTGCGCACCCTGACCACCCGCGTGCGCCGTCAGCACCCCACCCCCGACCGTCCCCACGCGGACCAGCCGACCGCAGCGCACGCCGCCGACCGCCAGGCCGAGGGTCGCGAGAGCCTCGTCGACAGCGCCGTCTACGTCGACGGCGACCGCGTCGCGTCGCCCCGCACGCTCGCCGACACCTACGGTGCGCTGCGCGAGCACCCCGACGCGTTCGCGTGGGTCGGCCTCTACCGGCCCGACCAGCACGAGCTCGGGTCGCTCGCCGACGAGCTCGACCTGCACAGCCTCGCCGTCGAGGACGCGATCGTCGCCCACCAGCGCCCGAAGATCGAGCGCTACGACGACACCCTGTTCGTCGTGCTGCGCGCCGCCCGCTACCTCGACGACGTCGAGGAGGTGGAGTTCGGCGAGGTGCACGTGTTCGTCGGGCCCGACTTCGTCGTCACGCTGCGGCACAGCGAGGCGCCCGACCTGTCGGCCGTGCGTCGCCGCCTCGAGAGCAACCCCGACCTGCTGCGCCTCGGCCCGGAGGCCGTCCTCTACGCCGTGCTCGACCGCGTGGTCGACGGCTACCTGCCCGTGGTGGCAGGCCTCGCGAACGACATCGACGAGATCGAGACGGAGGTCTTCTCCGGCGACCCGCGCGTCTCGCGGCGCATCTACGAGCTGACCCGCGAGGTGATCGAGTTCCAGCGCGCCGCCGCACCGCTCGCCCGCGTGCTGCGCTCGCTGGCCGGCGGGTTCACGAAGTACCGCATCGACGAGGAGCTGCAGCGCTACCTGCGCGACGTCGAGGACCACCTGACGCAGGTGACCGAGCAGATCGACGGGTTCCGCCAGCTGCTGCGCGACATCATGACCGTCAACGCCACCCTGGTGGCGCAGAAGCAGAACGAGGAGATGAAGGCGCTCACCGAGGCCAGCCTCGACCAGAACGAGGAGGTCAAGCGGATCTCGGCCTGGGCGGCCATCCTGTTCGCGCCGACCCTCATCGGCACCGTGTACGGCATGAACTTCGACCAGATGCCCGAGCTGCACTGGCGTCTCGGCTACCCGTTCGCGCTGCTGCTGATGGGCTGCGTGAGCGTCGGTCTGTGGGCCGTGTTCCGCCGTCGCCGGTGGATCTGACGGACGGTCAACCTCTCCACATGCTCCGCACGGCGCGTTGGGATGCGCCCGCCTCGCAGGATGCTTACCGTCGAAGCATGATTGCGGAGGAGTACCAGATCGCGTCCCCCCAGACGCGCGCCCAGCTGTGGGCGAACCTCCTGCGTCTGGAGACCCTCGGGGAGTGGAGTGCTGTCGGCCGCTGCCTGTCCACCGACACCGACGTCCTGGCGCAGGCCCAGTCCTACCTGTGCGTCCTGCAGCACCGCGACGAGGAGCTGGACGCTTCGATCGTGGTCACGAACCTCGACCCGCCGAACGAGTTCAAGCTGCGCACGGCGTCGGCGATGGCGGTCGTGAACGAGCGCGTGGTCCTCGAGCCCGACGGTCGAGGCACGCTGGTCCGCTACACCGCCGCGGCGACGTCGTCGATGTTCGGCCCGGCTGTCACGGTGTGGCTGCACGACCACGTGGCGCTCGTGCAGGAGCGGCTGACCCGCTTCGTCCAGCGCACCGACACGCACGCGGCCGACGAGTCCTGACCCCCTGACGGGGACGACGAGGCCCCGCCGCCTTCTCCAGGGGTGAGGAAGGCGACGGGGGTGCGCTCATCGTAGCGGCGCGCGGGGGTGCTGCGACAGCACCTGACGGAGCCTGTCGCCGCGGGGTCGCACGGCATTGTCCGGTCGGGGGCGCGATGCCAGACGTTAGGCTGCGGCCATGAAGATCGCAGTGGTGGGAACCGGCTACGTCGGCCTCTCGAATGCCGTCATCCTCGCCCAGCGCCACCAGGTGGTGGCCGTCGACATCGACGCCGCCAAGGTGGAGCAGATCAACGCGCGCACGTCGCCGATCGAGGACGTCGAGCTCGAGCAGTACCTGGCCGAGAAGCCGCTCGACCTGACCGCCACCACCGACGCCGCGTCGGCCTACGTCGACGCCTCGTTCGTCGTGGTCGCGACGCCCACCGACTACGACCCGCAGTCGAACTACTTCAACACGCGCTCCGTCGAGAGCGTCGTGGCGGCCGTCGGCGAGGTGAACCCGGCGGCGGCGATCGTCATCAAGTCGACCGTTCCCGTGGGGTTCACGGCCCGCATCCGCGAGCAGCACCCGGACCTGACGATCCTGTTCTCGCCGGAGTTCCTGCGCGAGGGTCGGGCGCTGTACGACAACCTGCACCCGTCGCGGATCGTCGTGGGTGCCCGCACCGCCGAGGGCGAGGCGTTCGCGGAGCTGCTGCGCGAGGGCGCCCTGGAGGACGACGTGCCGGTGCTGCTGACCGACTCGACCGAGGCCGAGGCGATCAAGCTGTTCGCGAACACCTACCTGGCGCTGCGGGTGGCGTACTTCAACGAGCTCGACACGTACGCGGCGATCCACGGCCTCGACTCGCGGCAGATCATCGAGGGCGTGGGTCTGGACCCGCGCATCGGCAGCCACTACAACAACCCGTCGTTCGGCTACGGCGGCTACTGCCTGCCGAAGGACACGAAGCAGCTGCGAGCGAACTTCGAGGACGTGCCGCAGAACCTGATCGGCGCGATCGTCGACGCCAACTCGACCCGCAAGGACTTCGTCGCCGAGGACATCCTGCGTCGTCAGCCCCGGACGGTCGGCATCTACCGCCTGGTGATGAAGTCGGGCTCGGACAACTTCCGCGCCTCGAGCATCCAGGGCGTCATGAAGCGGCTGAAGGCGAAGGGCATCGAGGTGCTCGTGTACGAGCCGCTGCTGCCCGACGAGCCGTTCTTCGGCTCGGAGGTCCTGCGCGACCTCGAGGAGCTGAAGCGTCGCAGCGACGTCATCGTCGTCAACCGCCACACCCCCGACCTCGCCGACGTGGCCGACAAGATCTACACCCGCGACCTCTTCGGCAGCGACTGACCCACCCCACCGCTGGTCGAAGAGACACCACCCCTACCGCTGGTCGAGCGGTCCATCCCCGCCCCCACCCGCTGGTCGAGTAGCGCGGAGCCGCGACGAAGGAGCGTGCTCCGGGCGTATCGAGACCACCCCAAGCGGACGC
>LUMT01000095.1_pt2 | contig 98629 bp, 95 predicted proteins | sample 729741 | NCBI WGS metagenome assembly LUMT01 (sample SAMN03860299, study PRJNA289734) | marine metagenome | biome: seawater column; feature: ocean; material: water; isolation source: Red Sea water column Station 192 - depth 50m | place: Saudi Arabia: Red Sea | collected 2011-10-15 | depth 50 m
AAATTTAATGTTGGGTTAGTTGGATTAAATACATCATCATAAAGATAGATATAAGTATCAGCAGCATACCATGGTGTTTGTTGAAATGCATTTGTATTATTCGAATAATCAAATGAATCATGTGAGATTATCGAAGTATTAGCTGCTCTCCAATCACCACCTGTGTCTACTGTAAAGTAAGCCAAGTTATAATAAAAAGTTTCATTGGTATTACCCCAGCCAGGGCGAAGAAAAGACAAAGCTGATTCTTCGATGTCAAATTCAAATGTTGTTATCAAATCACTGAAACATATTGTAGAACATAACAAAAGAAAACTAATTAGTTTTTTCATGTTATTTTCCTCTAGTAAATATTCCTTTGATAAATTTTAATCCTTCTCCGAGAGTAGCAAAGAACCTACCAACAGGTGAGTCTGGCGGAATAAACATTGCAAGTAGTGCAATCAATCCCACTAGAGCAATACCTGTATCAAGCATATTGTCCTTTATCATATCCCATATTACTTGTAAATGTATCATATTGGTGTTGCATCCCTATCTCCATTATCATAGCCAGGAGCATTTGGCCCAAGAATAGTTGACCAATCAATGGTATCATCTTCTTCTATTTCTTGTTCTATTTCTTCTTCTATCTGTTCGTTAAAAATTGTTTCATCGATCATAACTACTTCTTCGACTTCAAACAAATCTGAATCTACTTCTTCAATGTCCATCATGTAATCGTCGGGGTTATCAGCCATGTCTTGTAAAGCTACCTCAAAGTCATCTCTTGATATACCTGCTTCTTCTAATTGTTCATCTGATATACTATCAGAAGCTTCTATTACTTCATCGGATAATTCAATAGGTGGTAAATCATCTAAAGACTGAGGCTCATCCAATTCAGGTTCGTCAACTTCTTTGGGTTCATCAGGGGAGATTGCTGATGCAAACATGCTGAACAATCCACGTGATTCTTGCTGAGGTTCTGGCTCAGGTTCGGGTTCAGGTGCTGGTTCGTCTTCGACTTCTTCAACTTCAATCTCTTCAGGTTCATTAGGCTCTTCTGTTTCCTCTTCGTTATCTTCTTCATCTACTTTAAAAAAACTAAAGAATGACTTCTTTGGCTCCTCCTTAACTTCTTCTTCAGGTTCATCCGCTGTCGGTTCTTCCTCTGCCACTTCTTCGTCCCCAGCTTCTTCTTCGACCTCAGCTTCTTCTTGGACTTCCTCACTAGGCTCCTCTTCTTCATCGGCTTCTTCCTCTTCCTCTTCTTCATCGTCATCACCGAAAAGACCAAAGAAACCTTTCTTCTTTTTAGGTTCTTCTTCGGGTTCGTCAGAAGAGTCTTCAGATTCTTCTTCAGACTCCTCTTCATCAGATTCCTCATCTTCTTCTGTTACGGCTTTGTTCTCGTCTGACTTTTCATTTTTGTCTGTGTCTTCCGATTGTTCCGTATCTTCTGTTGATGTTTCGTTCTCTGATGTTGTGTCATCTGTAGTGCCTTCCGTTGAGGTTTCTTCGGAGTCTTCAGTCGGCTCCTCTCGAGCCTCTCCAACTTTAACTCCGATAAAGCTTGTAGTCTTTGGAATCTCTTGACCATAAAATGATGATTCGGGTGGCGGGGTAATCGTACCCGTAATAACTAGTTCCTCAATCATAGGTGTAACTTCATCTATCATTACATCTACGTTATCATATACAGAACTACCTTGGAAATAAACAGCAGATGACATAGCTATGACTCCAGCTGTTCCTAGTGATTGTAATTGAGCAATGGCAGCTCCGACTGTGGATATACCAGCAGTTGTGGCTGTAGTGGCAGCAGTAGTAGCTGCAGCAGTAGTGGCAGATTTGTTTCTTTTAGAAGCACATAAGCAGCTTCACGAAGTTGATCATCTTCTTTTTGTTTCTTGTGATATAGATAAGCTATCGTCTTCTGTGCATCATTTAACGACAGCTCTTCCTTCTTTTTCTTTCCCTTTTTTGCCATAACCTAATTTCCCTAACTGTATTTAGGAAAAAAGGTCTTTTAAACGGTCAATGTTTTTGGTTTATACCAAGTAGGTGTAGGTCTATTTGTCCATACCATTTTAAAAGGTTTTTCGTGATAATATGTACGATAAGCCTTAATGGGGTCGGGGTCTTTACAATGTTCAAACATGGCTTGTCTAAACTCTGTCATTGGCCCTTGTGGGATATTTTCGGGTGGACGCAATAATCTACCACGAAGTAATTGATCTGTTTTGTGTACTCGTTTGTAACGATAGATGTATTCATCACAAAGAGCATTAAACAAATCCCAATGCCAAAAATAATTTTCTGATGACTCCATTGTCCAAAGAGTACACGGATGTTTCATGTGTACAGCTTTGTACAATAGATTCTCATCATATTCATTATCCATTTCCCAATACTTAACCATACGTTTACCCGACTTTGATGGTCGGATAGTTTCTGTACCGTCAAGTATACGATGGGCTGTGGATAACATTTGACCCGATTCGACAATCATTTTGACAACGTGTTTGTCACAATGTTCTTTAGCTGCTACCTTGGCTATTTTATCTAATACGAATATGTTCATTTATTTTTCTCTATATTTGTATGCTAATGTTACCATTGTTACTATTAGTATACTAAGTCCTAATATTAATATCAAGTCCATTTTTATCCTTTATATTTGAAGGGTTGGCAATGCTTCTTTTACTAACTCTTTTGTAATACTTGGATACAGTTCAGTTAGTTTTTTATCTTTCATTGCAATTAAAATTGGTCTATCATCTTCGGGAACAGAATTATATATCTTTAAAAATAATCCCTCTCTTGCCCATTGATGTTGTTTAAAATTTAATAATTTACCAAAACTTTTATACGGAACATCAGAAAACTTTATTTCTTTTTGCTCTTCGTCTTCGGGAGGTACGGGAGGTTCGGGTACATCACCCTCTGGCATTTTTAAATTAATACTATCATTAAACGAACCTTGTAATACAGTTGCAAATGGAAAACAATTTGCATTATCTTGTATTCTTTTTATTTTTGTTTTCTTTGTTTTTACTCTTTCTATTGAGTCAAATATTTCTGATATTGAATTCATTATATATTCTTTCTATGAAAATCACCCACAGATTCTACTAATAAATTAAGTCTATTTACAACTAAGTAATTAAGTGACTTCATGTTTGGTGTTGGTTTAATATTATTATATTTAATCATAATCTTATCTGTTACCTCTTTGGGTATTTCATCTAAGTTAATTACTTTATTATTTCTTTGAAAGTTTCTATATGCTTGAGATGGCATTACATTCTCTAGATTGTCATAATCATCTAACCATGTCTGTATTTTCTTTTTAGATAAAGGAGTTTGTTTCTTATCTTCATCTATAAACGTGTTATCAGCTGAGAGTACGTTAGGTACACCATCAGTGCTATCTCCTCTAAATATGTGTTCACGTAAGTAATTAATCGGGTCTTCATGAGTAATCATCTTTCTAGTAATTGGACTATACTGTTTAACATTATCATATTTATGTAATTGTATAAAATCTTTATCAGAGGATATAATCATTACGGGTTCATGTTTACCAAACTCTTGTGTCTCTTTGACTAGAGTAGCAATAATATCATCTGCCTCTACACCATATTCGTGTATTACATCAAATGGTAAATGTTCTGAAATCTCTTCTCTAACTTTTGTAAATGTTTGGAATATAGAATCCCAATCTTTATCTGACTCATCTCTTTTTGTTTTACGATGAGCTTTGTATTCGGGATAATAATCTTTACGCCAAGAACCACCATCACAACAGATAATCATGCGACCAAAATCATCTCGGTGTTTTACATTGTACATACGTAAAGAGTTTAAAATAAAGTGACGAATAAGACCTTCTTCTTCTCCACCGCCCCGTGCAAATAATGCACCCATTGCTATACCTGAATAATCTACTAATATCATTATGTTGCTATACTACCTCAATTTAGTGTAAATGTAAAGACTATTTTTTAATTAAATGATTAAGATGTTTTCTATGAATTTTACCACCAACAAATGCATTATAATATTCGTTAGGTTTAAGTAAGACATCATTATCTATTTGTTCTTTCATTTCGTAGTAAGACATTTCACCAAGTGTCTTACAAAGTCGAATGATTTTTCTTTTGAAACGCCACTCACCTGTATTTTCTACAAGTTGTTTAACTTCCTCACTCGAACCGTAATAGGATTTCCAATCGGATTCTTTGACAGAACGTCTTTTATTCTTTTTCCCTTTGAGAGGCGGACGTGTAACTTTAGTCCAAAACTTTTTCTTACCGATGTATTTCATTTTGGCTTCTGTATCGTATACCTCATAGACAAATCCAATATAATCTTCTATCATATTAGAATCAAAAGGTTTTTTATTATAAGTCCATTCACTCATTCAAATAATTTTTTATATCTCGTATAGTCGTTTATAATACCTTCATAAGGTTTATCTTGCATAAATATTTTTTCTATTTCTGCGTGTTCATGTTCGTTAGTGGGCCATTCATGTATGTTATCTTTATCAAACATAATAACAGTATAACTTTTCGTAAAACCTCTACGTCTTCTAATTACTACACTCATTTATATTTCTATTTCTCCTCCGCAGAATGGACAGAATTTTGGGTATCTATCAGACGGGTCATTATCTATATCTGATATACTTATTTCTGAAGAACTAATTGTATATCTCATTCCACAATGTGGACACTCTATAAAAAATTCTTCTTCCATTTTATCCCTCACAACTTGAACACGTTAATAAATTTCTACTTAATTCTTGAGCTGGATTAGTTCCTCTATGATAATACAGAGTTTTAACACCTAATTCCCAAGCCTCTATTAGTAGTTTATTTATGTCACGCGGTGGCGTTGAAGGATGTATCATAAGGTTTAAACTTTGTGATTGGTCAATATGTTTTTGTCTAGAAGCAGCTTGAATGATAATATCTTTTTGTGATATTTCACCAAATGTTTTAAATACTGCTTTTTCTTCTTCAGTTAAAAAGTCTAGGTGTTGTACTGAACCACCTTTGACTAAAATTGATTTCCATGTTGTTTTATTATTCTTATTATATCCTTCTAAAACTTCTTCTAGGTAAGGGTTCTTATATGTAAACTTACCTTTGGCTAAATCTTTAACAAAGTAATTAGAGTTCAATGGTTCAATACTTGGAGATACTTGTCCTAATATAAAACTAGATGAAGTAGTAGGAGCGATAGCCATAGTAGTTACATTTCTCATACCATAACCATCAAGTAAAGAAGGTTCTCCATATATCTCCGCCATCTCTTTAGATGCAGCTTGTGATTTCTTTTTAATTAGTTTGTGTATTTCTATATTGACCATGTTAGCTTCAAATGATTCAAAGGGTATCATCTTACTTTGTAGATATGAATGCCAACCTAGTACACCTATTCCCAGGGCTCGTTGAGTCTTGGCAAAGTGTAATGGTCTTTTCATAAATGGTATTAGTTCAGCCTTATTAATAAACTCTGTCATTACAGCATCAAGAAAGTATGTTAGTGTTTCAACTGCATCTGTGTCTTTCCATTCATCGTAGTGTAATAGATTCATAGATGATAAATCACAAACAAATGACTCACCAATGCCTGTTGATAAACAGATCTCTGAACAAAGGTTTGAGTTATTGATACTGATCTTTTTATCTCTGTATACTTTTGGTGATTTTTTATTCACCGTATCACTAAACATAATATAAGGATAGCCTGACTCAAATCTTTTCTTGATTATCTTACCCCATATTCTACGTTTTTCCTTGTCACCATCAACCATTTCTTTCATCCACTTGTCACCAACTGTAACACCAAATGACATATTTTGTATTGGATGACCATCATCTCTAATTTGTAAAAACTCTTCTACATCGGGATGTTCTACGGGTAAGTAAGCTGCAAAAGAACCACGTCTTACGTTTGATTGTGATACTACATTAGTAACTACTTCGAATAGTTCCATGAAGTGAGGTGGGCCGTTTGAATTACCACCCGAAGATATAGTAGCTCCTCTTGGTCTTATTGCTCCAAAGTAAGCTGATGTACCACCACCCATCTTTGACATCATACCAACTTCTGATACTGTGTATAGAATCTCTTCCATTGTATCATCGATGTATGAACCGAAACAAGATATAGGTAGGCCTCGTTCTTTACCGAAGTTTGCCCATATAGGAGAAGCTAGTGAATACCAACCTCTTGACATATAGTCTTCGAACTTATCTCGAAAACCCTCTTTGTCTAAAATCTTTTGTGCTGCATCCCCGATTTGCCATATTCTGTTTTCGGGGGTCTCTCCCTCTTCGAGATAGCCTCTTTCTAAGAAGAGCCTACTATCTTTGTTTAACCAATAATATTTTTCTGTCATAATATAATTTATACTTAAAACAAATCATCTTCGTCGTATGATTTGTCATTCTTTGAATATTCTGTTGGACGTTTGTAGAAGAAGTCTGTTGCTGTATTACCAAGTACATCTTCATCAAACCACTCTGTTTTTTCTAGTAACTTAGGACACACATCATCATAGATTGGTTTGAATCCAATTTGTTCTAGACTTTCATTTAATCTGTTCTTAATAAAGTTCTTCATAATATCAGAAGTTAAATGTTCTGATTTATATCCGTTTACTGACCATTCAATAATTTTTGCTTCTGCTTCATATGCTTTTGCACATTGTGCTTGAATAAAAGATTCAAACTCTTCATCAAATATTTCGGGGTGTTCTTCTCGGATAGTATTAATTAGTTTGATACCAACCATTGCATGTATTAATTCTTCTTTGGAAGTATATGCTACTTGCTGTGCAGTATCTTTTAGAACATTTTTAAATCTATTAAAGTAATTGATAGTATAGAACTGTGAAAACAAAGAAACATTCTCAACATATAAAGTAAAGAGAATGAGTGAATAAACATATTGTTTCTTAGAATCTTTGTAGTATTTGTGATTATATTTACGGAGATACTTTACCCGATTACGTATGATTTCTAGTTCTAGATTCTTTTCGAAAATGTCTTCCATCTGTAGTACTTCAATCAGTCTTTCATAAGCATTATTATGAATCACCTCTACGTTTGCCATTACATACCCTAAGTCTGTAAGGCTGGGGTGTGGAAGATTCTGACCGAGTTTAGCCCAAAAAGTTTTAACCGCCACTTCGATTTGACCGATGGCGGATAAACAACGAACAACCATTTCTCTTTCTTGTGGTGTTAATGTTACTTTAAAGTCTTGTACATCAGCTTGAAAGTTGAACTCTTTATCAGTCCAAAATCCATTATGCATTGATTCTATAAATTGTGTTGCCCACGGATAGTGGTCAGGTTTACGCGATATTTGTTCTTCGAAAATGGTTGACATAAAATTACTCCTAAAATTGATATACTATTATACACTATTACAAAAAAAAGTAAAGACTATTGTGGAAAATTTCTTTTCAACACCTCGTGTTCTTTATCCTTTTTCTTCTTTCCTAACGGTCTATCAACATCAGGTACTGCAGCTGCAGTTGTTGGTTCTCCTTCTTCATCAATGTCTTCTGCAAATATTGCTTCAATGTCTTTACCTGCAATATAATCAGGTAACATACCTTCTAGGTCTATTTTACTGTGAAGTTCTTTAGGACTAAACTTGGAAAATATTTTATCCCACCCCACAAGAGTAGATTTTTTTCCTAGTCTTTTAATCTTTTTTGCAATCTGTTTAGAAGTAAGTTTATCTTTCTTTGAACCTACTTGTAATTCACTAATATCTTTATTTACAATTTCACTAATTGCTCTTCCTACACTTTTATATTCTTCGTAAGAATCTTCATGCATCTTCTAAATCCTCCTGTGTTACATATATCCTATTTTTTGTATTCGGATGATATACTTCAAACACAGGATAACCTAATATAGTTCCTATTGGTTCTACATCTTCAGTTGTTATTTGTGTTCCTTTTAATACTAGCTCATCACCGTTGATTGGTAATAACAGATTTTTATTTAAAGTATAACTACCTGATTTTAAACTCGTGATTTTATTTATACATATATCGTTTTCTACAAGACAATTTTCTAAATCAATTCCTGTTACCTCTTTTAACACCTTTTGAAGATCGTCATCCGACATTTGTGTATGATCTTTTATTAACCAAAGACCTGCAAGATAAGAAGAAATAGTAAGTTTACCGAACGGTAATTTGTTTAGAAGCCTTTTTAAATTAAATGCTAATTTATGAAATACAGTATATACGTCTTTTTCTTTATTGGTTTCAGGTTTTTTTAAGACTTTCCCATTTTGATCAATAAGTTTTTCTCGATAAGCACCTGTCTTTTTCCAATCCATAGTAAGAAGACGAAGAAATCTAATTGCAAAAGCAAGGTCTGCAGCTCTTGTAAATTCTTGTAATGTCTTCATACGTTTCTTAAAACCTTTATAATGTGTTTATCTAATGGCACTTCTGTGAACCAATGTGTTGGAAGATAATTTAGATAAACTAAAAAAGTTTTAAGAGCAGACTTCATATCATCATCAACCCTTAAAAACATCATTCTATTTGCTGCACTTATTTCAAACACATTATAGAATGATATAAGGTGATTCAATATTAATCGCTCTTTCAACTCATTCGTTTTTAAATATCTTCCGAGAAGACGTTTAATATACTTTATTCTATTAAAGTCTTCCCAAAATTCATCCGCACTGAGACACGCTGTATTTTTATAATTCTCAACTGCGTATTGTTTAATATTTTTTTCAGTGGGTAATAATATACTCATACCCTTTTATTTAGACTACTACTTCATTAAACCTTGAATAAATTTCTTCATATCAGGTGTATTCTTAAGTTTCATAGCTTTGATGATTTCCTCAGCTGACTTACCATCTTCGATGTGTCCGTGAAGTTCTTTCATCTTACCTTCTTTTAACTTAATTGCTTTACTAATCTGTTGGTTGACTTCAGATAGTTTAGTAGTCTCTTTCCAATTAGCTTCAAATGCTTCTTTAGATATAGGTTTAGACCCTTGAATACCATCTTCTTCATCTGAAGAAGTCTTAGCTGTTTTAGCATCACCTTTAGTATCTTGACCACCTTGTTTAGATGTTTTAACTTCAACATCTTTATCAGGTTTTGCAGCACCTTCAATACCGTCTTCTTCTTCCTCTTCTTTCATACCAAATTGCTTGTTATATTGAGAAAGAATTTTCATTGCAGTATCATCTAAAGTGTCTTTATCGTCCTTCATGTGACTTTCATTTTCGACAATTTTAACATCTTTAGCATAAACCTTTTCTTCGATGCCATGTTTGAATTCAACGTCATACCATTCAACAAACCCATTGTCATCAGGAATTGCGTGTGAACCATGAACAGGTTTTCCTAAACCAAACTCAGGATGTTCAATGATAGTAGCACAATCGTGGTCTTTAGAGTGACACAAAGCACGTACTTCCTCATCACTAAAACCTTCCTTAACATCTTTATCAGGGTCTTTAGTACCTTTGATACCATCTTCTTCATCATCAATTTCTTCTTTTTTCATAGCTTTGCCAATGGCATCTCTACGTTTTTTAAGATACTCATCAGTGTCGTCTGTATCTCCGTCGTTATCAACGTCGTCGTCTTCTTGTCCAACGGGGTCAAGTTTAGCTTCTTTGACTTCTTTAGGGTCTTCAGCTTCTTCTTCCTCTCCATCTTTGATTTCAGGTTTACCAGCTATCTTTTCGATAGTTTCTTCGTCTCCTGCATCAATTACTGCACCTTCTGCATCTTTTTCGAAACCGTCTTGTTCATCAGCTTTTCTAGTTTCGTATACTCCTAATGCAGAAAGAAGTTCATTAATATCTTCTGGCTCGTCTTCGTCTTCATCATGGGTTTTCATGTCGTTGATTTTATCTGCAACTTTTTGAGCCATAGTTACAGGAAATTTCTTTCCTCCAAATTCAAACTCTTCTTGGCCAGCTTTCTTTGCTGCAGCTGCAGCACCCATAAACTGAACAGATTCGTCTTTACTTAATTTAGTAACTAACTCATAGACACTAACTGATTCGTCAAGAATCTCACCTGCGACATCAGCTAGAGCCTCTATTCCTTGAATGTTTGTAAACATTATTTTTCTCCTATTGTATCATTGTTATTGTGCCGATGCCGGCAGTTATTATTGCAGCTACGACTATCCATCCTAACCGCACGATATTTGAAATTGTTGATTTAGATGTATTTACTGCTTCTTCTGCAGCATGTAATCTATCATCTATTTCATCTAATTTAGTATGAGCATCATCTAGTGATTGCCACACAGTTACAACTTTTTCTTCTAAAGAATGAATCTTTTCTTCAGCACGAGCAATGGAAACCACTGCGTCAGACAATTTATCAATTTTCTCCTCTATCCGATCAAGTCTTGTTCTTTCATTAGCATTCATTTATTTTTCCTGTTGTGATGCTCTATATTTTGCAAGTCTTTCCTTTTCAGCCATTTTAACTTTAGGAAATATTTTCTTTGCAATCTTTGAAATCTTTGGTTTAAGTTTATCTAATCGTTTTTCTAATTTTTCTTTTTCAGCAAAAGATAATGCAGATATGTCTCTACCTTTAATTAATTTTTTAGCAAGTAATTGTCTTGCTTTACGATTAGCTCTAGTTCTTAATTTTTCAGGTGTAGCCATTTTTTTTGCAGCACGTTGTTTAGCTCTTGCAATTTTAGGCGCAAGTCTTTTCATTTTACGTGCACGGTCTCTACGTTGAGATATTGTTAATGCTTCTTTTACATCTGTTCTACCAAACCCAGGCTTTGGATCACCTTTTAATATAGAATTTAAATGATCTTTCATATAAGGCATCTCAATCTTTCTTGCTTTTGCTAAATTATCAATCTTATGATATAAATCATGAGCTATACCTATTTGTTGTTGGGTAGGTTCACCTGAATCCATAACTTCTTTTTCTAACTTAAAAAAATCGTCTTGTAACTTTGTTAATTCTTCAGCACCTTCTTTATCAGCATTTTGTTTCATAATCTTTTGTGCACTACCACACATAAAGAAATGATTAGTTGTATAACCACCAACTGTTATTTCATGCTTACTTTGTTCTGATAAAGTATGTTCTTTAAATGATTTCATTTTCTTGAATTTCGGTATTTATTATACTGAACTAATCGTTCTCCTAAACCTGGCTGACTTTTTGCATAACTTAACTTTTTAAGTTTTTCTTTAAATGCTTTTGTACGTCCATCTAATGGGTTTACTTTTTTAGTTGTAAGTTTAGTTAAATTTTCAATCATACCTGTTTGTAAATCGTTAAGTGCTGCTTGTAATACCGTGAATAAACCATCGGGACTTCTTTCTGCCATCCTATCCATATTTTTCTTAATTTTGTCAGGGAGTCTGTCTCTTGATTTCAGGTATAGTTCAGCTACTTCAGGTTTAATTAACACTGTACCTTTTTTAGTTTCTATTTCAGTGCCTGAACCATATTTAGGATGGTCGTAATTAGTGCTTAATTTAGCTTTAGCCATTTGATTGTTCATTGGTAATGGTGTTAAATTAACTACATCTAAAATATAGTCTCTACTCAAATAGCCCTCTAGACTTCTAGCACTTTTCTTAATAGATTTAATACTTTTTACAAATCTCTTTTTATTTTTTTCATTAACTGATTCCTGTTGGTCTTTCGTACCTTTTTTAACAGGGCCAAATATTCCAAATCCTGATTTATATTTGTGTATAACATACTTTGGATTATTATCGTATTCAGAACTATAAGCAGCCTGTGTTTTTTGTTTAGAGGCCGGCCCATAAAGGAGTCCCATAGGTTTACCTTTAATATTAATTACTTCTCTGTATCTTAATGCTTCTTGAACTGATCTTTCATTAATAGTATTATACCATTCATCAATATCACCCACAGGTGTTTTACCTGCATCTCTTGCTAACTCTCTAAACTTTTTAGTCATCTCTGCTTTTGATACTTTGTCTATATCAATTTGTTGAAATACTTCAGGTTTAAGTTTTTCTCTCATTTCATTACGAACTTCGGTTCTACTGTTTGCCTCAATAAAAATTGGAGGCATTTCAGGAATATCTATTTTGTAAAATGATTCGGGAATTACACCTTCAACAAAGCCGTAAGCTATACCTGCTTGTTCTGCATCAGCAGTACCTACTAAGTCACCTATGTCTTTTTTCTTACCAACAATTAATGCACCTTCAGGACGTGTAATCATATAATGTGGTATTGGAAAGGTAGTATAGTTTATATCTTTTTTACCATATAATTTTTCTAAAGGGGACTTCATAGCAATTAATGTTTTACCTTTGGTTGCTTTTACAACTTGGTCTAACATCTTTTTACTTTTTACATCCATTCTTTCTGTTACAAGTGATAGTGCACCCTCTTGTTGTGCTCTTTTTCTAAGTCTATCTCTAATTGCTTTAATTCTATCTTGTAATTTTCTTTTTGCATCTGGATTGTCAGTTTCTCTAGCTTTGTCTTGAGCTTTCTGCATTGACTCTTTGTCTTTTTGCTGGAGTTCTTTTTTCTTTTGTTTTTTATCTCTAGCTCTTTTTAAAGCATCTGCTCCTTTTTTTAGTGTACTACCTACTTTTTTAGCACCTGCAGCTGCTGCACCTGTTCCAATACCTATTGCAGCTATTGCATCTTTAGTAGCATCTTCTCCTACTTCGATTTCTTTTTCTTTAAGAGGTTTCATACCATTCTTCTTACGAAGAACATTTAATTTTTTAATAATGTCTTTTTGTCTTTTAGAGTGAGGTACTTGTTTAAGTGCTTGTGTAGTAAGTCTGTAAAGTTCTTCTTTATCTTCAGCCATACCAGCTTCATACTCTTCATCTCCACCTAAAGAAGGTGAATCTTTTTCGTCTTCTTTAAATTCTGCATCATCATATTCAGCTTCAACTACTCGTTTATTTACATAAGTAGATTCGTATTCATCTGAGTCTTCACACTTTTGTTGCATGTCTGCTAGTTCTTCCTCTTCATCATAAAACTGAGACATAAGTTCTGTTCCATCTTTCTTTTGTGCAACTAGTTGATATTGTGTTCTCTCTGAAAAATGTTTGAAAGATTCTTGTATGTTTAATATAGAATAATCATTTAGATCAAAATCATTTAGTGATAGGTATTCCTCTAAAAGTTTTGTATCCTCATCCTTAAATATTGTCTCTAAAATTTTTAATTTATGATTTATCATACTTTCTTTCCTTGCCTTTGGAGGTACAAATAAATCTGATACTTGTACTCTTTTCATAGGTTTACCTGTAAAAAATACTAAATTACCTTCATCATCTAGTGCAGGTTTATAGTCTTTTGGATTATTTTCAATATCAATCCTTATACCCATTTTAACTCTACCCGTATTTCCACTAGTAGCAGTCTTTAAATCATACTTTTTAGTCAAAGATTTTTTTCGATTTCGGTTTCCCAATCTCCAATTCTTTGCTAACATCTCTGCTTCTCGTTTAGTCATACGTATCTCTATTTATATAAAAATGTTACCCAAACTCGTGTCCAGCTACTCTTTTTAATTGTTTTACAAATTCTTTATAATCAGGTTTTGTTTTGTATAATTTAATTGTAACTTCAGGTCTATCTTTACCTTTTATTCTCCAATTATAACCTTTTTCTTTATGCTCAGGTTTTGTTGTCTTAACTACTCGTCTATCAAATTGTTTTTCAAATGATTCGGGTTTACCTTTTTTCTTTCCTTTACCCTCATCCATTTTATCTTTGGCATCTAAATATGCCGCAATGGCCATCTGTTGTCTTTTCTTTTTTGATTTACCTTTAAATTGTGGTGCGTCTGATTTCTGAAAGTCTTTTACATAATCACCAGCATCATCTTTTTTAGGGTCTAATTTTTCGTCAACATCTTCGCCAGGTGTTTGTTCTTTATACTTTTCTGTAGTTTTGTCAGATGGATAATCTAATATTTCTTTAAAAGATTTAAGAAGATGAGAATCTAGATTTTCTGTTACTGACCAAGTGTCTGCATTAGGTACATAAGAAGAAATCTTATCTAATATATCTTTGCCTAATCTAGCAACAGGTGTAGGTGCTTTTCCTGATCTTTTAACATATAAGAATTGTGGGTCTTTTAACATTTCACCACCACGACCACTTCGTTCAAGAGAACCATCTATTTTAGCTTTATTAAAAGTAAATACAATATCACCATCCATATATTTACGAAGACCTTTGCCCATCTTAACAATATCTAACATTGTTTGAGATGCACCTCGATGAGTATTAATTAAAATCTCAACAGGAACTACTCTACCTCGTTTGGGGTCAAGGTTTTGTTTCTTAGCAACTTCAACATCATTAATTACCCATACAATATGTATTTTCTTTTTATTATAACCTACGGATTGAACCATACGGGTTATATTATCTAATTTTGTTAAATCTTTTAAAGTTACATCAAAGATTACATTTGGTTTTAAATCATCTGTTTGGAATAGTGCATTAGCAAAGAAAGCTATTTGTTGTTTATTTGATAATTTTAATTCATTTGCTACGATATCATGAAGTTTAGCAACATCTTCACCTTTTTTTAAATCCATTTTAGACATATCAATATCAAGTTTATCTTTAATTTTCTTAACTATCTTTGGAGTTCTTATAACTGCTGATTTTAAATCATCTACATTAAATACTTTACCTTCTAAGCCAATTAGATTATCAAGTACAAATCCTTTTCCTGAACCAGCACCACCTGCTAATATTAATGCGTTTCCTTGTTGAGGGTAAGCTTTACCAGCAAAGGTAATTAGTTTTTCCATTAGTGTATCTTCTTGAAGAGACTCATTTTTTTGTTTAGTAATCTTCTTCATCTTTTCGATGTACTTACGATATACCGCAGCAGGGCCTTTCTTACCCATAACTTTTGCTCTTTGTTCCATAGCAATTGCAGCTTGTATTTTGTGTGCATGTGACTTACCTGAATTTTCTATCTTCTTAATAGAAGCTTCAGCTGTTTTTGTATCTTTAAATCCTAAACCATGGATAGTACCTTTTGGGTTTTCATCTGTATATAAGTCAGAATGTTTATCACTTCCTGCAGGTTGACCTTTCTTTCTAGGTATCCTTGGATTATCTTTTTCACCATACATCTGTTTAAATTTTTTAGTATGTTTAGATGGTTTAGTTTTAGCTCTTGCATCGCCAGGTGCTGGTTTATATGCACTTGGGTCATCATCTGATTTAGCTGCACCTTTTTTAAAGTGAGCATCTCTTTTATCTTTAGTTGATTTACTTTTAATACCACTATAATACTTTTTAGGTTGAGTACCTTTTTTATCTTCTACATCTTTGTCTTGAGCTGTTCTTCGAATTTTTTCTGATAATTCATCTATCCAATACTTTTTACCACCTGTTGCAATAATGTAATTAGGTTTACGTTCTTTAATTAAAATCTTTTCGTTTAAAGATGTATATGCGTAATCACCACGATTAAAAATTTCACCACGAGCATATGACTCACGTTTTTCAGAAACTTTTTCTAATTGTATATGTTCTCTAAAATCTGTTACTTCTTTTAAACCCATACGTTTACGAAGAGTATTAAATAGTTTAGTACCATCAGAATATCCCTTTGGTAATCCCCCTTGGAATGATTTAAAATCACCATCCATGGCTGCTTGACGCATTTTAGAAGCAGACATCCCAGTCACGTCTTGAGCATCAGGATCACGTTCTCCGGCCGACACTACATCGATGGTTGAGAAATCATAGAAACCATGACGACCCTTTACTCCATTATATTTTTTAAGTAAACTGTCAAACTCTTTTACTCTATCACCACCTACTACCATAGTAACTTTATTATATCCGTCCTTCTGTAACTCAGTTGCAATATCGAAAACAGTTTTAATCTTTGGAGACATCATGATATTACGAGCGTGTTTAGGAAACATCTTTCTCATGAATGTAACTTTTTCTTTATACTGAAGTGGATTCTTTTTAGGATCAACAGAGTTAGAAGCATATATCTTATACTCTTTACCTCTTGCAACTGATGCAATTTTATCCATCAACTTTTGGTGTCCTGTTGTAGGTGGATTAAATCTGCCAAAAGAAAAGAATACTTCTTTATCACGTTGTTCATTAAATTGTTTAAACGACTTTATCATTAGTTATCTACCTTTGCTCCGGCTCTCCATTGGAAACAAGACCAATATCTTGCTTTATATTTAGGGCCTGGGTTATCACAGTTATGTCTTGCTCTAAAGTTTTTTCTACGTTCGGGATCATCTCGTTTAATACTCATATTTGGATCACCAAATCGAACTACTACTACTTTACCTTTATCATTTTTTACATATACCTTGAATTTCTTATTAGGATTTTCAGAGGTACGGATAGGGTCGTTGAGTTTAACCTTTTTCCCTTGATACTCAGCTTCCGTTATCACATGGTCATACAAAGCCTCACATGATGTAACCTCTGTTAATTTTCTTTTCTTCATTTCTTTTTCAATACGTTTAATCATGTGTTGAGTAGATGGTTTTTTAGGGTCTTTCTTTTCCAAATCTCTCATTTTTTTCATTAAATCTTTTAATTGACTATCAGATTGTTTTCCCATTTTAGAATCTTCGGTAACTGATTCGCCTTTAGCTCTCTGCATTTGTGCAGCAGTAGGTGCACCTTTCTCACCTTTCTTTCTTTGTCTTCTTTTTCTTTTTCATACTACCACGAGCTTTAGCAGCCAAATCTTTATCTGCACCACCCCATGTACCTTTTGATTTAGTAGCAAAAGAATTAACACGAGCGTGGCCCCATTGGTCGGGATTGGTGCCGGGTCTATGTCCTGTTCTCCATGCTGCTTTACCTCTATTAAATACTTGTTTTAAGATACCGAAAGGAATACCTGTCTTTTGTGATTTCTTTTTCAAAGAGGCATCTGCTTTACTTTCACTGATGACTTCGACGATGTCCTCTATTTTTGGTATCCACTCGTCTTCTTTATATTCTTTGAAATTCACTAATGATTTACCATGGTTTAGTGCTTTCATAACTTCTTTCTCTGTGTTACCTTTAAATCTAGCCTTATATGCTGGTGTCCCAACAACTTCCATATCAGAAAAAGTTCCCTTATTGGTTATATAATAATTTTTTATTCCAAATTTATTAGATTTCGCTTTTACAACTGATTTAACTTTTGCTTTGCCTGTTTCTTTTCTGTCCATTGAAAGTAAGCTAACCGTATCTCCTTTTTTATATATCATTTGTCCCAACCTTTTATTGTATCAGGAGAAAAATTGTTGTATGAAAATTCTAGTCTATCTACTAGTTTAACAACTCCTCCACCTATTTTATCTATGGCTACATAGCCCTCCTGTCCCGTTACTTTAAATCCATTTTTAGTTCTAATAAAAGTATCCATACCTTTTACGTTATCAAGTTTAGATATAATTAATTCTTTTGCAGTTACAATTTGTTTTTGTAACTCAAATACTTGTTCTAAATTTTTACTATTTTCTACAGAAAAGAACTTCATTCTTTCTTCTTTTTTCTTTTCTTGTTTTTGTTTACCTTCAGGACTTTTTCTTTTTACTATTTCTTTATTATATTTATCATTAAAATACTTAACTAATTTTTTCACGTGCATTCTAGGATTACCAATCTTTTCACCTCTTCGTACGAATGTATTGTTAAATGTTTCTAGTTCTTGTGCAAGTGTAGGGTCTTCTTCTATTTGTTTTAGTGTAGTACTAGATATTTGTCTGAAAATCTTACCTGCTGTTGATATAGCATTTGTAACCTCTTTTGTTTCTTCTTTTGTAAGTGTTGCACTACCTGATACATCTTTAAATTTAGCATCATCAAAGAATATTGAAGATACCTGTTTCAATGATTTAGTATTTACTTTATAAGATGCTTTCATTGATTCAAAATCTTTACCTGTATATGTTGTGTGAAATATAATACCAATTTTTGATTTAGAAATTCGTTTTCCTAAAGGACTATTTACAGGAACTGCATATACGATTGTATTCGGTTGAAAGGTGAAATATTTTTCACCCTGTATTGATTCTGTTTCTACATCATCGGTGAATAATAAATCACCTTGAACCACATTCTTAATACCTAATTTTTTCAATTCATCATAAGCAATTTTAAGTTTATTATTTAAATCACCACTAGTATCAGCATCTATGTCTTTGTGTGACTTATATACTTTAGGGTCTTTATTAAATATACCTTTTTTAGCAACAAAGAACTGTCCATCTCGTGGGTCTATACCAGCAAATACAGCTGGTGCACCGTCCCACTTAACTGTAACGTCAGTAGTTTTAGATGATTGACCAGCTAACATATCTCTCATACCACGTAAAGCAAAAATTGCTTCTCGTGCTCCTTTTACACCACCATATAAAACTCTATCTTCAATGTGAGTCATATGAACATTTTTACCTGGCGTTGAAGCCTCTGATAGTGTTTTAAAACTACTCGGTATTTTATAAGATTCTCTTTTAATATCAACCGAGTCTTGTACCTTCTCTTTTAATTTAGAAAGTTTATCTTTCATCTTATCGCCATACTTACTTTTCAAACCACCATATGCTAAAGCCATTGGTATTCCCTTAGCTCCACCTATCCAAATAGGTAGACCTCCTGTAGCAATTCCTGCTGCAAGTAACCCAAGTCCTGTCATTCCACTAGGTGATGCAAGTATGTCTTGAATAGAATAATTACCAGCCATTGCTTCTGATACTAAAGATAAATCATAATCGGATTCTATATCACCACTAAATGACATATTATACCACTGATATAATGCAAATCCTGCAACTGCAACACCTGTAATTTTTTTAAGTGATGGATATTTATTTAATACTTCATCTACTTTTGCTGTTCCGTTTTGTATTTTCTTTCCAAGATCAGTTTTTAAGATATCTTTTGATACTCCTTCTAATCCAACTTTAATTGTTTTAGCAGACTTAACAGCAATAGAACCTAATTTAGTAGTATTAAATCCTACTCCTTTTAGAATATTATAAACATTTTTATCTCTTAACCCTTGGATAATATGTTTGTTTCCTAATCCCACATCCTTAAAATCTTTTGATATTTCTTTTATATGTTCTTTTGTTGCTTTAACTACATTAGAAGTTTCTGCATCTGTTTTATCTATTTCAGGTTTATCTAATTTAACTAGTTTATTGCCATCATCAACAGCTTTAAACATTGCTACACCGTCTTTACCGTAATTACCACGTCCTAGATGTGTTAGTCCTTTTTTCTTAGCAAGGTCTGCTGCTTTACTTTCGTTTAATAAATTTTCTATTATCAAATCACTTTCACATATATCTAATATTTCATTCCATTTTTCATATGTCATAGACTCAGCATTAAAAATTGGAACACTAGCATAACTTACTTTACCTGTAACAGCTTTCTTTTCTCCTTCTTTAAATCCAAATGTAACAACTGTTTTATTTGTTGGGCCAACCACCTTTATACTTACGCCTGTCTTAACTAGTTTGATATTATTTAAATCTAGTTCGGGATGTCTATCAATAATAACACTACCTCGTTTAGTAGTAACTGCCATTAACATTTTAGTATCATGGTCATTAAATCCAAGTATATCTAATAAGTTTTCATTGAATTTTTTAGGATTACTTTTTTGGAATTTGGTTATTACATCAAATGATATTTGTGCAAGTCTAGGGTTTATATCAGTTCTAGCTATTTGTCTTTCATCACGAAGTTTATCGATGTTTAACTTCTTAATTTGTCTTTCAGTAAATCCATATTTCTTTAATCTACTTAAACCCGATTGTTGTTTCTTTTCATTACTACTATTATAATCTTTTAAAGCATTTTTAGTTCGGTCTAATGAGTTTGCAGCTTTCATTAGAACCTGTAGTTCTTCATCTTTCTCTATAGTTTTATCTACTTCGCTCTTACCTTTTGGCCCAACTAAATGACCAGCAAGGCCACCAGCACTTGTATTAGCTAATCCAACGCTTTTAGTTCCATATAATTTTAATGAGAAATCCTGTAATTCTTCTTTTCCTTCTTTCATTACATGAAGACCAATGTCTCCTTTTGTAGCTATACCACCACGTTGAAAAGAAAGATTATCTAGGTATCCACCTATAATAATACTATCAGCTTGTTTTGTGGTTTGAATAAGATACTGTAACATTGCTTTAGTACCTTGTTCAATAATAGGTTTGGCTTTATTACCATTTTTTGCATTTTTTAAAGCATCGTCCCATTGTTTTACTTTCTGATCTATAGCTGATTTATTCTTTTGATACTTCTTATCAATTTGAATTACATCACTTTTAGTTTCATAAATCATTTGAAGTAATAAAGCTTCATTATAATTACCTTTAATAGCTTCAAGTTCGCCAGAACGTGCTTCTTTGATTAAATTATCTGAACCTATTGCAGGTATGGGAATTCTGACTTCATCGCCAGGGTCAGCTTTTTTGAGACGATTAAATAAGGATGAGATTTTAGCACGAAGTTTAGACCAAGATGACTTTATTTTAGTAAGTGCACCTCTAGCAAAATCTTTAAAAGATGTTAGTTTCGACATACAGTGTTCCCATAAATTAGTAAGTTAATATTACTATTTATAAGAAATGTGTATTTAAAAGTCAAGTGTTTAATTCAATACCAGCGTTGAAATATCTTTTTTTAGCCTCTGATATTGATTTAGCAGGTTTTAATCTTAAGTCTTCTTCTCTAGTTACCACAGTATAACTGCCATACTTGTACATATAATCTTTGAGTTGTTCTAGACTCCAACCGTCATTTATTAAAGCTTTTTTTACAATTGATAATGGATATTCGTGTTCATTAATATATGCAGACCTACCGTTCTTTTTAGCATAACAAGCTTGTTTATGTGTCATTCCACTATCTATACATTCTTTATATACTTTAAAAGCTTCTTTACTCCATCGTTTACAACCATATCTTGATGTTGGGGAGCTTTGTCCAATGTTTTCATCTTCAGACGAAATTACGTTAGACACCATTCTTAATGTTCTATCGATAACACATTCTCGAAGACGATACGGCGTATCTGTATTAGCAATTTCATGAGTTAATCTTAATAACTCATCTGATGTTTTTTTCCAACTCATATTAAAATTGGTCAAATTTATCGTTAATTTCAGAAAGCACAAGTAACACTAAAGTGAAAACTAAGCCCCATTTTAACATATCCCATAAAAATAAATGTTCTGTCATAATCCCGTTACATCCTTTAAAAATACGTACCATATCATTAGATACATTAAAAGTTGAAATACAAAGTAAATACCAACTAACCACAATATAAATTTAAAGAAACTGTTCATTATCGGTCTCCAAAGTAGTTGTTTACATTCCAAGCCTTATCATCAATCCAAACATCGTATGCTGGTTTACCAACTTTTAGTGTAGTGTATTTAACACCCCAATCATCAAGTTGTTTCTTTGTTAAAGTCATCTTTCTTTCATAATCTTTTGTTGATGTACCTCGAGCTGTCCAATAATGAATCTCATTACCTTCATCGTATAATTTGTTGAAGTGAGCTATTCTACCATAAAATGGTTTAGCTAATTTTTCATCATTGTCGATTCTACCTTCTTTAGTTTTGTATAATTCTAAAGAACAGATAGTTCCGTCAATGTCAATCATATAACTTTTAGTTGGATTCTCATTCCAATTCGGAGAGTCATTTATTGTTTTTATTATTTCGTTATTTGTCATAATCTCCTTAAGTTGGGTCTTCTGTGAAGTCCCCTTTGATTTTATTTTCCTCTACCCACATAGTGAATAGACCTAATTCTCGTCCGTAGGCTTCTATCTCCCAAGGACATTCCCAATATTTTGAATCATGAAAGTCTTTTCCATACCATCTTTTAACAGCAAAGTTATTAGTATGTTTTAACTCACCACGAGTAAATTGTTTTACATGAACCATTTCGTGAGCTACTGAAAGAAGTTTCTTTCGAAGACTCATACTTGAATCCAAATCCAAGTCAAAAGTATTGATATTGTCAGTGTCAACCACACCAGCAAACATACCCTCGTTCTCAATCATGTTTCTTTTGATAGAGATATTGACTTCAAGGTTTTTCTTTCTTGGTATCAACTTCTTCACACAGAAATGAGCCAAATCCTCAATCAACTCTCGTTCTCTTTTCTTACCACCATTTGTAATCATCTCAATCATGTATATATTATAACAGATGTCTTCGAATTTGTAAAGGCCCACAAGCCATTGCAAACACTGCCTAAAGCATTTTTTTTCTGAACTTTTGTAAGTGATTCAATAGCAATGGCTTACAACTTCGACAGTGTAAGATTTAGTTAGTGACTAATTTAGAGAAATTATTAATCTTTTCGAACATCAATTTGTTTTCAAATTTACCGTCTAAAACGTCCGTTTTATGGGAAATAATGAAGGTATTTGTGTCTTTATCTAGAGTTGCTAGTATTTTTAGTAGGTTATCTACTCCATCTGTGTCTAAACTAGAGTCAAATGTCTCGTCTAGAATGAGTAGATTTGTGTTTGTAGAGTTCTTCATACGAGCTATCTGACGCCATGTAAACATCAAAGCTAAATCAATACGGGACTTCTCTCCTTCTGAAAATGACGTATATGAGAAGTCATCTCGATGTCTAGACTTGATAGTCTCATTAAACTCTTCGTCTATATTAAACAACACAAAGAAATCTAATACTTGTAAATATTGATTAATAAGTTTATTAATTACGGGTAGATATTGTTTAATAATTTTAGATTTGATACCACCATCTCGTAATAGTTCTTCAACAATCATAGCATAACTTAGACGTTCTGTATAGTCAGCATGTTCTTTCGTACAGTTATTTAACTTTTCATATAATTGACTTAAAGCTTTCTCAGCTTCTGATGTATCATTCTCTTGTCCTAATTTTTCTTGTAGACCTGTAATACGTCCTTGAAGGGTAGTAATACTATTTGAATTAGTATTTATTTCTTGTCCCACGTTTCGAATTCGTAGGAGTTCAGCTTGAGTTTTATCGAAAAGGTCTCCCACGCTGTCAATTTCATCTGTGAGTACTTTATGGCCCGATTCAAGTTCTTCAAGTGTTCCTCTAATACGTTTGAGTGAGACAGACTTAACCTCTTCGGTGAGAGGTTGTGTGCATGTCGGGCAAGTTGTATTGTCAGTAAAGAATGTTTCTTCTGACTTAAACCTTTCAAGTTTTTGTGAGATTTTACCCTCGAACTTATTAAGTTCATTTTGTTTCTGACGTAGTTCTGTAATATCTTCATCTTTTACCTCTGTTATAAGTTGTTCTCTTAAAGTTTCGTTTTGTCCAGCAAGACCATCTATCTGAAGCTGTAGTTCATCTATCTCATCTTGTACTTCTTTCTTTTGTGAGTCATCGATTGTTTTTAAATCTTTAATATGGCTCTCTTGCAAATCTATCTTTTCTTTTTGAAGTGTTATCTGATTAGTTGTGTAATTTATTTCACCTCTAATGGTAGATAGCTTCTCTCGAAGAACAGCATTCATCTTTGTAAAGATACCAATATCAAGTAAGTCTTCGATAACCTCTCTTCTGTGTCTAGCCTTTAACTGCATGAATGGTATAAAGTTAGAAGAACCTAAAACAACAATCTGATGAAAAGATTTATGATTAAGTTTTAGAATATTGTTTTCCAATAACTTCTGATAATCACGAGCATGAGCTTCTTGGTTTAGAAGTTCCCCGTTTCTCCATATCTCAAACTTGGTTGGTTTAATACCACGAACAACTTTATACTTATTTGTTCCGATACTAAACTCAACAGTTACCAAACACTTCTTCTGATTGATACTGTTTACAAGTTGTGGTTTGTGAATATCACGGTGAGCTTTTCCAAACAAAGTAAATGACAATGCATCTAACATTGTTGATTTACCAGCACCATTACTACCAACTACTAAAGTTGTCTTGTGGTCTGATAGATATATCTTTGTTGGTTTGTCACCTGATGAAAGAAAGTTTTGGTATTCGATACTTTCAAACTTAATCATATAGATTCAATCTCCAATGCTTCTGTATAAAGGTCATTCATTAATGTTTTTAATTTAGTCTTGTCTAGTTTAGATTCGAGGGCATCGATGTAACTATCCAATAATGTTTGTGTGTCTTCAAGATTTATTTGTTCATCTTCTATTGTGTCTGCTGATAGGTCACCAAAGTTCTCAACTATTTTTAAATCATGTGGGTTGAGTGCTTGTACCTTGTCTACATATTTATCAAATTCATAATGATTATTCTTATCAGAAACAATAATTTTTACAAACTTACCTGTAACATCCGAACAATCGGATTGTTTATCATCTGAATAATATAGTTTACGATATAATGTATATGGATTCCTAATGGCTTCCATCTCTCTTGTTTCAGTATCAAATACATGAAAATACTTTGGGTCATGTGCATCTGACCAAGTAAGTTCTACTTGAGTTCCAAGATATGTAATATTATCTTGTGTACTTTTTGTATGATAGTGTCCCGAATATACAGAATCAAAACGATTAAAAATATCAGTACCCATACCATGTGATACAACATTTGCATTAGCCATATATTTAAATCCAGCTATTTCAAAATGTCCGAATAGTATTTGAGACTTTGTATTTTGAATAAAGTCAATACATTCTTTTTCATTATCATCACATATCCATGGCACAAATCCAACTGTCATGTCACCAACTGTTACATCAATTGGATTCATATATATTTTAACACAATCTGTGTAATGACCAAGTAGTTCTTTTAGAGCACATAAGTCATTTGTATTCTTATAATATACGTCATGGTTGCCTGGGACAATACTCATATGTATTCCTTTATCACGAATGACATTTAGAAACATATGTCTATTTCTTTCTAAGGCTTTAAAATTTACAAACCTACGATGATCATAATAATCTCCAAGATGGAAAATACTTTTGATATTGTGTTCTTCTAGATATGGAAAGAATATATTTTTGTAAAACGATTCAGCATTATCTAGATACACATCACTACCGTTTTTAATACCACAGTGAGTATCATTAATTATTGCTATCTTCATTATTTAACTTTACGTTTTTTCCTTGTACTATATCCGTTTTCTTTTGCCCATTCTTTTACAGTTTGGTCATTGACCTTAACTGCATCGATACGAGACTTAATTCTTTCAACAATACTATCTCCATCATAATCACCACTAATGTCAGCAAACGCTTCAATACCTGATTGTTCTATATACTTCAACTTGATATCTTGTTGTTTCTTCTCCTTTGCTATTCTTCGTAAAAATGCGAAGTATGATATCTGTGTGAAGTATGCAAAGGCATTAGGTTTACCTGTCCTTGTGGCTGCTTCGATGTTATAATTATTGATTGCTTTAATACAGTTCTCTACAGCATCCATAACCATTTCGTCACGATAAGTATACCTAACAAAGTTTGGTTTATGGGAAAGTCCTTCAGCAATTTTTAGGAAACACTCTCCAATGTATTCGGGAATACGAGGTTCGGGTTCTCCATCTCTAATTGCATCTAATGTTGATTGACAATGGTCAACTACTGCTTCAGAGAATTCTCTATTATTAACATAATGTGGTTTCTTTTTCTTTTCAGTATTCATATGTATATATTATCATTTTCAGGCCATAATGTAAATGCATATTTTATTATATTTTTGCCTTTACAGGCCTTGACAGTTTTGGTATAATGTTTTTAGTCAGAGAGTTCATCAGGAAATCTATACCTTCTTTTACGAAAAGCATCGTCATTCGGGTCAGATAAATCCTGCTGTTCAAGTCCATCAAATAATGCTTTCATTACTTCTGATATGGTTGGTATAAATGTATTTACCTTATTCAACTTCTTGAATTGGTCAGACATTGCACTTAATCTTCTTTTCAGAATAACTTTAGAATAAAAATCCTTAAGTTCTAAAGAAGCTTCTCCATGAGCTATTATCTTATCAAAACAAATAATAACTTCATTTAAGTCACATCCGTACATCCAAGCATTCATGTGAAGTTGTGCTCGATTTTTTTCATCGTCAAGTAATAAAAGTTCTTGAGGTTTCGAAACCATCAATCCCGATTCATCTTGATCTACAACTTCGGTAATAATTGTTGAACCATCAACTAATTTTATTACACGTATATCTTGTGATTTTAAGTATTGGTTTAATTCTGTACTCATCTTGTGCACCTTTTTAATATAAATAGAGTTAATTAATAATCATTACAAAGGTATTTATACATGGCGACAAGAGCAGATTTAATAATTGACCAAGGTTCTTTCTTTAGTACTACTATAAATCTATCGAATACTGATGGTAGTTTAGTACAATTAAACTCTCCTAGTGCAAGTCTTTATACTACTAGGGGTAGAATACGTAAGTCTTATGATACAGATTTAATAGCAAATTTTACAACGACAACTACAGATAATTCACCAAATCAAGATGATTTAACTATCTCTTTGACAAGTGCTCAAACAGCTGCAATAAAAGCTGGATTATATGTGTATGACGTAGAAATTATAGAAACGAGTACAAGTAAAGTAACACGCGTATTAGAAGGACAATTAGAAATAACACCAAGTGTATCACAACAACTTACTAATTTAAAAGGTATTGGTGTAGATTCTCCTTCGTACAATATTAGTATTAATGATACTCCATATAGACCATAAAGGAAATTAAATGGCAATACAAGCTAATATTAGTAACAATACGAATTTATCAGCTGCTATTAACAAACCTTCGGTAGTTAAAGTAACTGGCGCTGCACTTGGCGGTGAAGCAACAGATGTTCCTAATCTTCCAGCTAGTAAAATTACCTCCGGCACATTTGATGATGCAAGAATAGCTGAATCTAATGTAACACAACACCAAGAAGCAATAACAGGTTTAGGAACATTAACAACATTACCCAATGGTGCAATACAAGTTGTATCAGAAAACGATTGTCCTATTCATAGAACCCAAGTAAGTATTCGTGGTAATAAACTTTTAGGTGTATACTCAAGTCCTGCAGGTTCTACGGTTGGTTCATTTAGAGGTGATGTATTTTCAATTCAAGGCCCATCACTTAATAATCTTGATGGCCATAACCAAGTTTCAGATACACCTATAACAGCAGGTGCTAACATAGAATTATTTGGAGCACTACCATCTAATGCAGCTAGAATAGCTACTACTAGAAAAGCTTTTTATGATGCAAGAGTTCATACATTTAGAGATTCAGATGCTAATCCTGAAATGTTGGTAATAGATTCAGGGTTATCACCATCTCAATCTCCAGGCGAAAGTAATATTTTAGATTCTTTAATTACATCTCATGCACCTCATAGATTTGTACGTACTACTACTTTTAATGCTAGTCCGACTTTTACTACTGACCTTATAATTGATGGAGGAGATGTAGGTTCATCTTTAGCTCAACAAAAAAGATTAATTATCCGTAATGGTAGGTCAGGAGACCAACTTAGTTTAGGTTCGGGTGGTCAGACAACTCTTGGAGTAGCTGAACTCAAAATAGTAACACCAACAGCTGATGCTAATGATTGTCCAACAGGTGGTGCAATTGGTTTAGAATATTCAGGAACAACTCTTGGCGGTGGTTCAAATCCTGGCGGATTAGCTCAAGCAAAACTTGTGTTAAGTGGTGGAACGAATACTATAGAAGTATTAAATAATCCTAGCAATGCAGGTGGCGGTAATGGTTCTGCAAGTATAATAGTAGGAAATTCAGCGTATGAAGATACAAATCAGGTATTAATTAGAGGAGAAAGTGGTTCTAAATTTACTCTTCGAGGTAATGGTAATGGTGATGTCGACCCTACATTTGAAGTTGAATCAACAGGTGATGGATTAAATGGTAATAATGCTGGTACTTTAAAACTTTCAAATGCTCTACAAATAACATCAATATATAGAGCTTCTAATAAAATGGATGTATCATTTACTAATGTCAAAAATGGTAAAATATTATTTCCTGATAGTGAATCTATAGAAGCACCAAACATAACACTTACAAATGCAAAAGTTACATTAAAAGATAGTGGAGCTCCAACTCATTTTAGAGAAAGTGTAATTAATCGTAGTCCAAATCATTTAAGATTCCAAACAATGAGTTCTCCATCTATTCTTGTTTCTAATGATTATGTTCAAACTCTTTCAAGTCCAGGCGTAACCCAACACCAATTTTTTATTAGTAATAGTCCTAAAATGACTTTACAATCTGACGGTAGACTTAATTTAAGTAACACACCACAGTTACCTGGCGTAAAAGTAACAAATAATACACCTGCTTTTAGAACAGGAATTGGTTTAGGTAATGTTACTAATGAATCTAAATCTACGATGTTTAGTAGTCCTACGTTTACGGGTGTACCATTGGCACCTACAGCTTCTGCTGGTACAAACACTACACAAATAGCAAATACCGCATTTGTAAAAACAGCTATTGACAATTTAACAGATGCTGCACCAGCAACTCTAGATACTTTAAATGAATTAGCTGCAGCACTAAATGATAGTCCTGCTCAGATAGATAATATATTAAATAAAGTTGGTAGTATTAATAGTCCAGGCGCAGTAGGTTTAGGTAATGTAGAAAATAAATCATCTGCAACAATCAGAGGAGAAATTACTACAAGTGATATACCTAGTTTGGCAACGAGTAAAATTACTTCAGGAACATTTGATAATGCTAGAATTTCCGAATCAAGTGTGGTTCAACACAGAGCAGCATTAAATTTAACAAATAGCCCTGGGACTATTCCAAGTTTACCAACTAGTAAAATTACTTCAGGTACTTTTGCTGATGCTAGAATAGCTGAATCTAATGTGACCCAACACCAAACTTCATTGAATTTATCTCCAGCACAAATTTCTAATTTAAATAATACACCTAGTGCGTCTCTTAGTTTAACAGCTAGTCAAGTTGGATTAGGAACTGATGATACTCCTACGTTTGCAAATTTAATAATAGATTCAGGTAGTTCAGCAATTGATAACAAAACAAGAATTGGATTAGCTGTAATAAATGGTGTGTATGATAATTATGCTTCATTTACTCATAACAATGTACATGGGACAAATTCAGGAACATACGCTTTAAAACAAGAATCAACAGGGATGACAGCAATTAATGCTGCGTCTGGCCAACCCATTAATTTCAGAATTAATAATTCAACTAAAGCACAATTAGCAAGCACTGGTAACTTCACGTTTAATCAAACACCTAATATGCCTGGTTTCCATATTACATCTAATACTCCTGATGTAAGGACAGAGTTAGGATTAGGAACTGCTGATTGTCCTACATTTAATCGCATCACAGTTACTGATGGTGCACATTTTAAGAAAACTGATTCAGGAAATGAAACGACAGTACTAAGATTACAAAATGATGCTACTAGTACTTCAAAAGTTGCATTAGTATTTACTGCTTCTACAGATGATACTTTTAATACCGCTAAAATAGTTTCAGGAAGAAACTCTAGTGGACAAGCATCAGGAGACATGAGATTCTTTACTCGTGAAAATGGTGGTTCTTTAACAGAAAGATTATCTATTGCTGATGATGGTAAAGTTGGTATAGGAATTACAGCACCAACTAAAGAATTAGAAGTTATCGGTGATATAAAAATGAGACAAAACTCGGCCTTCTCTAACTTTGGTCTTATAGATCAAACTGAAGCACTGATGACTTTCGAAACTACAACTATTAATAATGCTACTCATCCTGGCGATATTATATTTAAACCTAATGAAACAGAGAAAATGAGAATTACAAATGATGGCCTTGGTATAGGAACTACTGTTCCAACTGCTTTACTTCATGTTAATTCTCCTTCAGGAACTGAACCAGCACTATTAGTTCAAGGTAAAGCACAATTTGATTCTCCTGTCACATTTAATTCTAATTTAACAATAGCAGATAAAATTATACATTCAGGTGATACAAATACATTTATAGATTTTAGTGCTGCTGACACAATCGACATTGACGCTGGTGGTGTTGAAGCAATGACGATAACTCAAGCTGGTGTTGAGATTAATAATACACCTACTTTTGCTGCAGGTGTAATAAAATTTAATACTTCAAGTGGTACTGAAAAAGGAATACAATTAGAAGGTAGTAATATCTATGCTGGAATGGCTATTGGGCCACCACTTGTTACTCATGGTGGTTACTCAATAGCAATGGGAATGTATGCTGCTAATACAGGTGCTACTACTTCAGCGCCGGGAAATATGCAAATTGCTATTGGCCAAGGTAATAGAATGGATTCAGGTGCACTTGGAGCTATCTGTATTGGATCATATAACTCAACTAATTCAGCTTCTGCCGATCAAGCTTTAGCAGTTGGACGTTATGCTTATGCAAATAAGGCACAATCTACAGCTGTAGGATATCGTACTCACGCTTTAGCAACTAACTCAACTGCCATTGGATCAAATAATCAGATTCATCCTGATGCTACAGATGCAATTACCATAGGTCACAACGCAGATGCTAATAATACTAATTCTGTTAGAGCAATTGCAATTGGACATGATACTGATGCAAATGCAAATGATGCAATGGCTATCGGTACTACTTCTCAAGCACTTCAAACAAGTGCAGTGGCAATTGGAACAAGTGTTACATCAAATGTTGCCAAAGTTGCAGAGATTGGATATTGGTCAAATTCTACTACTCGTGGTTCTGCAATTCGAATATGTGGTAATACAGGTGCTGTTCAAATGGCATTACAATTACAGTCTAGTAACCTATCTGACGGCGGTGCAACAGCAGGTAGTGAAGCAGATAATACATTACCAAGAGGATTTTATCAGCTTCGTAGAACAAACACTGAATTATTCATTGAGATGAATAGTTTCAGTCAAATGCAAAGAGTCAAAGTAGCTAGTGGACTAAGTGGTAATGATATCCAAGTTGATTTAGCTCCTACAAATTCACCTACACTTTCAGGTGTTACCACTTTAGAAAAAGTAAGACTGAATTCGAACGCATTTGAAACAGAAACATCCTCATTTACTTTAGGTGAAAGACATGCAGGTGCAATTGTATTTTGTAATAATACAAGTGTTATGGATATTACAGTTCCACAATTATCTTCAGGATTTACAACTACATTTATTGCTAAAACAAGTAGTGCTGTTAGATTTGTGTCACAATCTCCAAACATCGGTCTAAATAGTTTTCAAGGAGCTAATCAGTTAGCAGGATTTGCAGCTCAAGCTTCAATTATGTATGATTGTCCTAGTGTTGCATTCTTAGGAGGTACATTAATATAATGTCAGGATTTCTTCCATCATTAAAGCCAGGTAATGTCCGTGCACCAATTTCGGTTGATGACACATTCTTTGGATTAACTGCTGATACGTTTAACTATTCACCAAGTCCTAATCAAGTTCCAATAAAGAAAATTAATCCATGTTCGGGAAATAGTGAGATAGCAGCAGGTGTAATTAAGATATATGAACCACCACGATTTGCCACTACTGATTCACCAAATCATGTAGTATTAGGATCAACATCGACAGGTGGACAGCCAGGTGCTTTAAGTCAACTTGGACATAATAATCATTTAAATTTTCATGTAGCTGTAACAAATGGTACTGATAGTAATTTTCGTGTGCACTATGGTGATAGTCCTAATGCAGATTTTATAACTTTGCCAGAAGGTGTAGATTATGCACATAATTATAATTACTATAATATGTCTCCAAACACAACTCAAGAAGATGAAAAAGGAACATACCGACAAGCCACATTCAGAATTGTTCATTCTTCTGCAAATGCTGGAAACGAAAATGCTTGTTTTGACAGAATAGAATTTTGTGATAGTTCATCAAATGAAATAAATTATACATATAACTCAAGCGTAGATAATCCTCCATACTCAGAGGGTGACCCAATTATAGATTTATATATAAAACTAACTGATAAATCAAGTGGTTCACAATCTTGTAACGTGGGAGTTGGTTATCCACATTCACTAACCCTATGTGAAAGAATACACATAGAAAATACAGCAAATAGATTAGTTAAACCTGCATCAGAACTAAGTACTTCTTCAGGTGCAAAAGACTTTTATCGAGGAAATGTGTCTTTAGTTGACGTAGGAGATGCACCATATTTCGATGTTGGAACTGACCGTTCTGGCACATTCAGAAGATGTCATAGATTACACGGATTAAATGAAACTTGGGCAGACCCTGACAGAAATGTGATTATGCAAAGTACTACAAAACTTTCACAACACTTTTTTAATTGTGATAAACTAAAATTTCTTCCTAGTAAATATTTTACGTGTGATTTAGATTCACCTAATCAGCATTTAGATTGTGAAGATTTTGGAGAACTATTTTATGAAGCTTGTGCAATAGAACATATTCCTAAAATACCGATGAGAGATTTTAGAGGAAATGCATTTTACAAAGTATCGAATCAAGGTAGTCGTGTTTATGGTATGTTTTATGGTTGTGTTAATTTAAAAAAAGTTCCTGAAGGAGTTCATCTTAAAGACTTAAGAGTAGCAGACACAAACGGACACAGCAATCCTTCATATTCAGGCATATCCCGAATGTTTTATAATTGTGCATCTTTAGAATCTCTTGGAGATGTTAGATTTGATGATGTACCACTTTATTCTGAAAATTCACCTGACCACCCATATCGAATAGCTGCTAATAATACATTTATAAATGTGGGCCCGAATATGAAAGTATTTCCATACATAGGTTCATTTGGCATTCTTGGAGCAAATATATTTGATGGAGGGCCAACAACACTTAATGATGTTCAGCAAATGATGCAAGGATTTTCATCTGACTTTGATCGAAAATATCTTCAAGATGGAATTACAGTGGCACATATGTCTGAAATATTTTATCTTTTTTACAACTCAGTTACTGCACCACAAGAAATAAAATTAAGATGGATTAATGATAATCCTGATAGTACTGATTTAACACAAGCAGTACCCACAGGAACAAGCGGTAGTTATGATAATAATAAGTATAGATTATTCTATGCTGCATATAATTTAAATACTCAAGACAATGTTGGTTGGCACTATTGGACAGATAATTTCGAAAGTGATAGTAATACAGAATATTTTGGAATGTACCAAAACTGTTATAATTTAAAACGCATAACGGGGTGGGTTGGAAATAAAGCAAATGCTTCATCTGATTATAGTAGTATGTTTAGCAATGTACGTAAATTAGAAAGATTTCATTGTGGTGGAGAAAAAGTCGGTACATTTGATGGAGGAGGAGATTATATAGATACGGGCTTACCTTCATCTACTTTAAGACCAGCATCTGCAGACACTTCTTATACAATGTCTGCTATGGCAAGTATAGATGCATTATCTAATACTGAAGGTTTAGGTAGGCTTATAGTAGCAGCTGATGGTAGTAGTACAAGAGGCGGAATAGAAATTAATTCTGAAGATGATGGGTCTACAGGAAGAGCTCATTTTAGAATTGGTGGTACTCATTATGCTTCAGACGGAACAGGAACAGGAGCTACTGCAGTTGCAATAACTACAGGAGAAAAAGTTCATGTATGTGCTACAGTAGATTTTACTAGCACTAATGCGGCAACTATTAATTTATATGTTAATGGTGTATTGACACATAATGCAACAGGGCAAAGTATGGGTGGTGCAGCAGGTAGTACAACTGTAAAAGTTGGTTCTAATGGAGATGGCACTACACATTACTTTGATGGTAAAATGTATGACATAAGACTTTATGATGATGTACTAACAGCCGCAGAAGTAAAAGATTTAGCGGATGAATTATTATATTTAAAATATAATCAAACAGCAAAAGAAGCAGAAAAGAATATGATTTTACATTATGATTTTGAAGATGGTTACGGTGGTACTGATAAAAAAACTACAGTAATACATAATAAAGCAGGAAAAAGTAGATTTGGTGGTTCACATGCACAATATAACGGTACAATAAATGGTGCAACATCAGCTGAATTTTGGGCAAACTTTGATCAGTTCGGGCCTAAATTTAGTTTTAATATGGATTATTGTCCTTTAACACCAGCTGCACTAAGAGAAATATTTGTAAATTTACCTACAGTAAGTAGTCAGACATTTACACATAGATATAATGCATATACATCTTATTTAACAGAAGAAGATAAAAATATTGCAAAAGATAAAGGATGGACATTAACATTTAGTTAGGAGATATATTATGAGCGTAGATACATCAGGATTTTATAAATGTGAGGTTAGTCCAAAAGGAGCTGATAGAAATGTTCTTCTCACAGGAAAAGTATTAGAAAATAAAGATTGGACTCTTACTGTGGATAACAAAGATAGTTTTACACTACCACATGATGGATGGCAGTATTATAATTCTATTGAAGAAGCATGTACAGCTCATAGTTTAGATGTAGAAAAATGGTCATACTATTTATTTGGAATAGGTGACGAACCTGTATAAATAGCACTATGAGTTTAAACATTACAGTTACACAGAAATTAGCATCAGTTCAAGTAAATTCTGCTGGAGCTATTACAAAAGATTCAAATGGTATTACTTGGTCTATTAATCCATCATTTTACGGTGCTGGTGGTAAACCATTATTTTGTCCACTATTAAGAAATATTTTTGAACAAAATCAATTTGTATCTATTTCAGATTTAAACACACAAGGTCAATCATTGTATAGTAAAAATTATGACGATTGTACAATCGTAGAAGCTAAAGCTGTTAGACATGCTGCTTTAGGAAATCTATGGAAAACAACATTGAAAGCAGAATCTAATAATTCTCCAAATAGAATACAATTAAGTGATTCAGATATTGACAGTCTCGTTGCAGAGATATTAAGTCAATGTGTATGTTAATAATAAATTATGAAAAAAACTATATTTAATAGCAGTATGCCACGAAGTGGTTCTGAATTACTGCAAGTGATACTACACCAAAACCCATCGATTTACGGATCGCCTACTAGTCCTGTGTCTGACTATATAGAACAAATACGTAAATGTCAATTAGAACCTAATGTACAATCTCAACCAGCAGAATTAATGAAGAATGCATTGTTTGGTGCGTGTAAGGGTCTTATTCATGGATATTATAAATCTATCACTGATCGAATGATAATATGTGATAAAAGCAGAACATGGTTATGGCATTATGATTTATTAAAAAACTCTATTGAAGAAAAACCAAAGATGATATGTATGGTTCGTGATCTTCGTGATATATTTGCAAGTATGGAAATGAATTGGAGAAAAAATAGACATTTACCAATTGGGCCAGACAATCCGATAGAAACTAAACAAATGATGCTTGAAGACAGAGTTGCGTTTTGGTCACATGGCCATCCTGTAGGATTTGCTCTTAAAAGATTACATGATGCAGGAACACAAGGATATTTAGGAGATGTTTTTATTTTAAGATACGAAGATTTAACTATGTATCCTGATGAGTGTATGGTAAAAATGTATGAGTATCTAGAACTTCCTTATTTCCAACACGATTGGAAAAATCTTATAAAAGAAGTAGAAGAAGACCACAAGTGGCATGGCCCATACGGTAATCACGATGTAAAAAAAGAATTAAAACCATTCAAACAAACCCATATAGGAGTATTAGATAAAGATACATGCAGTAAAATAATTAGTGGTCATCAATGGTATTTTAGTGCTTATTATCCTGAAGTATTGGAACAGGGTGAATCCTAAAATTTAGCTCTTCTTTTTCATATATATCGATACGTTCTAATCCGTGGCCAAGAGTATAATTCTTTCTTTTTTTCCAACTAAAGTCATCACACAAATCGAATACCTTTGCAGGTTGGCCATTCTCTGATTTTCTTAATGAACGACCAATAGATTGTAATACTCTTACTTGACTCTTTGTAGGAGCAGCAAATATCATATTGTGAAGATTTTTTATATTGATACCTGTAGAGAATGTTCCAAGAGAAGCTACAATAATAGCATCTTTCTCTTTCTCCACTAGTGTTCTAATTTCTTCTCTGTCTAAAGCTCCTACTTCGCCTGATACATAAAATACTTTACGTTTAATATCTGCTTTATCTCTAATTAGATTATACAAAGGTTTACCATGTTTGTCAACTAAATTAAATAAAACTAATGTATTTCCGTGTTGACTTATTGCTAAGTTCTTGATAAAGTTGTTACGTCTTTCGTGGTCTACAATATAAGATATTTCTTCTTGATATGTCTTTTTTCCAAACTCTTTCTTTTCCTTATCACCATATTGTAAGTGTAATACATCAATAGATATATCAGATAATGTTTTAGATTCGATAAGTTTCTTTGTAGATGTTACATTAAATACTGGCCCGAAACAACCTTCAAGAACTAACTTGTGTACTTTAGTCCCGTCAAGTGTTCCCGTAGTTCCAACTCGTAACCAAGCATTTCGTAGATGACCCATAATAGTTGTTAATGATTTAGCTTTAAATAAATGAGCTTCATCACCTACAACCATTTCATAATCTTTAAACCAACTACGAGGCATCTTAAATACAGACTGCCATGTAGTTATTACTACACGTTGTTCAAATGATTCTTTTTCTTTTCCAGCATATATTCTATGAATACTATCAGGATCATATGTGTCATCATTAGAACCATAGTCAGCAAAGTCTTTCCACATTTGTTCTACAAGTGATGTAGTCGGCACAACTATAATTGCTTTCTTATTGGATACAGATAAAAACCATCTTAATAATACATAAATCATAAGAGACTTACCCGAACCTGTAGGAGATACTAATAAAGATTGTTTATATTTTAAAACGTGTTCAATTGCTAAAGTTTGATAATCACGAAGATTGATAGGAGAACCATCACAAGAAAGGTTAAGCTCAGGTATAGAATTGTCATTAATACGTCTTTCATTTGGTGTAGTATCTTCTCCTCTTCCAATTACGTATCCTCGTTCACGTGCAAACCGTTCCAAATGATATAAAAGACCGCTAGGCAAAGTATAATTTCTAGTATCATATAATCTTATCTTTCCATCCCAAAGTTTATTACGATACGATGGGACAAACTTATAACCCGGCACATAAAAAGTAAAGAACTCACTTAATTCCATTACAATGCCAGAGTCTTTTGATTTAACTACAATATCGACTTCATCATTTTTAGATATAACAATGTCACTCATTAGATGTATTTATACTATCCACCCGAAGTGAATCTTCGCCAGTCAATCATATTCTTAATAGTAGAATGTCTCCATCTAATATTATTCATAATTTCTTCTAGAGTATCGACTATAGTTTGTTGATATTCTATTTTAGCAACTAACTCTTGAATATCGGAATCAGAGTCATAATAATAATCCATATCTCCTTTTAGTGGTTTAGTACCACCTTTGTACGGATCATAATCCCAGCCTCTATCATCCATATCCTCTTTGGTCATCTTACCTGTGTAATATAACCACTTATCTTTTTTAAGAGTTGCTATTTTTAGATTAAGTCTTTTTAGTTGTAGTTTTGCTACAGTAAAAAGTTCTAGATATTTGGAATGTAGTTTTGGTGTTTGAGAAGATGTTAAATCCAAATCAATTTCATTGATTTCAGAATCTTTCTTCCACATTTCTAATATATCTTCAATATTCATACACTAATATACTAACACAAAGTACAAGTAAAGTAAATGGCTTTATTTAATAAATTCATACATATTGTATTGGAATGTTACTGAACAAGTTATATACTCAACAGCTGTATCTTGTGTCGTAAATGTTAATTCACTTACATCAGTAGGAAATACATCATGAAATAATAATTGTCTATTTGTAGTATTTTTATTTGTTAAGATAGACAATGTTAAATCTTTATACTTTGGCTGTTCTGAAGAATTAGTAGTTATCCAATTATGCATTTCTATATAGTTCTTCATATTCTCATCAACTATGAATGTGATACCAAGTGCACCATATTCAGTTGTGTCGCCAGGTACATATATATTTCTGTTTCTAAAACTAGAAAGTATTCCTGCTTGTGAAATACTAGGAAGACTTGCATTCGTACAAAAGAATGTCGTATTTGCAAACTCTGCAGTATCAATAGTTACTTTAAAGTTGCCAGGTGACAACATATTAATATTTGGTGTTAAATTACTTTTTGACATAACATCTGTATTTATATAAAAAAAGAGACTCCCGAAAGAGTCTCTTGAAGAATCTTAATAAACTTAAGATTATAGTCCTGTTACCGTGAATCTTTGGTAGTAAGGATTATTTGGTTGTAGTGCTGCGTTTGTGCTGTGGAATGGATTTTGTTGTATTCCATAACGAGTCTTGAACGCAATTCTTGGCTGGAAGTCATTCTCCCCTACAGCTTTAACCATTGTTAAAGGAACGTAAGGACAGTAGAATAGTCCAGCATCGTAAGGAGATGTTCCTTTGTAACCGATAACATACAGGAGATACGATAACAAAGTTACCTTTTCCACGACGAGTTTCTTGTCCGATTAAGTTAGCATACTGTTCAATTCTGAACACTAATGCTTGGAACTTTTCTTGTCCCCAACGTGCACCTAATACGTCTGCAGTTGTGTCCAAGTTGAAGTCATCGCCAGATGCAATAATATCTGATGTTGATGCATTATCACCAATCTTAGTAATTACTTCACGGTTAATTTCCGCAAGTAACTCTGTAGATAAGATGTTAGCAAGTTCTGACTCAGCGTCAAGACCATGAATTGCTTTAAGGTCTTGAGCAAGTTCCATAGTGTATCCTGCACGTAAAGCACGAGTACGAGCTGTAACCGTTTGCTTCGCGATTTCGAATCCCATAGAACCCATTTCAGTTGCGCCAGATGCAGTACCGTCAAGAATTTCACCTTCTGATGTTAAGTATGCATCACCAGCGTCTCCGTCTAGTCCTTCTCCACCTGAACCATCTGCTGCTCGGCCTACACCACCAAAACCTGTTTCAATACCAGGCGAGTCTGCTGTAATTTTACCGAACGCTTCTGCATTTAAGCTTCCACTGTTAACTTTAGTTGATGATTTGAATAACGCTTTCATTGCGAAAATCAAACCTGTTGGCCCTGTCATTGGCTGTACACCAGCCACGTCATAGGCGATTAGAGATGGCATTGCCCGTCTTAACATTGCTATTAAGATTGGGTTGAAGACATTTGTTGCTGCTGCAACAGTATTAACACCAGCTTCGTTTAGCTGGAAGTTACTGTGTGCTGCTTCTTCTTTCATAGCCTTCTCTTGGTTTTCTAATAGAGCAGCTGTTACTGCTCTACGATAAGGGTCAGATATTGGTGCACAATCTTTGTGATCCAATAGAGGCTGCCACTTCCTTTGAGCTGCTTCTGAATTAAACATAATTGTTTTCCTTCTAGTTGTTGTATATCATTTATTGATATGGGTTATTGTAAATATTTACCGATGTCTCCATGTGCTTCTTTTTGGAGTTTCACCGATGCTTTAATATATCGTTCCATTACAGGGTCAAGTGTTGAACCTTGTGGCTCTACTTCTTCTACTGTAACTTTTTCGATTGTTTGCGAGTTATCAACTTCCTCTGTAACTTCTTCTACAGTTTCTTCAACTGTACTTTTCTTAGCGAAGTAAGATTCTTTGATTATTTTTACTTTCTTTTCAAACGACTCTGCTGATTCCCAAGTAATATCTTCTGATAACTTTTTAAGTTTAGATACTTGTGTTGCAGCAAGACCTTCGGATAATTTAGAGACAATACTTTCTCTTTCCAAAGTAACGAGTTGTTCAGACAATTTCTCAATTTCAGAATCTTTAGATTCAATGCTTTCTGTTAACTCAGAATTTTGTTGACTGATTTCGTCAAACATATCTGTTTTACCTTCTGGCATTTCGATGTAATGATTAATAAATGTATCTTTCATAGATGCCATAAACGATTCAGCAATTTCTGTTCGAAGAATATTCGATACAGGTAATTCATTTGCTTGAATCCATTGTTCAGCAACATATGTTAAATAACTATCAATCTTATCGACTAATCCTTCATGTAATTCAGCAATTTCTTCCTGAACACTACTTTCGAAAGATTCTTTTAAAGACTCAGCTTGTTCACGAGCTTTTGATGTAACTGCTGCTTCGAAAATAGTAGAAACTTTAACTTTGAAATCTTCTGAAAGAGTCTCATCACCAGCACAAAGTGCTTCGATATCTTCTTTCATAGTATCGTTAACTGCTTCTATTTTCTTCATAGCTTTAATTGCTGCTGCAGCTGTGATAGTTTTTGCTATCTGTTCTACTGCATTACCAACGTCATCTTCGTCCTCGTATACTTCATCGACATCTTCTTCATCTTCCATTTCGTCTTCTTCCACGTCGTCAGACTCTTCTTCGTCTTCTTCTGTGTCATCATCTTCCATTTCGTCTTCTTCCATGTCGTCTTCGTCTTCATCATGAGTTCCGTAAGCTTCTTCAGCTTCTTCTTCATCTTCATCGTCTTCCATGTCTTCTTCAGCATCTTCCATGTCGTCGTCAGCATCACCAACAACTTCATCTTCTGCTTCATCTTCCATGTCGTCTTCAGCATCATCAGCATCAACTTCGACCTCATCGGCGTCATCTTCAGCATCATCAGCTACTTTTTCATCATCGTCGTCTTCTTCAGCTTCTTGATCTTCTTCATCTTCTTCCCATACTTTATAGACTGTAGCTTCTTCAACAGCATCTTCAGTAGACTCTTCAGCTACTTCTTCAGTAGCTTCTTCAACTACTTCCTCTGTTGTTTCTTCTACCTCTACATCCTCTAGGAGGTCAGACTCAAGACCAGCTAATGCTGTTTCCAACAATGTTGCTTCGTTATTTTCTTCTTGTGCCATAATAGTTATTCCTATTGTTTTAGAGTTTGGAGAGGAAATCCCTAAAGACCTTTTCTTGTACGGAAGCTAGTTCCTTACTAGAGGCCTCTTGAATTTCAGTCTCATACTTTTCAAGTTGCTGAGCTTTTAAGATACCGTTATCCCAAACCCATTCTTTACCTTCCATGATACCATCTACGAAGGCACCTTTGGCTGATGGGTCTTGAACAATATCTACTGTTGCGAGAATGTAATCATCATTTACGTATGTCGCACCCTCACGATTCTCAACTGTTCCCATACCACGACTAGAGACACCAAGTTTAACACCACCATCTATGAGACCTTCAACGATCTTACCCATAGGTGTGTTTAATACTTGGGCCTTTCCAACAACATCATCACCCATAAATTTTAGTTCGGTGATTTTGTGTGAAACTTTATCTAGGTTAATCTGTGGCCCTTCAGGGTGATCTAGTTCCCCAACGGCTCTGCCAGGTTTAACCTGTTCTGCAATATATTTTTCTACTGCTTTAAAAAGTGTTTCTTTAGGATAGATTCGGCCATTACGGTTTTTCTTTTCAGCTTCCATAAACACACCTTCAATAAAAGTATGTTTCTTACCGTTTCTTTCCTCTATTATGTATTGTAAATTGTCAAAGTGTTCTGTGATTAGCTTCATATTTAATCCTTAGATACTCTTAAATTAGGAAACTTATCTTTAAGTTTCTGTTTTGCCTGTTTGACTTGTTGTATTTTGGCTTTTACTTTTTCTTTTTTGTCAGAAATATCTGAATAACTCAATGGTTTTTTACCTGCTCGCTTTAGGTTATCATTTACTCTGAACATAGGCTTTTCTAATTCCTTAAAAGCTGCACGTAATTTTTCTTCTTCGGCTTGGAGCTTCTTTAATGATTTAGCTGCCATTTTTTTACGAGTGTCACCAATAATATTTTCATCTATTGTACCCTCGTTATATATATCTGCAGCAACTGCTACCTTTTTTACTTGTAAAGCTTGTTCGCTTTTTTGTGTCATCAATGCATTAAAAGTTTCCTGTGCTTTTTCTTTATTTCCTGTATAAAGTGCACCTAATAAATTTTTTATAGTCATATTAATCCTTCTATAGAGTTGTAGTTATATTTATATATAAGGCAATTTTTAAAAGCAGTGTATTATAACAATTCTTCTAAATTATTATCGGAATTTAAAGGTTTTTCGAGTTTTCCTCCTGCATTATCTAAATCATCTTCTAATTGACCGTCAGGTTGTTTTGATGATAAATCTAAATCTAAATCATCGTCTCCGCCTTCTTCTTTTTCATCAGCCTTTTGTTTTTCAATCATTTCTATTTCTTGGTCAGATTGTTGGAATATATTCTTACGAACCCATTCTTTGGAGAAGAACCCTTGTTCGATGAACGGTTCAACCTGACTTGCTACATCGAATCGGTCTCTCATAACTTCAAATTCTTTGAGTTCAGCAAAGTAATTATCTTTTAAGAAACTAATATTAATTTCTTCTTTCATATTATCCCAATCAGATTCCTCTATAACACCTTTTAATATTAATTGTGTTTTAAGAGCATCTAACATAATATAAGAAAATCTCTGTCTTAATCTTTCAATAAATCTTTGGAACTTAACTTCTTCTCTATTGATTTCAGTAGCACGACCAAGTTGGAAAGGAGTTTCTGCTTCTAAACGACTTACAGGAACATTCAAAGATTTATAAAGTTTCTTTTGGAAGAAAAGAATATCTTCAATCTGTCCAAGGTTTTCACCGCCAGGTAACGTAGTAATCTCTGTACCTCTACCACCTTCACGTCTTGGTAAGAAGAAATCTTCCATCATAGATTGGTGTCTTCGGTCATCTCTTACTTCACCTGTTGCTTGATCGTAAACAATCTTGTTACGATATTGAGACATCATATTTCTTACGTACTCTTCTGCTTTACCTTTAGGTAAGTTACCTACGTCAATATAAAATATACGTCTTTCAGGTGCTCGAGATATACGATAGATAACAAGAGCATCTTCCATCATTCTTAATTGGTTAATTAATTTTAATGATTTGTGTAAATAAGAATGAACTTTTTTACGTGTTGCATCCATAACTCCACTTGTCACATAGACAATAGCCTCTTCAGCTATTTTTGCTCCTGTTACGGAATCTCCTGCTACTGTTATTTGTCCTGTTGTAGCAGCATAAGTATCGGGTTCAGTATATACAAAAAATTCATCTACCTTTTCTGATATTTTAAGACCTGTAACTCTATCAGTTTGTTCTTTTATTTCGCGTACTTTTCTGATATATAATGGGTCTACATATCGTATTTCTTGTATACCATCTTGTGGTGCATTAGAATCAACTACCATATGAAAGTATATTTTACCATCAATGTACCATCGTCTAAAAAAGTCTATACCATGTTCATTAAAGTTATACAACTTTAGAATATGATCAAACTCCATTAAAATCTTTTTCTTAATTTCTTCTTCATACTGTAGGTCGTCTAACATCAATTCGACAGATGCTCCTTTTTCATCAGAAGAAATTGATTCATTTACTATGTCATCAATTGCTGCATCTGTTTCAGGTTGCTCAGATGCTTCCCGATATTTCATAATTAATTCTTTTTCACCTAAAGTCTGTGAACCATCCATGTCATAGTATTGACCATAGTAACCACCTGTTGCAGATGTTATTGTTTGCACACCTTCTTCTTCAGTAGGGGGGACAAATGATTTTAAGACTTTCTCTGGCTCTTCTAAGCCATCACGTTTCACTCTTCGTTTGATTTCTAATCCAAATAATTCCATAATATAGCTATTTATATAAAAAAACTCTCCCTTTAGAGGAGAGTTTTATTTTAATTGATTCGCTGTAAAGAATCAACTATTATGATGTTGTTGCTGATTCCCAATATTGGTAATTCAGTTCAACCGTGAATTCTTCTATAGCATCATTCTGATCGTAACTTAGGTCAATCTGTGATATGTTAGTAGGGAATGCACCTCGGATATCATATCTCTTAGTTGCGTTTCCTGCTTTATCTAATTGTTCTACAATTAAGTCAGCTTGATAGTCAGTAGGATTTGCTAATCCTGCATTATTGACGTGTTCGTTGATACCATTCATCCATGTTTCAAATGAATTACGTACCTTCATTTCATTGTCATTAATGACAGTGATTGTCCAAGGTTCAAATGTTCTGTCACCAGCAATCTTTAATTGACGACCCCTAAAAGGAATCTCAACACTTGATATTACACTTGCTGGTAAACCTGCACCTTTAACCATGAAAGATGTAAACTCTACATCTCCTCCTGCATATGCAGGAAAGTTTACGGTGACCTTGAACAAGTTAGGACGAGCGCCACCACCTGTTAACTTAGCTTTGAAGTCATCTATTCCGAAAATAGCCATGATAGTTTACCCCTTTCCTTAATTGCCTGTTCCAACGATTTCTTCAAACTCTACACCACTTCTAGTAGCAATAAAGTTCAACGATATGAAATTAATCGAACGTGTAGGTTTGACAAATATGTCAGCTACAAAACGATTACCGTCTACAACAGCAGATGTGTTGTTTGTTTCATCACATACTACTAAGAAGTCTGTAATTCCACGTCTACCTTTTACGTCTCGTAAGAAAGGTTCAACTAAGTTTCTGAACTGTGCTCTTGTAAACTCGTCGTTTATTTCGAATAGTTGGAACTTAGCCGCTGTGGCAATTGCTTTTTCTAGTGTGATGAATAATCTACGAACATTGATTCTATCGAACGCAGATGGTTTCTTTTGCATTGTCTTATCCCCAAACAAGACTGTGCCTTGCCCTGGGAAAGAAACAATTGGATTAATACCATTAGAATATAATTCGTCTCGTTGTGCTTGAGTTGGATTATATGCTAATTTAGTGACAGCTCTTAAACCACCACGATTAAATCCAGCAGGTGAGAACCATGCATCTGCAACTTGTTCAGTGTTAACACACAAACCAGCAGTGTGACCACATGCAGGAATGAATCTAAACTTATCATTGAATTTGTCGTAAACCTTAACAGCTGTAGATTCTGTCATAGCATAACTAGAAGAATTTACTTGCTTGTTCCAAGATTTAACACCATTCAATTGTTCAGATGTGCTTGTACGATTAGCAGTTATACGTGTTTCAGGAGAAACGAATGCTACACAATCTTTTCTCTTATCTGCAACTGCAATAACAGTATTTGCGTTTGCTGGAGTAACACCACCACCAAGTAGTATGTCTATGTCAATAGTATCTTTGTCACCAAATGCTGTGTCGTATGCTGACACACGACTTGCTTCGGATGCTCCACCTGTAATACTATCTGCACCAAACTTAAGTCGAGTTGAAAATGAATTATCAACTTGTGCAGAAGGTGAATTACTTGTGTTACTAGGTGAATTAATATTTCCTGTTGCAGCTACTTGTGCTGACCGACCACCAAAGTCTTTGGCACCTGGCCAAATCCAATTTGATTGACGTTCTAGGACATCTCGATAGAATATACTATTTCCTGACTCATCTTTGTCTTCTTCTCTTAAAGATACATTTGAGAAAGATTCTAAAATCGATCCTGCAGTACCTGTAATTGCACCATCTTCGTCTTCTACAGCAATGTGGAAGAGTGATTTGTGACGAGAATTTGATGAATCAATTTCCTGAGGGTTTGTACCACCTGTGTTAGTAGGTGATTGGTCTAACAGTACGGGGAATAGATTCGAAAATTCTACGAATCCTGCTCCACTTGTTAGTTCAGGACTATTTGCATCACGTCCAATAACGTGAACTTTAAGTGAGTTACCTAAAGAGCCAGGGTATCTGGCAATAAATAATCCACCACCTTTTTGATGGTGTGTAGACTTTGTAAATGTCCCATCTTGTCTCTCGAAGTCTTCTGTATTTTTAATTAATACATCAACACTTCTAGCAGTTGTGTTTGACAATGCTAGGTTGGGTGAATCAACATCGAATGCGTTAGCGTGACCACCATTGTGTGTTCCACCAGCATCCGTATCCACCTTACGATATACTTTTAAATTGTTTCCGTACCTCAAAAAGCTGGAAGCAATCAGAAAGTTTTCAGTAAATGCAGTCGTCGCAGTCTTTGTACCACCTATTGTTATTTGTTCAACAGGGTTTCCAAATTCACTTGCGAGTTCTGTATCCGTACCTACCGATATAACTTTTTCTGCGGGCCCCCATCTAAAGTTGCCGACGATTCCAGCAGAAGTAGTAGCAACGGCAGGGATTACATTCGTCAAATCAATTTCATTGATATCGACGCCTGGAGATATTAAGAATCCCATAATAGTTACCTCTTTTCAGTTAATTAATTAATATGTTTATCATTACAAGAATATTCAAACAGTATATCTATTTATACTTATAATGATTTCCACTCACGCTGTTGGTCTAACATCTCTTGATATTCTTGATTTACACTAGGTCTTCCGTCGTTATGAAATCCAAAATCTAATAAATCGTCTTCCATTGCTTGCCTATCCTTGTATAACATCTCTCGAAGACTAATATCGTCTACATCCCCGAATGCTTCTGTTGACACAAACCAAGAGAACATTACTAAATTCATAACCATGTCGTCGTGAAATCCTTTATCAGCTTCATACGAATTACCTCTTGGTACAAATGTAGATAATTCTAAAATGGTATCGGGGTCACATATTTCAAGACCACTCTGTTCTAATAAGTCTTTCATATTAGAACAACCCATTCGTTTAATCTTTTTGGTCATAGTAACACCAATGCCACCTTTCTTGATAGCAGATTCTACAAATGTATTCTCATATTCTAAATCATAATATACACCATTACATACTACTTGTCCTGCATCATTATTTTCTATAATAACAATGGCTTCATTATAATAATTAGCAGTATGAACAATTATATCAGGAAATAATAATGGTGATATTAAATTATCTCTAAATGTAGCAACTTGTTTAAAAGGACGTGAAGTCATATCAATAACTGTAAACGTAGAATAATCTTGTCCTCTTCCCTGTGATACATCAATCAACATTATATATTGATGCCCCTCTTGTACTTCTTCATAAAGTTTAACATCTCTAATTTTTTTAACAGGTTCTTTTGCTTGTAATCCTAATAAACATTCAGCTGATATTAATGTACTTGAACTACCAACAAACTGATTACCAAACTCTTGAATAAATTGTGACTCAGAGGTATTAGATATTGTTTGTTTTTTCCATTTTTTATCTCGGCCAGGAACATCCCACCAATCTACTCTAAAGTTTGCAAATTCATTAGCATTTTGAACTGAACCTTCCCATATCTTATAAAACATATTACCAACTCCGTTTGGTGTAGAAGTAATAATAACTTTTGTTTCTTGTCCCGACGATATTACAGGATAAGTAGATGTATAGAAAGTAGTAGCATTTTCTACGAAAGCAAACTCGTCAAGGAACAGTAAGTTAACGGATTGACCACGAATAGAACTAGCTGATGTAGCAGATGCTATTATTTTAGAATTATTAGAAAACTCTAATGAACCTTTATTTAATACTCGACAGCCTGGTTGTAAAAAGAATGGAAGATTCTCTAAAGCTAAAGTAATACGAGATAACATTTCTCTGGCAGTAGCACCTTTATTTGCTAATACTGCTATGGTTTTTTCAGGATGGAATATGGCATACCACAGGATATATATAACAGAGGATATAGATTTACCACTTTGTCTACATGCTAATACAACACTAAATCGATTATTATTAAAGTGTTCAAACATCTTTTCCTGATAAGGATATAAATCAAAAGGAACTAAACCCTTATCTAGATTAATAATTTTTGCATAGGTCTTTGCAAAGTATACAGGGTCTATCATACACTTTTGGTACTCAGCAATTTCCTCTTTGGTATAATTATGTGTTACACCATCTCGTTTTACTTGAGAATTACCATTGTAACCATCAGTTATCATCTTTGGCCTTCTTTGTCAGCATCTTTTGTAATTCTGCTGTCGAACCGACAAAGAGGTTATTATTTGTGACACCTGTAGATTGTGTCGGTTCATTATTTAATTTATCAAGTTCATGACGTTTCTTTTGTAATTCAATAAGTTGTGTAGTCATATCGGCAGATGTTTTAAACATACCTGCAAGAACTTCAAATGCTCTTGGGTGTTCTGCTTCTGCTGCTACCTGCATCATGTGGTCTAATGCTTCATCTGATTTATTTAATAAGCTCTTTAAATTATCACGAGCTATGTTATAATCCTCTTCTGCATCAGTTGTAAGATTTACTTCTTTCTTAACAGGTACAGTCGTCTTTGCATTTACCATTAATGCATCATTTATTTTGTTTAATTTATCACTCATAATTAACTAAAACTTACTAAGGTAGCAGATGTACGTGGAGAGTTTTGTCCAACTAAAGTTTCACCTGCTTCAAATAATCCTTCTAATCTATCTGCAGTTGCAGTTGTACCATCTTTTGTTAAAATGATTCCTGCATTTCCTGAAGTAGAACCGATTACTACTTCACCAACATCAAACGGTTCACTTGTTCCTAAAGTTAAAGTAAATACTTTATCAGGATCAAGGAATGAAATAAATGTTCTTACAGGGCTCTGACTTGGTGATTCAGAACTAACTGTAACTTGACTAAAGGCTGTTGGAGAATCTGACCTAATAAAATTAGAAGGACTTTGATCAGTTGTATTTACTCGTGTAAGAGAAACTCCAAAATCTGCAAATCTTGTAGCTACTCTTTTGATAATCTTTTGTCCCTCAACTGCACCAGCAGAAAATCTAGCTTTAATAGTAAAATCTAAGGTGTATATAATTGCTCTTCTTGTTGTAAAGTCTCCCTCGTAATCATCTTGAAAACTAATACTATTTAATATGAAAGGAACGTCTGTTTTAGAACCAGGCCCTTCTATTTCTTTTATTGTTACCGTGTATTCAGGTGTAAATGTTGGAAGAATCTGTTCTACTATTTGTAACACATCATCTTGATTTTTTGCATATATGTTTAATTGCATTCCTATATTATATGGAACACTTTGTAAAATTGTGGTTCTGTCTCTTAAATTAGAACCTGAAGTTAATTTATTTAATTTGTTTAAATGAATAGTAGAATCATAGTCGATAGAAGTTAACTCAAAACTCATACGTGGAAGTTTAAGTGCAACCTTTTGGTCTGTTAAATTTGATTCTTCTCTAATTCTAGCAAGAAATTTACTACGAGGCCCATACGCAATAGGTACATGAAGTGTATTAAATTTACTACCATGACGTTTGATTTTTATGTTATTAAAAATAGTACCGAATACCGATACAATTCTTTTAACAGTTGCGTTATAAAAGTAATTACCACTTAACATTACATTGGTTCTCCAAATGGATTGATTTCACTAAAATCAATAAAGTTACTAACAGTTGCAGATTCAAATACGTCATTATCTGCATATGGGTCATTATCATCTATAGTATTTATTGTATCAATTGACGATATTGTATAAGACGTACCTGAAGTTCCACCTGTAAGAACATCACCAACAGAGAAATTAGATGATAAACCAACAACAGATAATTTTAATGTGGTTGAATCCCATGCAGCTACCTCTGCAGTAGTTAAGTCTGCTGCAGTTACAGTTTCACCAACTGTGTAGTTTCCTGTACCACCACTCATAGTTAGTCCAACTCTTGTTGCTAAATCTAGTTCGACCTCATCAATCTCTTCGATACCTGTGTCAAGTGCTTCATCACCATACTCAAAGGCTTCTACATTAAGTTTATACACAGGAAGATTTTGTAGTTGATAGAATGGTTGTTCGTGTTCAACAAAGGTTATCTTCATTAAAGTTTTTGTCATGGTGAAATATATTAAATCACCTTCGTTTGGTCTAATCAAATCTGTACCAAATGTGGCTTTATTCCATGACCTTTTTGCTACAATAAGAGTTGCTTGGTCTCTTATCTCAAGACCGAACTTAGAAAGAAGTGTGCCGTCTCCTTCAAATGCATCAGTATTTTCTAGATACATTTCTATTTTATATGCAGAATCAAATTTAGATTCTATATCTTCGTTAAGGATATCGTCTTCAGATACGATAGTACGTGGCATATAGTATACATCTTGGCCATAGATTTTTATGGCCTCTATGATAATATCTTCGTAGAGGTCTCTTTCATTTGTTGAACCTTGAGAAAAATATGTATTTCTTGCCATGCATTTATCCTATAAAATCCATTGGAGGCATTTCGTATTTTAGTTGTACTTCTTCTTCTATCTGTCGAATCTCTTCGTTTGCCTCATCAAAAATTTGTTGTCCGTTAATTGTTACTCCGCCAGGAAGTTGCATACCCTCAAACTTTTTAAGATTTGTTCCCCATTGTCTTTTAATTAAAGCTGTACAATATCTCTTTAAAAATATATCGTTATATACATCTGTAAAGTCTGCTGGATTAATTGTTTCGTATCCTTCTATAACAACATATTTACCTGCAGTAATATCAGTTCCCCAACGTGCTTCTATATATAATCGATTTATATGTCTATTAAATCTTACTGTTTGGTCTTTGCCATCAAACAATTGGTCAATAAGTGCAAGTGTGTCATTACTCATAGCATAATGTAAAAGAGAACCTGGCCCTCTTAAATCATATATATCATTTAACATTATTTGGTAATCAATATTAAAATCTCCTGCACCTCCTGCATTTATTTTAAAAGGTAGTACACGTGATATATGAATAAATGTTTCGGGTATAGTTATATACTTATTTGTTATATCAGTTTCAGTGATTTGGTGTTTTCTATATCTTCGTATAGTTGCATCTGCATTATACTCTTGATAAAATTGAAATGCATCGTCAATTCGGTCACCTAGTTGGTTATCATCGATATTAATTTCAATAACAGGAGCACCTAATGCACGAAGACAATAATCTGCTAATGCTTGTCTACTATTTGGTTTTGCCATTTTAAACTCCTATTTTGTACCTAACGTACGTACCATTTGTTCCATCATTTTCTTAATATCTTTCACATCTTTTTCGAGTTTTTCTACTCTGTTAAGCTCTTTTATTTTAATCTCTCTTTGTTCTTTATATTTCTTAAACTCACTTGTATCTGTATTTATAAGAGCTTTGCTGTGAGTATCCCTTAATAGATGTGGTCTATCCTCAACTTTTTGATACTGTTCTTCTTTCATAATTAAGCTGTTGCTATTGCTCTCAAATCTCTAAGAACGGGAGTTTTTGCAGCATTGTTAGTACCTAAAACAAATTTGACTTCAAATTGTCTGAATGTTTCTATTGAAGTACTTGCTAATGAAGGGGAATTAAAAGCACCTGAAGTTGATTTAAAGTCATAACAGAACTCTACTTCTGAAAATTCGTTTTCAGCATCAGTGAAAGGTATCTCACCTTTTGGAAATACTCGTACAAAATTGAAATCACCAGCAGTTGGAGAATTGTTTGATTGATTATCAAATCTTGCATAACATCTTACCTCTGTACCTGTTGGTCTCTTAACACCCACATATACATTTAATTGTTCTGCTTCTTGCTCTAATAAAACAGGTCTAGAGATGTATCTCACATTTGCGGTTGAGCCATGATTTTCATTTAATTCTTCATCAGCAGAACCTGAAGTAAGAGATTGTAAAGTATTAATCTTATTGTCATATAAATTAATTGAAAATCTATGAAGGTCTAACATTGGTGTTAAATACGTTTCATCAAGATTATTTGTTGGGCCAGGTGCAGTCGATGTAAATCTAGCAGATACACTTATATCATCAGCTCTTGTAATTACATGACGATTATCTAATTCAATAAGTTCATTAGCTTTAAATGTATTACTTTCTTGTCCTAATGTTGAGCCATCAATATCTACATCATATTCAATACTAGTGCCAGGGAATGTCATCTCCGTGGATAATAAGTGTGCAGCTGTCCCTTGTATTTTACTAAAACTTGAACCTGAACTATTTTGAGGAAGTACAAGTTGGTAATCATATGTTTGTTGTTTCTTAAATATATATCCATAAACAGTCATTTTAATATCAATATTTTGATCTTCTGTCCATACAGATGCATTTTGTGATTTATAGAACGAACCACTATAAGGATTAGAACTAATTGTAGTATTATCAGAAATATTTCTTTGTTCTACTTGTCCTACCCAAACTTTATAACCTGTTTCTTGATTACCACTATCATAACCTGCATCACCTGTTGCATTTGATGCAATCACTACTGCGTATTCTCTTCCTGTCATAAGATATATTGGAAAATCAAATGGGAAGTTAGTTGCAGTTGCAGCAGTTTCTGAAACACTAACTTGACTTGGATTTAAAGTTACTTTACTTCCTGGCACTACATTTTGAGTGGGTTGACCGTTTTCTACATCTACAATATAGATTTGTACAGGTAAATTTGCATCTTTGTGATGGAAGAATAAATCGATAGATTCTAAAAATCTTCCTGAAACATTATATTGTGGTAAAATAAATGATTGTGCAAGTGGGTCTCGATATGTAATATTAATTTGTTCATCACCACCATATAAACCACCAGCAAATCTATAACCATCAGCATAATGTGTCCACCCATCCTGTGTAGCTGTTAATCTTTGATGATTAATATCCATTGTTCTCATTGACAAGACATTTTTTTGTCTAGTTTCTACCGTACCTTGTGCCGCATATTGAACAGTTGCATATGAATCAGCTCCATCTAAAGTAGGTATAGGTTGGTCACATAATTTAAATGTTTTAGTGCCACACAAGAAATGTAACTCTTCATTATTAGGAATAACAAAGTAACCTGATACTTCACCAGCACTATTAGTTATTATTGCATCAGGACTTGCAACAGTTGCTGAACTTGTTAGTTCTACACCTGAACCAGCTCCTGCTATTTGTGTTACAGTATTATTAGAAAGGTCTGTAGATTCTGCTAGTTTACCATTTTTATATGTTAGTGGTTCAAAGCTAGCATTATTATTAGTATTAGAGTATTCTGTAACAGTATCACTTTTTACGTAATCAGATAAATCTACATCATCAAAAAATGGATAATGCCTAGTATTCGGTTTTAAATTTTTAGCTTCAAAATAAACACGTCTACTTCTTACAAACGGAACTAGTGACTAGTCGAACCATACCACTTCTTCTTTTTATGTTGAGTTTTATAGTTATGTTTACGAGTGCCTGTCCAATAATATTCCCAATCTCCCCAAAACATTCCTGTAACACCTGAGGCATCTAATGCAGCATCAATGACATCAAAATTATCATCAAGATTTATATTATTTTCTGGCAACCTCTCAATAGATTTCCATTCATCACTTGATGGTGTTAATTTTATATCACCAATATAAACTGATATTGCAAATGGGTTTACATTATATGATGAACTAGCTTTAGTTATTTGAATCATAGGTTCACGAGAAAAAGCAGGTAATCTTGAAACAGTTTCTGAATGAGTTTTAGAACCATCACGGAAGTCATCATTTGGGATTCTTGCTGCCTCAGTTTTTGGTATTAATTTTGAATTATAAGTATCATATGGTGCTCTCATCTGATTATTTTGTGGGTCTATTGCAATGTTGTAGCCTGAATCAAAAGGATTACCTACACCATGACCTGTAAATGAATCAGTTAAAATGCCAGTTTTTAATCTCAATCCAATGTTATCATATATCTGTGCACTTTCTGCTTGTTTTTCTAATGTATTTAAAGTAGATATATATTCTAAATTTTTAACACGTTTTTCAATTTTACCGATGTCTTCCATCGTATATCTTCTGTTATGTATTAATTCTACATCAACATCTTTTATTTCTCTACCAAAAGGTGGTAGACCTATATTTGCAATATGTAAACAATCCAAAGGTCTTTTAGGTTCAGCAGGGTCTTCTGCAGGTACACCTGTTATTGTTCTTAATTTACCGTGTGCATCTAATACTAAAGAATCTACTCGTGGTAAGTAATATCTAATTTTAGCCTCTACAATAGAATTAGGGTCTAAAACTGCACCACTTATTGTTCTGAAATCTAAAGCATCTGATAAAGGAAAATCGTTATTAAATACATGAATGTCATCATATGCAGGATTACCAGAAGCGCCTGACGCTTTTTGGCCAAAACCACCACCTAAATTATACGAATTAACTGCACCTATACCATTACCATATGTTATTCGTTGGCCTTCTATAGTAATTGCTTTGTTCGAAAGAGATTCCCTTCCACGATAAATTAATTTTGTATCTGCTCCTATTTTTAAATTACCTTCCAACGGATCAACTTCAAAAAAGTCTGTTACATCTTTTGCACCTGCATCTCCAAATGCGCCATCAATTGTTATATGTTTAATAGAAAATATTTTTACGCCGGGTATGGTAATAACATCATTAGGGTTATAACTTGCTGCACCGATTGTTGTGGTATAATCAGCAACAACGTGACCAATAGGCTGTGCACTTACTTGTTCAGGAAAGGTTACCGTAAGGTTATTAGAAGTAGTATTAGGAATTCTTAGTGTTACTGCTCCACCTGCAGTAGGATTTACAGAAATTACTTCTGATACAAGAACAACAGGGCCACCTGCTGCTTGTTTATTAATAACTATATAATCATTAGGATTATCTGAAAATGGAATATTAGACCCCGTAGCATTAAATGAGAATTGAGTTGCACCACTGACGTTAATACTACCAACAGTTGCTTTTTGAACATATTTAATATCTTTTACATCAGAAATACCTATTTTACCTAAGTGAAAAACCCTAGCTTTATTTTTTGCACCCGACAAAACAAATCCACCTGATCTTATTCCTGCTTCAGCTGAAAAATTATTACTAGCTGTTGTAATGTCATCACTTTCTGCTATAAATTTTGCATCTCTAAGTCTAAATCCTGTTTCCATTACAACACTGTCTATATAGATTTTATATTTAGTGCCAGTGTATTCAACTGCTTTTACTTCACACGTACCAATTCTGTTGGAATCAGCTGTATTAGAATCATAACGTGATTTACCTATAAATCTATTATTATCATTTTCATCACTTTTTGATAAAAACAAACCTACTTTTGCAGGACTTGTAGGAACAGTTCCTGTAATTTTATCTACTTCTATAAATCCACCTATTCTTGCTTGGAATCTCACAGTCTCATAATCTGTGTTGAGTTTAGGAAATTGTGTTCTTGCTTTATCTATTTCTACTACTTGTTCTTCATCAAATCTAAATCTTTTACCTTGTACATATGCAGTGTTTGGTTGAATTTGTATTGCATATTTACTTTCTTCGCCTGGAGGAAGTCCAGCAATCTGTTTACCTCCAGCAGATTCTTTACTAAAGAACATTCCACCATTTGTACCATCATTTTCATGTTCTCTAACATTTACATAAAATGGATTTATACTATAGTTACCACTTTCTTCATATGATCTACTTTCAACGTATTCTGCTAATTTATTATATTCATAGTTTTCAAATAAAGCACCTGCAGTACTATTAAATATATCTGATAATACGATAACACTTTCTGCATTATCGCTTAATGATGCTACTATTCCTGCATTTCTAGTTTCATTTAAAATACTTTCATTATCTGTTAAAAGTTTTAAAGATAAAGCTGTTTGTAATCTGTCTGCTCCTGAAGCATTTTCATTTGGGGCTCCTAATGCATTATCAGCAATACTTGCATCTGCTGCTGAAGTTATAACATTTTCAGTTACTAGTAATGCTGCTTGTGCATCAAAGGCATCAACACCTGTTGGTATAATAACAAAAATTTCTTGAGGTTCAGTATATACAAACGTACCATTTACAAAAAATACACCTTCTGAAACACTATATCTTCCAACAACAACAGGTTTAAGTGCTACACCTGTTTTTGTTATTCTTGAACCACTATTAGTAGAAGAAAGTAAATCAGCTGTATCACTTAAACTTGTAGTTGGGACTGTGTATAAAATATCATCACTTGAAAATCTTTTCTTTGTAGTAGTTCCTGCACCTGTTTTAGAATTATGTGAACCCGATGTGTCAGCTTTTGCATATCGTAATAATAATCTAAAGTTATTACTACCTAAACTAACAACACCTGTAACAAAAGCCGATACTTTTCTATCAGCACTTGCTTGACCATTGGTTATTTGTTTACCAATTAAATTATTAAGTTCAGATATTGTATCATAAGATGAAGTTCCTTGAATTTCTATTGCTTCTAATCTGCTATCAACAGATGGTTCTCCACCAAGAACACGAGAGTTGTTTTTAAATATATGTTGCCCAAATTTGTCAATCTGTGATTGTAAAATAGTTTGTATTTGGTTTAATTCACGCGCTTGAACTGATGCGCCAGGTTTAAATAAAATCCTAGTATAATTTTTACTAAAAACGTCTTCTGTTTCTGTAGCCGATCCTGATTTAAGATAAGGTTTATTAAAATCATCATAGTATGGTTCACCTGCTGATTTTTGTGTACTTACTCGATTTTTAACTTCATCTGCCATATTTTTAATTCCTGTTATATTCTCTTATTTATATCTATTAATTAGGAGAATAATTACCAAAATATTTTAATCCTGCTGGATGTACTAATCTTTGGAATTTTTCTGCCCATTCTTCAATTCGTAACGGTGCTGATATCTCATACGAATACTCTTGATAATAATTACTATCATGTATTTTATTATAATGAGATAGTAAACTTTGATTAATTGTAATTGTTTGTGTACTTATAGTTCCATCTGCAGCTGTTATTCGTGCAGGATGTGTAGGTAAAGTTGTAAGTGCTACAGCACCTTGAGATGTAAAATTAGCATTAAATGTATTTGTATTAAGTCCTGTTTGTGTTTTTTCTGAGAAACCATTTACAACTAACATAAAAGGTCTACGTCCTTTAAACTTCCATAGTTTTGGTGTAACTCTACTTGGACTTCCAGCCACATCTATTGCTGGAGCAGTAGAGATACCAATTAATGCTGGACTTTGATTAAAGAACGTGGATACTGCTGGTGAATTTGGTGTTGCAATCGGACTGTTAAATGTAAATGTCTGATAAGTATATTCACCACTTACAGGACTATTTGTTCTATTTTTTAATTGATAATTTAAAGTAATAGAATTAGCTGTTGGTGTTACTATTGTAAAGTCTTTTAATTCAAATGGCCAAACATAAGTGTCTGCCATATCTAATCGACGAGTACCTAATGTGGTACTAGAAGGAGAGTTAGCAACTTGTGTCGTACCTTCTTCTTGGTCTAATACTAGTACTAATGCAGGACTATTAACTGTTACATCAGAATTTGGTGAAGATAATAAAGAATTAGCATTTGGCGAATTATTTACAAATACTAAAGAGTCAGGTGAATTAATAAATAAATCTTTTGCATTTGGATTTGTTCGTGTAAGACCATGACATTTTATAACCTTGACTACGCCAGGTGATGTATTAGGATGGTGTTCAACTAAATTTTCATCTATAACAAATAAATTATTTGAAGTTTGATGGAACACATGAGATTCTCCTCCTAAAGGTATTAATTGAATTGCACCTTTTGGTGATTGTAAACTTCTATTTGGTGAATCAGGTGAATTAAATGATGCAGAACCTACTACTATGTTAGCCGTTGATTTTATAAAACATATTGACTTACCGCCTGGAGAAGCATCTAATTTAGTAGATATAAATCTTCCATTTTCTCCAGCTTTTAAACTAATTCGTTGCATACCTGTTACAGGTGTACCATTAGAACCATGACTAGGACAATTATCATAAAAATCAATACGTGATTCTTCAACAGCATGTACAAAAAAGTTTAGTGCTCTACCTGTATAACTAGAAGCCATTCCAAAATTTCTACCTTGTTTTATAAGGTTTAATAATAAATGGTCATTACTAACATCTGAAGCATTTAATGGATGAGTTGGAGAATTTGTTTTATATCCTTCAATAGAAAATCTACTTAATGGATCACTCACAACCGTTTGACTATTAGGTGTTAATACTATGTTTGTATTTCTTTCTGCTGATACATTATTTAAAACACTTGCTCCTGCATTACCTGAACCACTAATTAGAGTGGTTAAGTTTACAGGATAATTACTATAATTTCCTATCACACTTGTTTTATTTCCTGTGTACATTACAGATGTTCGTATACCCGAATTAGGAGAACCAAAAGTTGGTACAATACTTTTTACATATTGTGCAGGAGATGAAAAATAATTTATTCTAGATGGAGAGCCAGTTGGAGAACCATGTGGTGTATTAACATTGCCAGGACTTGCATCTAGGTTTGAATCGGTAATACTTGTTCCTAAGGGCCCAACTTTTATTGTTTTAAATGGATTTGGCGTATCAAGAGTACCATGATGAACATAAGTTGGTGTGTTAGCAGGAGAAGCATTTCCACCATGAGAAAATTTATAATTACCTGACATATTTCCTAATCCACGTATTCTGTATTCAAGTTCCTCAGCTTGATAAGAAAAACTATTACTAATATTACCTGCCAGAACTTGTACACTTCTGTGTGGTGCATAATCCATACTAATAAATGTTTTTGTTTCTGCTTTATTAGGAATACTATTTTTAGAAATAGTAGTATTTAAACTTGCTACACCAATTTGAGCTGATGTTAATGTGCAGCAAATTCTATTTGTGGACTATCGTTGACATCGTCTTCCAATTTTGGAGTAAAAGATACAGTGATAATATCATCAGTATTTAAAGTATAACCAAACGTATTATTATAATAATCAGTAGAATTCTGGCTTGTATAAGCTTCATTATCTAATTTTTTTACATACGTTTGCATACCGAGTGATTCTGCATTAAATAAGAAATACTCGTATCCAAGTTTTCCTTTTTCAATTAAACCATTTTGGCCAGTAACTAAATATCCGCCAGTACTTTGTCCATCAGAACTTTCCCTATTTGCTTGAGTATTGGTTGGAGGTATATAAATTTGTGAGCCATATAAACCATTACTTATACCAATTGTTCCAAATCCTGTATCAATTGCAGCAGACGTATCTCTAAATGCTTCAGGTTGAGTTATATCTCCACCATAGATAAATCCAAATTCTTGATATCCACCGGCACCGCCTGTTGGATCACTAATTAAAGAACCACCGCCTGGCACATTATAATTTTGACTTGGTGGGCCATTTTCTATTGCTTGTGTTAAGGTTTGTTCTTCTGATTCAAGTAATACTAAACTGTATAGACCTTGGTTAGTTATGTTAGTTGGTCTCCAAGCATTATCACGATATGTTGTATTCAATTGAGCTGCAGTTCCTAAACCTGTTTCTTTAGGGCCAGTTATTTCGTTATCAATATCATTTAAATATGTATCCCAAGCTGTGTCACCTAGGAAATTATATGATAAAGGTCTAAATATTAATTTCCATTTACAAGTAAGATTAGTTTGATAACCACTTACCATAGGTACGAAGTATAAAACATAATAAAGGTGTGATTTATCTGCAGGAGTCGTAGTAATCGTACCACTGCCATCACCTAATGGTACACGTAAATCACTATCAGGGCCTGGACTAAGATATATCTTTTTTAAGCCAGAACGCCAAACAGGTACACCTGCATCTGCTATTCCGCCATTATATATCCATGCTGTACCTGCTCCGTTGATATCACCATATGAAGTACCAGCATATGCGCCAGGATGAGTAAATCTATTTCCATAATCAGATACTTTAGTAAAAGTTTCTCCTGAATAATTAAAAAGATTATCAGTTTGTGTATTTGGATAATTATTTCTGTATATTACATCTAATATACCAGGCTTAAACAAACCTTTAATAGTGATAGTTTCAATACTTCTCCAATCTTTACCATAGTCACCTAAACGATAACGACCACTAACTTTTTTAACTTTTAAATCTGTCGAAGACTTTTGATATTGATCTCCACTAGGAGAGTTTAATTGGTACACTCCATTAAGATAGTTTGAATCTACATTAATATTTGACGTAATTCCGTGGTTGTTATGTAAATAATATGGGTAAAATGCTCCATCGGGGCCTTCAAAACCATCTCCAAAAGAAATAGCACTACCTCTAAAAGATTCATCATTCAAATTAGCAATTTCCCAATCACCTAAACCTACAGGAGGAAAATCACTTGCCGCATTCGTTTTTTGTGGAATACTTCTACAAAATCCTCTACTTTGTCCACTACCTCCTCCACTAAATGAGTAAGCATTTGAAACATTAGGGTCTTCTATTTCTGTTCCTGTATCTTTATTATATCTAATTCTTATCCATTCCCACTGATTAGTATCAGAAATATATCTAAATGTCCATTTAGCATCATACAGTGCCATATATGTACCACCACTAAGAACTGAAAGATTAGTGTCTGCTCGTGCTCCTAACGGATCATTTCTTGTTGCATCTGTTGAACCAAATGTTTCTCCGTCCTCTAGTCGAATAACTGACCATTGTGGTTTTCCATTATATTCTCCGTCATAGACATATGGTTCGTCAGGGCCTGGAGGTTCATCATATTCTTCTACTGCAAACAAGGTAGGTTGAGCACTATTTGTTGTAGGAAATGATGCTGATACATATAATTTTGTATTTTTAGTATCAACAACTGTGTTTGATATAGTTAAATCTGGCTTTCCTAAAGCACTAGTATCATCAATAAATATTAAATTATCTGAACCATCCACATTACGTTGAGGTAATGGTATAGCAGTAAATCCTCCACCATTGGGTAGATTAGCTCTAGATTGGTCAAAAAGTTTTTCTCTGTCTACATCTACATTATGATTAGTTATTGATATTGTATTATTACCTTCTGACGGTTTAAATAATAAATATTTTGGATATGATACACCAACATCTACACCAAAAAATATTTGGAAAAATGCACGGATACTTTCTTCACTTCCACGCATATCATAAAACTTTTGTATTTTTGAATAAAGTTCTTTTTTACTAATTTTTATTGAAGAGGGTAATTCTTTTGCTAACTCTTGTTGAAATTGGAATAAAAATCTTTCAGATGTATCGTCTAAGTCGTGTGAACTAGATATTCTATTAGTTAAATCAGACGGCCCTGATGATAAATTTAATATTCTAAATGTAGCAATTTTTCCTGAAGTTGATTGTGTTAGTTCAACAATGTCATTTATATTGTAATTTCTGCCAGGGTTATTTACTGTTACTCCTGTTATACGATCTTTAGGAGATGAGTCTCTATCAACTATAATATTTACAGTTAAATCTTCTCCACTACCACCTGTTACAGCTAAATCAGTTGTAAATGATGATGGACTACTATCTGCGTCAAATCCTGAATCACTTGAAACTATTTCTATTTGGCTTACCATACCGAACTGTTGCATGTATTGATAATAATCCTCTAGTAAATCAAGTAAAGAATTTGATACTGAACTATCAAAACGAGTACCTGCAATATTACGAATCTGTTCGGAAAATAATATTCCAACTCTTGCTTTTTCATTTGAATGAGGATTTAAACCACTTTTTTCTGTTTTAATATGAGCCATTTAATTATATTCCATTAGTAAATAGACGAAATCTGACTTGCAGGATTAACATTTATACCTGTACCTAGTGTAGTAGTAGTATCTGAACCACTTAGTGCCTGTGCATCAATTGCATCTGTTGTTCCTGATATGGTACATAGACCAGCATTAATTTGTAAAATATTTCTTTTATCTGTATTAACATTTGAACGAGCAGGAGTTACGAATATACTAACAGTTGATGCTACAGTAGGTTTAATATCATCAATTTGAACTCTACCCGTATCAATATAAACATACCCTACATTATCTACTTCCGTGACATTAGTTTCACCAGCTTGTCCACGAATAACAACTAGTCTTCTTTTTTCAGGGTCGCCTTCAATTTTAACATCACTAAATGTACAATCAATGTTATTTACTGAAAATATAGACGAACTAATTAAAGGAACATTACTAGAAAGTTCACCACCTAATTTAAATCCAAAATTAACATCTTGAGTATTATTTTCTGTACTATCAGAACTAATTTTTGCAAGACTTATATTCTTATAAGCATATACATCAGCATGTGATGCAAGTATTGAATCATCAACTTGGTCAATTGCAGTTAATAATTTTGAATATCTAAAGTTTGCATTAAAGTTATTTAAATTATTTGTATTATATTCACCAATTGTGTTTCTTATTTTTCTTGTTAGTTCACTTTCTGAAAAATTACTTAAAATTGGGTCAAACCTATATTGTATGCCAAAATATAAGTAAGTATATGTAGGGTCTACAATTTCAGGTGACATGCCAACTACTTTTTTACCTTCTAAAACATTTAATATAGTTGTTTTTTGGTCAGACGATAAGAAATCAGCTCCTTCAGGTTTTACACTTATATACACTTTTCCGTATTGTGGAACTGTTTCAGTCTCTCCACCCCATGCTAAAACATCTGTTATCCCTGATACAGTTGCTTTAATTATTGATCTAAAATCACTTGTAGTTACAGCTCTATCTTGAGATTGAAATGATAAAGGTGCATTAAACTTAATACTTTCTGAAGTTTCTTTTAGTGCACCTCCCGAAGCACTAGATAATGTAGTAACACTTAAAGTTGAAACATTAGATAATCCCGTTTGAGTTAGTGTAAATGAACTTGCACCATTTGCATCTGGCCCTTGTGTAGTTTCATACTCTACAACAATTAAGGACGAAGCTGTTGGTTGTTTACCAAATACACCATTACCAAACGATATTTCAAATGAACCTGTATTACCTTCATTTAAAAAATAAATTAAACTTGTACTTGAAACATTTAATATGGAACTATATAATTGATATGTCTGATATGCACTAGAAGTTAAACTGTCATAAACTTTTACTACTAAAGTATTAGTGTCTATGTTTTGATCTTCTATTACAAACTTTTGATTAGAAACACTATTGTCTACAGTAAATTGTTGAGAACGAGATAACGCTTGTATAACGGGTAAATCTTCAAATGCAAATGTGTTTGGCCCTGCATTTAAGGATGCTGTTTTAGTTTTAGTTGTTTGAAAGGGGTAAGTAATATCACCAACTGTTGCACTAAATGTAGTTCCTTTTTCTAAAGTATAATTACTAGCAGAACCACTTGTACGTTGTAAAACTACATTTAACCTTGCTTCAGGAGCAGTCATACTTTTAGGAGTATATCCTAATGCTTTTGCTCTAGATACTATGTTTTTTCTTAATTGTGCTGAATCTAAAAATGATTCGTTTAAAGCCATGTGAGCTGTAATTGCATTGTAGTGTGTATTGTATGCTAAAATATCTACTAGTTGATTTAATCCTGATCCTGTAAAATCCCAATCTTTAAATGGGCCATCTGATCTTTTGAAATAATTTATTAAATTATTTTTAATTTGGTCGAAATCTAATTCAGTGGTATTTAATTGTGTCATTATCTTAACCTCTCTAAATAAAATGCAATCTCTTGTGGTTCATCGGTTTGTCTTACATTAAAACCAACCTGTATTTGATATGCGTTTATATCCATATTATCTATTACTGATACTGAAACATTTCTAACTCTAGGTTCAAATCTTTCTAAACACTGTTTTATTTCATCTTTTAATGTTACAGCAGTAAATGCATCAGCAGGTTCAAATAATAAACGACTTACGTTGCTTCCAACTTCAGGATGAAATGGTCTATCTCCGTAATCAGTAAGTAAAAGATGTTTTACTGAGTTTGTTATAGCATCTAAATCTCGTAATGGAGAAACGTCATCTGTGCCTGGATGTTTTACTAATTTTAAATTTAAATCAGAAAACAAAGTTGTTTTTGCAACACGTTTTGGTCTTGTTATCGAATTAAAATCTGATAAGTTCTTACTCATATTGACTATTTATATAAAAAAATATAAATTAAATCAAATTAATATCCACCACCACCGCCACCACTGTAGATTGTTGTAGTTAAGAAGAATTTATTTTCATCAACATCATATGTCGGTCTACTAGCTTGTGTAAATAAACCATCTAATGAAATTCTTGGTACTGTATCTAAAGAGGAGCCAGGGTTATCATGTATATATCCTAAGTTAGAATAAGCAATGTGTTGGTCATACGTTTGTGCTAAAAATCCTCTACCTGTTTGTGGATTATACATAGTATGAGGTTGATAATTATTAGGGTCATCTCTATTTGATGTTGTTGTTTCGGTAGTTTGTACAACTGTAGGTTTAAAGACTGAAACCTCTAATGGTATTAATTCTCCACTATCATTATATGTATAGCCGGGTGGAGCTTCTTTTGAATCTGATACATTTGCAGAAGGTGCAGTATTTTTATTGAACTCTGCTTGTACTTTAAAATCTCTTGATAATTCAATTACCTTTTCACGTATTTCCATATCTAAATTTTCAAACGAAGTAATTGGATTACTTGTTGTTTTACCATTTAATATGTCAGAGTAAGAAAACACATAAACAGTTAAGTATTTACTACCTGTTCCTACGTAAGGAACACCTTTTATTTTGTATCGACTAACTGCATTTCTTTGTTCGTTTTGAATAAATTCTAAAAGTGTTAACGGGTCTTGTGTTGGGTCGATTCTTAACTGTTTTTCTACGTATTGTTTTTGTGCAGATAATATTTTTTTAACAGCCATTGTTCCTTTTTTGGTTGTTTCTGATATCATGTGTTTATCTAATTCTTCTCGTTGTGTGTCACTTAAATCATTATAATTTTGTTCTGCATAATCAAAAATATTAGTGTAACCATTAAATAAAGTATCTTCTTTTAATTGACTAATAATCCCAAGGTCAGGAGGATTTATAGTTCTTTTTTTACTTTTTATTACCTCATTTACTTTATTAAATGGTGACTCTATATCTTTATTTAATTTATTTTTAATATTACCAACAGATGATTCAAATTCATTTAAGTTAATATTACTAATTGAAGTTACCCCTGTAAATCGGTTATCTAACTCTTTTATTGCTAGAGGTGTGACTAATAAAGGAAAAGACCATGGAATTTTTGCTGGAAGTGCTCTTCGAAGAGCTTTACCATTTCCTAAAATTTGCATATTTGGTAAATTTATGTCACATATATTTAAAGTACCTTGAAGTAATTTTTCTCCCATCTCTTCAACATTATCTACATATGGCCCATACTTTTCTTTTAATTGTGTTACCACACCACCGGCAGCAATACGGTCACCAATATTTTCAATAATAGAATTTTGAACATCATCTAAGTCTTCAACTAAATTTTTAGCTTTATCTAGTATCGGAAATGCAAGTTGTACAGTAGCTCTTAAGGCAACTGCACTTGCCAAAAGTCCTGCTTGAACTTTATATCCTCCCCTAATTGCAGCTTGCATAACAGGTTTAAGTGGTCTTATTGCTGACAATAAACCTATCTTATTTGGGTCAAATGAACATTGTGTACTCATATTAGTTTAAAAATATCATTAATGCATTATTTCTTATAGTTCCTAAAGCAGAAATCTCTACATCTGTTGTTGCACTTACTGTTGCAGTTGTTAAAGCAGATAAACTTATAGAAGCTCCTGCGTTTATAGAATAATTTAATGTAGTGTGTTGATAATTATTTCCAAAACATAATTGTGTATTATCTCCGACTATAATATCAGTATTATCTCTAAATGTAACTATATCTCTATTCCCGCTTATTGTTGATCTAAAGTCTCCTCCGCATCGTGTATAATAGTTACTAGTTATATTAATACCATACTCATCTCCTACTTCTGTCATTTCACTTCCTAAATATTTTTTAAAAACTGAACCATGTACTAATTCATGTTTATTTCCTTCAACTTCAAGAAAGTGATCACCTTTTACTAAACAGTGTGAGTTTCCATCTATAGTAACACTGCACTGTCCTTTTATTAAAACTTTTTCGTCTTGAAATACGACTTTATAATTATCACCTTTTACACACAAAGTATTATCACCATCAGCTGTAATTTCACGATACGTGCCCGATTTATGTGTTTCACTAATACGTTCATAATTAGTGGTTTCATCTACTTCAAATAAATGTCCTGATTCATATTCTTTTACATGGTTAGACGGATATATTGGTTCTGTTGTATCTTCAGGATTTAACATATTCCATTCCATCCTATCAGTTGATGCACCTCCATCTTGTAAAGTTGATAACTCTGGCGCTATTGCCATGGGTATATTTTGCTGTCTTAAATTCTTTTTAGTTTCAAAAAAACTACTATCTTCATATCTACTAGTTGCCATTGCTGGTATATCAGGATTTCCATCCTCTCGTGGTTCTGTTTTAAAACCACTGTTTGCTCTATCTTCAGCAGCTGCAGGAGCTTCACCTTTTATAGGTTTATGTGAATTAAATGTTCTAGATTGAATAGTTCCCATTACAATTGGGTCTTGTGCAAATTTACCATCTGCAAAAAATCCAACTACCCAAGAACCTACTAAAAGTCCTGTAGCACTTTCTGCTATTCCACTAATTGATGCAGACGTAATAGGCATCATTGGTGTGGCCCATGGTAAATCTTCTGTTGGTAATTCATTTAATTTATCATTATGATAACCTATACATCTAACTTTTACGCGACCTAATTCTTCGGGGTCTGAAACATCCTCGACTACTCCTGTAAACCAAACCATTGATTTTGTAATTCCATCTATCATAAATCTAACCTCTTCAATCTTAATTTACAAAAATAATCCCCTTGATCTACTCTGTGTGTGCATGCAGTAATTAAATATATGCCTGAAAGATGTTCATCATATCCTGAACCTATTTCAGGGTCTATTGCTTTAGGAATTTTTATTTCAATTCGTCTTCCACATCTTAAGCCTGGGTCACCAAAAACTGTTATGTCATGAACCATATTGTCTAATAAAATTTCATTTGCATCTCGTTTATCTACACCTTTACTTTGTGCTTGTCCGTAATTAATATTACTATCAAAACTTGCTTGATTTTTAGATAAGTATCTTATTCTTTGTCTGAAGGCTATTCCTAAAGCAGTATTCTCATGTCCTAATTTACCACCAAACCCTTGAGTATCTTTATCGTAATTATAAATTTTTCTATTCTTTATAAAAGATTTATTAGACAAATCAACAAAATTAGTCTCTGATGCAAATGCTCCTTCACGTCCTAACTTATATTTTGACAAACCCATCTGTGATTCTACATCTATTATTCTTTTACTTTTTTCTTCGAATGATGTTTGTTTACCATCACCGGCTTGACTTTTAAAATCTTTTACTGCGTAATACGTTCTAAATATTGGTCTACGTGTCATACTCAAAAGATTATCAATTCTTATTCGACCTTCATTTACGCCAGGATTTGGTTCTAATGAAGTTTGATATACAAAAAATGGCATACCTTTTGCATTAACAGCAAGTTTACGAAAATATTCTACTGCTTGTAATGGAGACTTCCAAGTGATAACACCTTTATGTGTTGTTATATCATTTCCTGTCGGTTTTGCAAAGTTTCCTTGAAATAAACAATCTTCTCTAATGATATTTCTTATTAAATCTATTGGTTTACCTTCGTAAGCTCTAGAAATTTTTTGGAAAGATGAATTAAAAGCAAATTGACTAATTCCTTTTATTTTATATACTTGTTCACTCTCACTCTCTGTCCTACCAAAAACAGGATATTCTGTTACTTTAAATTCTACTTGAAACTTACCTGTTGTTTCTTCTGAACCCTTTGCAGAAATAGTTCTAGTAAATCCAACTCTAATTCTTTCTTCTCCACTAAGTTCATATTCTTCGAAGAAGTTAGCTGCATCTTTAATACCAAACACACAACTAACTGCAGGTTGATATATTGATTCAAATAACTCAAAGTTTACAACAATATTTCTAATATCAGCTGGTTTCCTACCATCCTTAAACAATTTTATAAAATCTATACTTAATGCTCTAGGGTCTTGAGGTTTACCATGATTTAATACACCTTTTATAATCATAATTCAATTAACCTTTTATATTCGTCTACAAATTGGTCGATTAACTCAGGTCTAATTACTTTAATTAATAAATTATTTTCGTTTGTATCAATTAAATCTTGACCATACGATAAGAAAATATCTGATTTTCCTGTTGTTAATGCTGTGTATGCATCTATTTTATTCTCAGGAGAATCAACACTATTATAATAATATGCTGGTGCTTCTGTCATTACAGAATATTTTTTTGTAGGAGTAATTGTAATTTGTGCACCACCTGTTGGATTTTCAAAAAGAAATGAAGCCGCAGTTAAAATATTTCCACGTGGACTATTTGCTTTTGGTGCATCTGATTTTAAAAGATCAAATTTACGTTCTTGCCAAAAAGGTGAATTAGAATAAGGTATAGTACCTTGTTCGTTCAAAAGAAAGCCTGGACTATAATCAACAAATGCTTTAGTAGTTCTTTTTATTTGGTTTTCTATCCACAATGATTTAGTAACAGTCATAGTTCCAAGAGGACTATTATCTCCTTTTCCGTCAGCAAATGCTAATGAAACAGTATGAGTATCAGGGTCACCAGCAAAAAAGGTTGTTCTTGCTGATGTAGATGGATTATTACAATTAGGTGTATCATCAAAATCAAACAATACTAATTGTAACATTTTATTATCGAATCTTTCTACTTTAGCATATGCACCATTTCTTTTAACTCTTAACTGTTTATATGACCAATCAATGTCTGCAAATGAATTACTAATAATACGAAGATATCGGCCAAGCAGGTAAACCATCTTTTAGAAAATCATTTACAATAAAAAATGTCCAATAATAATCAGGTGTACCATAAAGTGCTTGTGATACTTGGTCAGGTCGGTCTCCTTCTTGTATTTCATAATATCTGTATGACAATAAGTCATCTGCTAACACATCATTAACATCAACGTGTCTGAAAATATCTATTACTTCAATTAATTTATTATTATTTAATAAATCGTATCGTATTTTAGGAAAGTTTTCAAAAAACATATTTATTCCTTCTATTGATTATATACTTGTGCACCACCTGTAATTGAGTCTACACCTCGTAGTTCTTGTAAATTTTGTTCACCTTCTAAATTTTCTATATCGTTTTTATTAAGTGCTCTAGTTTCAACTAATGATAGATTTAAATCAACTTCTGTAGGAGCTCCATCATCATGGAATGTTTGACTTCCTGCATTAAATGTAGAATTTACTTGAGTTAAATAACATGAATGAATTTTAGGTAAAAAACTATTATTAGAACCATCACCAAATCCACTTTGTTGAACATTCATAAAATCAATATTCCATACAGGTGGGTATCTAAGTTGCAATCCAGATTCACCCGCTTTTTCACCATATAAGTTTCTTCTAAAAAATTTATGTATGTTATTTACAGAAGTAGATTCTTGTTTTGATTTAGCTATAAGTTTAAATTGAAATTGAAATGATCTAACAGTATTGCCTCCAAATGCATTATTAGTATTTGGATTAGTTATAGTTTGAGATTGAAGACTAATTAATCCTTGAAGATCAGCACCTACACCTAGTGCACCTGCACCTAACTGTGCAAGTTCCATACCTTGCCCTGATTTTATTTTCTCTGTAACGGAATCTACTCCACCTTTTACTAAATTTGATAAAATTTGTGTTACGTTTCCACCTTCTCCAGCTGCAGCTTTGACCTTGTTTATACCTGCAACTAATGCTCCACCTTGAATTGCACTGTAATTAGCACCATCTCCTATTGTTACATTTGGAGGACATGGAAAAAATACCGAACCTCCATCTCCACCTTGCGTTGGTGCACATTTAAATCTTATACATGGTCTATCAGGATTATCTCTTAAATCTAATGGAAATAATAATATACCACCACGAGTTCCCTTATAATCGTTTCTATTTCCTTTTAAACTTTTAACTTGGTTGATAACCTCTTGCGCCATCTTCAGTTTTCTCCTAAATAAGTTATAGTTCTATTTATAGGAAAACTTATGGCATATCGTGGGAAATATAAAGTTAAGAAACCAAATAAGTACGAAGGTGATTTTAAAAACGTAATTTATCGTTCACTTTGGGAAAGACAGTTCTTTAGATGGTGTGAAGACAACAGTGATGTTATCAAATGGTCATCTGAATCCGTTATTATTCCATATCGCTGTAAAACTGATGGTAAAATGCATAGATATTTTATGGATGTCAAAGTTAAATTTAAAGATGGTAAAACATTTTTAATTGAAATAAAACCTGAATCACAGACTAAACCACCCTTACAACAAAAAAGAAAAACACAAAAATATTTAAAAGAGGTTATGACATATACTAAAAATATTTCTAAATGGGAACAAGCAGAAAAGTATTGTCAAGTACGTGGATGGGAATTTAAGATATTCACAGAAAAAACTCTTAAATCTTTAGGAATTCGTCTCTTAACATCATAAATAGAGACATGGCGTCAATACTAAAAAAGTATGAGGGTGGATTAGCTTTTAATGAAATAGAAGCTTTTTCGCGTAAATCACGTCAATGGTATATAAATGAGTTACAAGATTTACAAGTAAATAGACAAAAACTGTTTAGAGATACGGAGGCAATAAAGAAAAATAGATTTCTTCCTGGCAAAATGTATATGTATTTTTATGACCCAAAACATAAAGACACATTACCATACTACGATAGATTTCCATTAATACTAGGATTAGAAACTACTAAAAATGGATTCTTCGGATTAAATCTACATTATCTTGACTATATGAAAAGAGGTTTATTACTAAACAGACTTATGGAGTTTAAAACAAATAATAGATATGACGAGACTACAAGACTAAGAATGTCGTATAATTTATTAAAAAAAGCTAGTAATTTAAAGTTATTTAAACCGTGTCTTAAACAATATTTAAAATCTCAAATGATAACACCATTTAAAATGATACCAGCAGAATATTGGGAGACTGCAATATATATACCAAGTGAACAATTTAAGAAAAAGACAAAAGGATTTGTATTTAAAGAAAGTTTAAAAAAGGCACGTAACTAATGGGACTATTAGACAAAGTTAGAAATCAATTAAATCCCCCGACAATAGATCAATTAAAATCGACTATTTCAAAACGAGGTGGACTTGCTACAACAAATAGGTTTGCAATATTCATGTCACCTCCTACTGCTACTTTTGTAAATTTAGATATTCAAGGTTTGTTAGCATCATCTGCTTCAGGTAATTTTGATTCAAGAGATTTTTTCAATGACCCTCGTGATATTGGATTACTATGTGAATCGTGTACTTTACCTGGCAAACAAATTACCACTTTAGATTATCCACGTTCGGGTTACAAAAATAATATTAAAGTACCGAATGGATATTTTAACGAAGATGTTACATTTAGTTTTCACTTAACAAATGATTTTTATATTAAGAAAATATTTGATAAGTGGGCAAACTCTATTGTAAGTCCTGATACGTACAATGTGGCTTACGATAGTGATTACAAAACAGATGTAACTATTCAACAATTAGATCAACAAAATGTCCCTATAGCTGGAGTTAAGTTAAAGGACGCATTTCCTATATCATTGAATGCTGTGACATTAGATAATAACGCACTGAATTCAACCCAAAAACTATCAGTAGTTATGGCGTATTCAGATGTAGTAGCTGAAGGAGCCTTGAGTAGTGTACTATCTGGCGCAAGGTCTTTAGTCAGTGGAGTTTTAAATATATTTTAATAATGGAGAAATAAAAAATGGCACTACCAAAACTAGAAACACCGACATATAAATTAACAATTCCATCAAGTGGAAATTCAATTACATATAGACCTTTTCTTGTAAAAGAAGAAAAAATTCTATTACTTGCACAAGAATCTGACGATGAAAATCAAGTAATTACAAGTATAAAAAATATTATTGAATCTTGTACGTTTGGAAAAGTTGATGTCAATTCACTTACAATATCTGATTTAGAATACTTATTTTTACAAGTCAGAGCAAAAAGTGTTGGAGAAACAACGAAAATTTTACTTCGTTGTGAAAAAAGTGGAGAAAACACAGAAGTAGAAATAAATATTTCAGATGTTTATCCGAAATCTTCTACAGAAGAAGTAATAGAAACTACATATAAATTAAGTGATGAGGTTGGAATTAAATTAAAACCAATCCTTGTAAAAGATTTATATAAATTAAATGGTGAAGAAGAGGGACTTATTACTCAATCAATAGCATCTGTTATCGGTCAGATATATGACAAAGAAACTTTATATGATGTTAGTACAGTTAGTGATAAAGAGTTAACTGAATTTATAGATTCGTTAACACACGAGCACTTACAATATATTCAAAAATATATTAACTCATTACCACAATGTAGTTTAGATGTAGAATTTGTAGGTTCAACAGGACATAAAAACAAACATACAATAAGGGGGATACGTAATTTTTTTGGATAAGCCTTTCACATGATAATATAATAAATCATTATCAAACTAATTTTACGTTAATGCAACACCATAATTATAGTTTGACTGACCTTGACAATATGATGCCGTGGGAAAGGCATGTTTACACTGATATGTTGAAAACATACATAGAAGAAGAAAACGAAAAAATTAAGTTAGCTCAGAGGAAATAGTAATGGCTGACGAAAATAAAGCTGAAGTTCAAAAGGCAACTGCTGAATTAGTTAAAGAGATTCGTTCTCAATTAATTGAAACAGGTAAAGCTGCAGGTAGATATAGAGACCCTGTAACGGGCCGTTTTGCAAAAGCACCTTCCGAACAAAAACAAACTTTATCAGACAAAGAAAACCAAAGAGAAACCCAAAAAGCTGAGAGTAAAAGACACAACGAATTGGTAGATGCTGTAAAAGACCTTGGTGGTAGTGGTGAGGGTGAAAAAGCTGCTAAAGGTGTAATGAGTAAAGTTGCCGGACTATTTGGCGGTGGTGGTGCTTTAGGTGTTGGTGTAGGAACAGGTGTTGCTTTAGCTGGTGGTGGTGTACTCTTAATGGGAGTTGGAAAAATCTTTGAAGGATTTGCAGCACTAACAGACTCCTTGGAAAATTTTGAAGACTTAGATACTACAGCAATTAAAACAAATATAAACGATTTATTAGATTTAGCAGATGACCGTGGTGGAAGACTTGCAGCAGTAGGTGACGGAATGGCTTTTGCAACAGCAATGGCTGGTATTGGTGGTGGTTTAGTTGCATTCTCTGTAGGAACATCTGCTCAAGCAATATCACAAAAACTAGTAGAAAAATTTGAAGTTGGTGATTGGGCTGAAGCAACTAAAGAAACAGTTGAAACTTTATTAAGTATACCTGATGCAGTTGATCAAGGATTCCTTAAAAAATCTCTTAGTTTAGGAACTGCACTTGCAGCAATTGGTGGTGGTTTAGTTGCCTTTTCTATTGGAGAAGCTGGTCAAGCAATATCACAAAAACTAGTCGAAAAATTTGAAACAGGTGATTGGGCCCAGAAAACTAAAGACAATGTTGAAACCCTATTAAGTATAAGTGATTTAATACCTCAAGATTCTAGTGCATTTAAAGAAGGTGGTAAATTTGCATTATTAATGGGTGGAATATCAGCTGGTATAATGGCATTTTCATTTGCAGAATTGTTTAAAGGCCTAGGAGATTTAGCAACTGATGATGGTTGGGCAACAAAATTAAAGAGTGATGTTTCTACTTTATTAGAGATTGCTGATGAAGTTCCGGCAGAAGATGCTGCTTCTTTAGAAAATATTTTAAGAAACATAGCTAAAGGAGTGAATGCTTTATCAGGTTCTAAATTCTTTAGTGGTATTGCTGAGTGGTTTGCTAGAGAAGATTTTGCAACAAAAACAAGAGATGATACTCTTACATTACTTGAAATAGCAGATGCTTTAGATGCTGATACTGTTAGTAAATTAGGCCCAGATGGTGCATTTAGTCAAGTTATGAAAGGTCTTAAAGATTCCATGTCTACGTTATTGGATATTAAAGGGCCTGATGTAATAGGTGCTATAAAAGGTCTTTTTGGTGGAGGATCACTTAAAGATCAATTAGAAGAATTTACAGAAACTGATTTCATAAACAGAGTAACTGATGCATCAGTTGCATTTGAATTATTTGGTGGTTCACTAGAACTTTTAGCTAAAAATATAAAATCATTTAGTCAATCAGAAGAAGGAATAAACAATTTAGTAAAACTAGGTGAGGGTCTTAGTAATGCAATAGATGGTCAATATGTTGTAGATGGATTACGTAAATATATGGAAGCAGTTGCTGAATATGAGCAATCAGTTGGTAATATAGATACTGATATATCTTTAAATGGTAACAATACAGGAATGGAAATACAAAGAGAATCTATAGAAGTTGCTGGTGCAGGTGTTCTTCCTCCTGTTATTAATGTAATTAATGGTGGTAATACTACTAACGTATCTGCACCTGTCACATCAAATGCTGTTAACTTTACGGGTGGTAATACGGGAGAAAGACAATTAAGTCGAGAAGAACTTTAATCCCATGACTCTATAAAATTATTATCATCATCAGAAAAAATATCTTCATTTAACCAAGAAGTTAAAACTATAAAAAAGAAAAAGAGAGTAATCGTAAAGATTACTCCCCCATATTCTTGAATTAACCAATATGAATTCATTAGTCTTCTTGTGCAAGTTTAGCAAAGAATGACATAGCATCATCGTCACCTTCAGATGTAGTTGATTCAACTACTTTTTCTACTGCAGGTGTAGGTGCAACATCTTCAAGTTCTACTTGTTCAGCTGTAGTTAAAGTTGATTGAACAGCAGATTCTCCGATTACTTCATATAACTTTTTCTGAAGTTCACCATATGATTTATAAGTACTTGCATCAACGAACTCTCCTAGATTGTGACATTTATTGTACACAGCTTCTAGTTTAGCATCATCTCCACCTTGAAACTCTGACACATCAGCAAACTCTGATTTATCATAGTTACGGTATCCTTCAACTTGACGAATCTTTAACTTGAAGTCTGCACCACCCCAAAAATCAAATGGGTTGATTGGTGTTTCATCTTCGAAGCCAGGATTCATTACATCCATAATCTTATCGAATATTTTTTTACCATACTCATATAAGAATACTTTACCTTCGTTTTCGGGATTACTAGGGTCACTCACAATATAAACATTAGATACATAATGTAATCTACGTTTACGAGCTCGAGCAATATTCTTATCTTCCTCGATGCCTGAGTTCCATAACTGAGAGTTCAATTCTGATACGGGGTCTTCTTTACCAATAGAGGTAAGAGACTTTTCGATATACCAACGACCTGTTGGCCCTTTGAAACCATGATCCCAATATCGAACCCAAGGTACATCTTGACCTTCTACTGCTGGTAAGAATCGTAGAACAGCATAACCGTTACCGGCTTTGTCTACTGTAGGTTTCCACTTACGATCATCTCCGTAAGATTTCTTTTCGTTACCACCACCTGCTTTTTCAGCCGCATCTAACAATTTACTAATTGTGGTGTCTCTAGACGCCTTCATGTTTGTATATGACATTATATTTTCCTTTATATTTACAATGTATGTTAATTTTTATATGCTTATATATTACACTATATATGTTAAGATGTAAAGACTTTATATGCAATCTTTTTCATCTTCTTTGTATTTATCCATTGGGATAAAAATGGTTCATGTCTTTTTATTGCCTTGTATGTATTTGGCCAATGAAGAGTTTCAAAATCATTACTCTTGGTATATTGGTCTGCCCAGCCACATATTAAATTAGTTATTACTCTTATTCTAAAATCAATTCTACTACTAGCAAAAGGTGGTGCTAAAACATCATGTTCAGGCTTACAATGAAAGTCAAAGTCTTTATATGGATAACCACTATGGTGTTCATACTTTCTAAAATCTCTTATTTTACTAACATCAGTATACCGTTTTCTTTGTTCTGTTAGTGCTTTTTCAAAGTTATATCCTTGTGATTGTAACCATTTCTCAAGTTCTTCATATAATCCAACATTATAATCTCTCACATGAAAATTTCCGTGATTACAATTAACATATGCCATCTTAATTACTTGGTCTCGTTGTGGATACTTTTTAACTAGACTTCGATACCACCATTGCATTTTATCTCCATTAAATTTATTTGGAGAGAACCACGGCATCTTATAATTATATTTTACTGCGTCATAATCATTTCTAAAATGGTGTGATACTGAATTACAGATACACCAAGCCATGTAAGGGTCACATCTCAATATAAAGTATTTCCATTCGTATTTGGTATCACGTTGTTTCTCATTGCTTCTGCTTCTAATTTAGCCTTTAGTGGGCCTTTCACTAATTTTGCAATATCATGTGGGTCTATTTCATGTTCTTCGCAAATCTCTAATAAAGCTTCTGAATATTTTAATCCATCTGCATGAACTAATAAACATACTTTTTCTGCTAATGATTTTTTTGTAAAAACCACTGGCACTTCGGGTTTTGTTTTTGACATTTATTATCCTTCTTTAAATAAAATATATACTACACAAGCTGTAACTAGATTAATACACCAATTTTCATTTAGTCCAAATAAACCTAATGATGCACTAAACAAATTTAGTATAACCGTAAACCACATTAATAATTTCATACTATCTCCTACTTAACGTAAACGATTCTACAATGTTCGTTTACTCTACCATTCACTTTAGTCCTTTTAGTTTTAGGACTTATAATCTTCTCAAGTGCTTTAGGGTCTTTACCCACCACACTATCAATTAAATTTTCTCTAATTGTTACTTGATAACTCTTAACATCATCAAAGTCTTTTATACTTGTACCTTTAACAGATAATCCTTGTCGACCAACTGCTTTGTATACTTGTAACTTTCTAGTCTTTTCATTAAATATAATTGTATCAACGGAGCCTGGGATTTTTGTTGCAGAAATCTTTGAATCCTTTTTATTATATTTTAAATCTTTAACTTGAGATATAGCAGGTTTGACTTTCTTTACACGAACAGTTGTTTTCTTAACTGTCTGTCTATACCTCTCAACATCACAAATCCAATCACGAATAGTTCTAATTACTTTATTCATCTGACGTTTACCGACGAAGTTATATGCTTCTACTAAATCTTCTTCTTTACCACTTTGAACCATTTCAAAATCTGTTACTTCTTTATGAAGACATTGTAATATTAATTCACAACCTTTTGCAGACATATTAGATTCTCCAAGGAGATGTGTAATATTAAGTGGAGTGTAGTCTTCGTGATTAATCATTGAATCTATTTCAAGTTCACAATGTGCAATTACATCATGATTACATTTATTAATTAATCTTTGAATAGGAGACAACTGAGGTATCTTAGGTTTATCTTCCTCTACATTTGTATCATTTTTTTCTGATTCATAAATTTTAGATTTTCCAATTACCTTTTCTATATCTTCATTTAAATAACCCGTCCAAATTTGTTTATGATTTGTATCTTCAATATCAATAGGCATCCCACGATTAACCATTCTTGCAATTTTCATAGCTGTTATACAATTAACTTTATCGTAATGTTTCTTAACTAAACGTATTTCATCATTACCATAAACCATTCTTGATTCCATGTATTTAATTAAATCGGGAAGTAAATCTTTTTTAGTACAATAGTACCCATAAAAATCTAATCCTCTAGTTGCACGTGCATCAATTTCTTTTCTTGTCAACTCAGAAACATCATCCCAAGTTGGTTCTGTTCCCGTGTATTTAGCATCATCTGCTTTCACTTCACCTTGTCTATTAAAACAACTCATACTTAATAACCCCATTCATCTGTTTCATTATATAAATTAGAGTCGGCCATATTGTCTGTCAATAGGCCGAACTCTTCTTCTACATCATAGTCGGCAGCACCCATACCACCGAGTTCACTATCATTTAAACTTTCTTCCTTATACCATTTTGGTTCTTTACTACTCATATTGTTAGCCATTATACATTAATCCCTTTCTTTGTCAAGGCTTACTTTATTCCAATTATATATGCAATTACTGCTAAAAACGAAGCAACAATTATCATTGTCATAGCAAGACCAATATCTTGATTCGTTACTATGAATCCACTAAATAATCCAATCAGACCATCTTGTATTCTTCTTATATTTTCTAATATCCACGTTTTCACGCGTCCTCCTTTGTTAATAATGGAATCAACCACGGAAACATAATTCTAAAACATAACCAACACATATGTGCAGGTACAAATAATAGTACCATTGCTAAATTCTTTGCTTCCCAACCTAAATACTTTAGGTCACGCATTACTATTTCATCTACCCGTTTTGAATAATTATTCATTGTCAATACGAGCCTCTAACATTTCTTTAACTGCGTGAAGATGAGCTCTAAAAGTCGTGTCATGACCCGCATACATCTCTACCGAACCTATCACAGCTTCAATAGCCAATAACCCATTATACAATTTATCTTGATGTTCAAGATGAGGTTTCTTACCTCGCGGTGAATCATCTGTTAATTGTTCTAACATATCATCATCTATATACATTATTTAATCCTCATAAAAAATATTCCAACTGCTACACTAATCACAAATAATCCAATCTTCTTGAATAACTTATCCATTACATACCTTCCGTTCTTGTGTCATTAAACATTTCATCTTGACAGTGTTGACACCAACCACTTATCGTAAATTCTTTTCTAGATACTTCATCTATAAAATATGAAGCATCTCCCTCGCACCTCACACACTTATTAGCATGTATGTATGCCCTTCGACTTTTACCACCATTTATTTCAGTAAGTAATTGTTCTATGATAGAACTTTTTTCACTAGGAGCGGCCATTGGGTCTCCCTTTGAATTTTTCTTTGAAAGCTTTTTCACGAATCGCATAATTTTGTTCATACGACTCTTGATAATTCTTTTCTAACTCAGCACCTTTTTCTTTTCCGAATATTGTTGCCAAGTCTTCTGCCGACATACCTACATCTTCACGATTGTAGTTGTATTGTGCTTGTGTTAAAGCATCAATTAAGTTCTTTTCTTCTTTTCGTGTTTTTGGCATTTTCACTATTGTTAATTTATCTAACTCTTCTATTACATTCATATTACATTGCTCCTGTCCATCGTATTTTATAATTTTCAAAGATATTACCTCGGGCAAAGTTACGAGCTGGAGCATTCCAACTTGATGCCTTTAGTATATCACCATATTTAAATTTATCATCATCATATATATTAACAATAAAACTGTGAACCGAGGTTTGATTATCCCTTCTAATCACTTTAATATATTTTGAACCACAAATGTGGTCAATACCGTTTTTAAATTCTATAACACTATTTTCTTTGATTCTTTTTTCAATATTATCAGCTGATAATAAAGCCTTTGAACCGAGAGTCCAATTTTCGTAATCGTCTCCGATTTTTTTCTTATACTCTTTTAGTGCATCAGCCATTGTCATATTATTATCATGGACTATTTCATCTACTTTGTCAACATCTTTTTTAACATCTTTATCAGTTTTTTTAGCTACCCAATCAATCATTTGTACACATCCTTTGCTACCCAATTACTAGTATCAACAACACTCGTGATTTCTTCAATTTCTTTTTCACTTGGAGCTTTTATAAAAGCTTTTTCGTAGTACTCAATGACTTTCATTAAATCAAAATTAGTACTATAAGGAATACTTGGTAATTCATCTATTAATTTTAGATAATCATAGTAACCAAAAATATCCTTAAGTTTAGAACATTCAATTCTTTTAACACCATTGTAATCTTTAGGAGTAAATTCCTCAATCTCATACAACTCGGACAAACCGTCCTCAATTTTTTCTTTTGGTAGGTAACTCATATTATTCGTCTCCCCAATCGTAATCAACATCTGCTACTTTTTCAGCAATCTTCTTGTCTAACTCGTCTAACTTCTTACCGAGTTTGAACTCTTTTAAACTCCCACTTGGAGAGTTGTGATACTCTTTTAGAGTCTCGTGATATGTTTTGTCTAATTCAATCAATTCCATAATTTAAATGTCCTTTCCCTTAACACCCTACTATTATAACATATATCGGCGTTTTGTAAAGGGGGCTGGACAAAAAAAATGGCCTCTGAAGCCATTGCAAATAAAGGGTTTTGTGATATACCCGTAAATTAATATTTATTTTACATAAGTGACTCGTTAGCAAGTACTTACAACTTCGTCAGTGTAAGATTTACTTGTATACGATGTCGGCCAAATGCGACTCGAATTTTTCAATCACACCTATTCGATTTGGCCATAAAATATACTCCTTTTCGGGGTTTTGTTTAAGGTTTGCAAGTAATGGTTTAATTGCATTGTATAGTTTTTTAAGTTTTTCTTCTTGTTGTTTTGCACTTGAAGACGCTGTTGATGCTTGTTTTGCAACATCTAATTCATCTTCATTAACTGCAGTAAATCCAAAATCTTCTATTGTCCAAAATTCGTCTGACATATTACTCCCCTTGTATAACTTTTATCTTTTCACGTTCAGCTCGGAGAACTTTCATCTTTATATTTAGTCTAATTAAATCGTTGTCTAAAGTAGATACGTCTTTCTTTAATCTTCCAAGAGAAGCACCTAAATCATCCAGTGCTGGGTCAATAGTTTTAGTTACCCATTTCCATATGTAAAAGATAAAGTAACCACAGAATAGTAATGCTACTACGGGAAATCCTACTTGACCGATTATCTCAGCCCAATGTGCGAAATCATGACCACCCATTAGTTGTCCCTCGCATCTGATTTACCGTCGCTTGCTGCTATACGGTTTAAATTAGGTTCTGTATTAAATGCACCTGATATAAGTGTATCTATTTTTACAATATCGTTATTCATTATTTCTACCTTGTTTTCTAGTCCACCAATTGCTTTAGCAACTCCACGAATACGTTCTTCTACTTGTGCTAGAATAAATTTAAGAATAATAAAAAGAAACCAACCAACTCCTAATGCAACTGTAATCGGAATACCGACTTCTTGCATAAACTTTAGTATGTGACCAGTCATTTATTTTTTTCCTCCTGGGGTAAAGTAAAAGCCGATGATAGCTCCCAAAGTGGTGATCGAGACGAGAGTGATGTGACCCGTTGTGATTGCGGTCGTTGGACTTTGTTCTCCGATTGGGATTGTGAACAAGCCGAACAAGAACTTATATGTGTCTTTTTGTTCGGGAGGGGTAAAGGTAATGAGCTCAACGTCTGGCCAGATTGTGCAGAGGACTGAGATAACGAAAAAGTTGAACATCCCCATAAGAGCGATGAAACGGCGAGTAGCCCTAGTGAATTTAGCAGTTGACGCATCTGTTTCTCCAAATGTAGCTTTCTGAAAATCAATTGCTTGTCCCGATATTGCAAGGTCTCTAGCTAATTCTCTTTCAGCTTTCTTTTCTCTGGCTTCATTAAAAGATTGTACTAATCCACCAGCTATTTTTAAAATCGACCCCATACCTGTGGCACCGAGAGTCGATACTAACATTGTAACTAATCCTACCATAATAAATTGTGGGTGTTAACGGACACCCAACCGATTTAGTCTTTGCCAAGAATCTTCTTGTATTTAGCAGGAAGACCATCAATCTTGGAATCGATTGCTTTAGCTGCTTCTTCAGCTTCAGCCACGATTTTGTTTAGTTTTTTAATATTATTACGTGCAATTAAAGCACCTGCAATAATACCTAGAACTAAACCTACAATAAATGTAACCATAATTTACTCCTTATAAGGTTTGTACTAGTTCTATTTATAAAAGATATGTAGTCCAATCTTAACAGTTTTTGTCATAGATTTGGCCCAATATGGATTCACGTAATCAGCGTGATAGTGGTCGGCACCCTTTGTATAATTTGTTTGTGGGTCAAAGGCTGCTAATTTCATAGCCTCATTCCAACGAGGGTGGTTAGATGCTTTTTCGATATTCTCCATGATGTCTTTATCATTCCAACATGAAAATTGCTTCCGAGCCAAACATACCTCTGAAAAGGATTGATTTTTTTTAATGGCTCGGTTATAAATCACTTCGTAGACAGCTTCGAGAGAACCTTCATAATACTCTCCACCTGCCTCTAAAATCAATGTAGTTGCAACGATTGTTTGGTCATAATCTGCTTGAACAAAACAAACAAAACCAATTAATAATCCTAATATAACTATAATTAACTTTTTCATACCTATATGATAACACGATATTTAATTAATTGTCAACTAAAAAAATACATATAAATAGCACCTATGGAGACTATGTAATGGCAAGATATATCACAGGTATTAATGTATCAGTACCTAGACAATCTCAAGCGGCTTGGGCAATAACTCAATTCAGTGATGGTTATAGTGCAGTAAGAAATGATGAAATCTATAGAAACGCAAGTGGATATTATCAACGAATTTCTGATGACGTATATGTTAATATGTCAAACTCTGATTATACTGTCCGTTTAAAAAATGGTATAGTAAAAAATCCAACAACTACAAAGTTTGTAGAAACAGATGCACGTCATTGGCAGTTTCTTTATGCTCACCCTGGCGATGGTCTAAGTGATAGTATAAGATATAGCACGAATGTTGAAAATACAACTGTTAATTCGTATGTTCAATCTCAAGGTAACTTTTCATGGAGTGGTTTTTCTTATTCTAGAGAAAATAATACTGTTCCATCTTTTGTTGGTATAAGACCTAGTTTAGAGTGGGCTGTTAGAAATTATATTCCAAGTACTGAAAATGCAATAACGGGTATTAGGAGTTCTGGCCAAACTTCTTTTTCACAAACTAATCCAGCTGAAGTTCTTCTTTTTAGACAACAACCTATTTCAGAAGATGAAGCAGGAGTAATAGAAAGTAAAGTACCATTAGATAGAGCAACTTGGGATGTGTTTTCAGAACCAAACGAGTTTGTTCCTTCACAAGGTTTGACAATAGAATTTATTTATGCAGAAGATAATACTCTAGATTATAATCCTGATAATCCAGCATTTTCAGGAGAGATTGCTTATATAAGTGGTAAACCACCTGAAACAACAGCTAATGGTTCACCTCATGAATGGCCACGTAATACAGGAACATTTTGGGATTTTACAGGTGCACAGAGAACAGGAATACTTAATGCAAATCAAGTTGGTGCATATGCAAGTATACCACCAATGTACTTTTTAGGTTTTGATATGTATAAAGGTGTAATAGTAACCTACATACCCGACATTGGATACCGCGTAACTGATAAACCTGTAAGAGCAAAAGCTGTTGTGCCTGATCTTGCAGGAGGTGCAGACTTAAATGTTAGAGCAAATATGTCAAATAGTTTAACAACTTTAGATAAAGCTTTTCGTGTTCCTCTTGCAGTACAAGAACAAGCAACAAATGAAGGTTGGACACCTGAAGGTTATCCATATATTGATGCACCTGTTCCTTTTACAGCAACATCTACATCAGGACGAGTTTATTCAGCTATAGATAATTCTCCTGAGATTTATAGTACATATGATCCAAACTCAAATACTATTTTTGGATATTCAGCATATGAAGAGGGCCTCGACGGTAACTTACCTAAAAGTTTAATATATGAAAATGCTAACGTATTAGAAAACGTAATCAATGTTTTAGTTCCTGAGGACGACAGTCCGGCAGTTGTTCAATTTAGAAATGATATGTACTGTAGATTTCCTGATGTTTTAGATTTTAAAACTCAGGTATTTTCAAGAGATACAACTATACCACGAGAAAATTTATCAGGTCTGTTAGATAATAATTATAATAGAGGAGTATTGTGGTATAATATAGATCAAGATGAAAGTAAAATAGGAGAAAGAGAGACTCCATTACCTTCAGCTCCAAATACAACAGGTATTATAGGTATTAAAAACTATAATAATAGAGCATTACCATCTAGAGAAATTGAAATTATAGTTGACCCTGGCGATCGTATGCACGGGTATGGAACGGCAGTTATAGGCGACGGTCTTACAAGAGGAATATGGAATCAGTTACTTGAAAGATATGATGCATCTCGTGGAGAAAATCAAGGAAGAACACATGCTGGTGCAGGGCATCCAAATAAAGATTTAACAAATGCTGCAGATGACCCACATGCACCATTAGTGCTTGAGTTAAGAGATACACGTGACAGCCCTGGCGCAATAGTTGGCCCACAATGTTGGGATACTCCAAATGCAAGTAATGCATATACAGATGATACTAAACCTGCTTCAAACTCGATACCTGCTCATGAGTATACTTCTAGATATACAGGATATTATTATAGAAAATCAAATGATAATGGTCAACCTGCTTGGTTTAAAAAATATGATTTAGGAAATGATGGTAATTCAAATAGGTCAACTGGCCAAAAAAGAGCAGGTAATATAGGTAAACCTACACCACCACATGGATTTAATCACCCCGTTCCAGCAACTGAAGATATTAGAATAGAATTTGATTCTCCCTCAGGATATTTTGAATTAAGAGATTATGATTTAACAGGCCAAAGTCCTGCTGATAGTCCAAAAATTTATTCAACTAGTGATTCTAGGTACAATGCTGCTTATACACCAATATTTAGATGTAGAGGATATCAAAATCCTAAAGTATCAAAAACATTTCGTGATATAGGTGGTAAAGCAAAACCAGCATTTGGCCCTAATGGTACTAATCAAGAAGCCTTTTCATATGGTGTTCCAAAAACTTTTTCTTGGGATAGAACAAGTCAAGCAGCTAAGTTTAGTTCAGTAAATGGTACAATTAGTAATGTGTCAACATTTAAAACAAATGCCACTAATCCAACTATTAAAAGTAGCACCAGCAGAAACTGTACCTTTACATTTGAAGTTAAGAATGGACTTGTATATGACATCACTTTAAATGCAATTGGCAGCAACGTTAACCTGTTTAACGGAATAAAGTTTTTTGTCGGAGAAAAAATTAGAATAAACGATGGTGTCCTAAATGGATTTGAGTTTTATGTAAGAGATATTCGTAATGGTAATGATTCTAAAAAAGGTAATCAATATAAAGAGGGTTGGGAAGCAGTAATGCACAACTCGCCAGGTAATATTCCAGGCGCATCAAGTAATTCTCCTGTAAACGTATTCCCTTTTGGAAATCCACCTGAAGTAACTAGCTTGTATGAAAAAAATCAGAATAATATTTTTTATTGTGAAAATGAGTATAATTACAGAACAGGTAATTTTAGTTATTCTGAATCATACGGTAGAGGTGGCGGTCATGAATATCCAATTTCAGTTGCCATTTGGCAAGCTAGTTCTCTAAAAAATGGTGTTATGACTTCTAATAGAGCAGGATACTCTATGGTAGATGACCCACTTATAAACTTAGATTCACCTTCGTCAGGTCGTAGTAAATTAATCATAGCTAATGATACTGCAACAGGTTCTGGCTCTCATAAACCTTATGGTAACATAGCTATACCTGAATCAGATGAACCTGTTGACCCAAATGGACATAACTTCCAAACTGTGCCAGTAGACTACGGTGCAGCTGATCTTGTTGCCCTTCATGACCACATAGGTGGTATTAAAGGGATCAATAATCATAAAAAAATTATGATGTTTGATGGTGTTACTGAGTATGATGTACATTCAACAGAAGAAAAAGCATCTTATAATAGACACCTTGGTGGTACTGTTCATTACGGTATGGGAGGAAATTATTATAACGGAGTACCTTGGGTGCCTAAAGGAGATTGTGAAGTATTGAAATTTGGTCGTTCTGCAGTAGGTAATGGTAATCCTGTTTTAACAGTCAATATGGGATTTCCTGAACATCCAAACTATGGGTTGTATGGTTATGACCCTACTGATTCCATTGGAGCTATAGGTGGATCAAGAGCAGCATATTGTAATATTGATTTAGTTGATGACTGGCATAACGGGTTAGATATTTTTAAAAAAGATGAGTATGGTACTGCAATTGGATACAAATATGATTTAAGAATTGTTTTTGGTGTAGTGCCAAAATGGTCTACAATAGAATTTTATGAAGCATATCAAGGTTGGAATAATCACTCATGGCAAGATTTTTATTTACACTTATATGTAGAGGCACTTAGTAAAAGTACAGGAGAAGTTATAGACTATGCAGGTGACCTTCATGTTCTTGGTACTGATATAGCATATGACCCTGGCTTTCTTAAGTTATCACCATCAATGAATTCCCTTTATAGACCAGGCAGTGGTGCTGTTGCTGATTTAGATCAGTTTGTAACACGTGTTGCTACTCCTGTAACATATGAACCTAACCGAATTATAGTTGCTGGTGGAGTTAATCCAGCACCTAGTAATCATTTTGGTGGTTCTATTCCTGCATATTTTAAAGGACTGAAAATATACAAAGGTGGTGCAGTATATCATAATTATGATTTTGTTCCTAAACAAGCTGAATATGATTATACTTTAAGTAGAAATAAACTTTCAGTTGGAGAGATATCTCCTGATGATGAAATAACAATTACACTAAAATCTATTGAGGGTAATGTTGGTGAAGAAGTTAGATGGGTGCTTGAACCCGATAGATTAAGTGATCAAATAAGTTTGGATGATTTTGTTGGGTTAGATTCTTTTGAAGGAACATTTATTATAAACGAATTTGGAGAAGATTTTGTAACATTTAAATTAAATCGTGATAGAAAAACTGAAGGAAGTGAACAAGCACGTATTCGATTAGTAAGGTCACCTGAAGTTTTTACTACTTTCTTAATATTAGATACTAGCAGATTTGTTACATACACATTAGAATCAGACCCCATAACAAATAATACAATATCATTAGATAGTCCTGAACTTATAAATTATAAAACATCACAATTAAGACTAAGTAATTTTGGTTCTGACCAACGGGCATATGAAGTAAACAGACCAGCTGGAAATTTAATACTCGGTTCAGTTATTTGGCCTATGTTTTACCAAAGAGATTTTGTTAAAGGTACTAATGTAAATGGTTTGTATACTAAAATTAATGAAAGATTTTTCTCAAGTGGTGAATACGAATTAATAAAACCTTTTAATGAAGGTTTCTCTACATTGAATGAAATTAAACTATCAAATTGGGGTTCTGCAACATGCTTACCTGAAGACTTTTTAAATATAGGTGGAACTTTTCAGACTTTAACTGGCGATGAACAAGAAACAGCTACTCGTTTTGGAAGAATGATAAGAGGTCTTACCTACTTGTCTGATACTGCAGGGATAATAGGTGAACAATCAGTAATAATAAATCCTTTAACTCAGTCTACTGATGAAACTGCTCCTACTCAATATAGTTCTTCGTTACAAGAAACAATTTACGAAGGAACATTTGGTAAAACTTATTCGAAGTCCATATCACACTTTATGCTCGACCAATTTTACACGGATGAACGTATTCAAACACGTGAAAGCTGGGGTTTAAAAGCACAGATTTCAAGTGTTTACCAAATATTTAAATGGAGTTATGGTATTTGGAAATCACCTTCAGGTTTTAATGTTAAATTAGCACGAGATAGATATGACAGATATGTATTAGAATTACCAACTGACGGCACAAAAATAAAAGTAAATCAGATTGAATATGATGAAACAAATGAAAGAGTGTATCGAAGAATTAACAGTAGAACATTTCGTGGTCAACCAACTAGAACAGAAGCATTTGCATGGTTTAAAAGACCGTTTACAGAAGCTGAATATATCAAATTTTTAGATGAAGAACATTACCTACACACAATGGGTCAATTTTGGCAAATAGAATTAGTAGATAATAGGTGGGAATTATGTTTTTATGATAAAATACAATATGAAATTACTACTGCAGAAAGTGATCCCAATGCAGACATTCCTTTATCTGCAAGAAAATTTACTGCACTAGAAAGTAAAGCTTCTATTGTAAACCAAATGCCGTATGACGTAACAAGTCCTGATAATGTCTACTCTACTTTTGAAGGTGAGGTTGCTTGGCCTGTTCCACTTGAAGCTAGAACAAATACAACGACAGTAAATGGAAAACAAGTACAAGAAGAATATAATAAAATATTTACAGGTGGTTTAGACCTTAACGACCCTTTAATAGGAGCAAGAAGAATAGTTGTTTACAGAGACATACTAGAAACAAGTCAAACAGCTGACCCATCTAATGTTTCATGGAAATATACACTCTCAGTTGAGGGAGCAGGTATAATAGATGATTTATTACCTAAAACATATACACTTGCAGATGGCACTACTCAGACTTCAAATGCAACAGGTAATGTTTTTGCAAAAGACTACGGATTAAATAGAATCGGTAGTGTTAGTAGTGTAGATATAGTTGTTAACTATGATAGAGATAGATGGATTTTAAGGAGAAATGTATTCCCATTTGATATTCTTTTTGAAGATATACAAGATATAAGTGATGACACAAATATTGAAAATGTTGTATTTCAACCAGCACAAAAATCAAGACGTATAGACTTGACTTCAGCAATTGATCTTAACCTTCAAAACTTAAATACAGAAATATCTAATTTATTTCCTGATAATTATTTTGCAGATTTTGGACTTGAATACTTAGTAGAAACAACACTCAAAGATATTGATGATGTAACAATGGTAAGACCACTATTACCTAAAACTGCTAGTGATGGCGGAGGTTCATTGCACAGACTATTCAGTGGATACTCAAGTCTAAAAAATACAAAATACTATACTCCGTATATTAAATCAAAAGTAATGGCAGAATTCATTAGTCGTGAAATTTTACATTGGGATACAGGAACGTATGATGACGAAGTAATTCTTACGTATGGTGAACCATTAGAATATGAGGAAAGAGCAACATATCGTGGACAACCTCACCAATTAATTGTAAAAAACACAGAGGTACAAGCAAAAGTCCAAGATAATATTAATCTTGCTGTTGGAATATTAGAAGAAAAACGTAGTATAAGTTACGACCAAGTTCCTATAATTTATGAGGATAAGAGTCAATCTCCTAATAGTATTACTATTAAATTAACAACTGAAGGGTTTGAGCAAGGTGCCAAAGTAGGATTTAAATTAACAGCATATGCAGATGGTTCTCCTATGGTTAAATCTCCATTTGTTCGTGCCATGAATAATGATTTCTTAATAGATGCACCTAAAGAACCTTTTGGAACTAGTGTAGTTCTTAAATCCTTTGCATCGAATAGTCCAACTATTGATTTGTCTGGCATAAATGGTAAATACATAATGCAAAATGCTAGTCCTGCTGAGTTGTATTTTAAAGCAGTTGCTGCTGACGATTTTTCATTTACAGGTAATACTCTAGATAAACTAGAATTATTTTCTATAGAACAAGATAGCCCAGAAATAGGATTGTCAGCTGCAGCATCTCCTAGTGTATTAGGAGATTCTCCTAATGATGACTCTCCTGCTATAAAGTTTAATCCATATAGATTTAAAATAAGAAGAAGACAATGGACTAATCTTAATCTATCAAGTCGTGAAATTAAAGAAGACCCAACTAGAAATGTATTTTCAATGCAAGGATTTGCAGGTAGTGGTTATAGAGGTGTTGCTCCGTATGTAGATATAAAAGTTGGTTCAGACGACAATAATTGGATTGACCCTGCAATACAATCATTGTATCCAAACTTCCCTACTGATGAACCTGAATGGTGGAAAAAATTATCCGACAATTTATCACCAGCTCATGCTGGATTTTACTTCACAAATAAACAAAATCAAACACCATCAGGAGGATTACTATCATTTGCTCGAGCACCATTTGCAGCAAATTCAATTGCTGAAGGTGCTATTAGATTTACTTGGAATGAAGGTCATCCCATAGGACTATTTGGTATTCGTCAACTTGATGGTGGTACTGATGCTAATGAGTTTGCAGGAACTTATCGTTATGATAAAGTAAATGATGTTTGGTATAATGTTGCTAACCCAGGCGCAGGTACAGGTGTTTATCCTACTGCAACTAATAATAAAGGTTTCTTTAAATTCGTGGAATTAATCAATATAGTGGGTTATTGGAGTAACCAAGGTGGTGCTTGGCAATGGGGAGAAACTATTACAGACGTAGAAGTAAATGATGCACCTGTAGAGGGCAGAGGTCAGAGTATTTACAAAAATTTAGAGGGAAAAATATCAAGTTTACAAAAAGTAACAGTGGATGGTTTAACAAGAACACCTAGAATATACCGTAACATAGGAGAAATAGCAGTAACAGCTGATGATAGGTATAGAGCTAGAAGTGGTAGTTTATTAACAAAAGAACAAGGATTTTGGTTCAAAGGCACTATAAATGAACAAGAGTGGAGACCTGCTCACGAATCACAAACTGCATTTACTTTTGATCCGCCAGGTGCACTACGATTAGATGTAGCCACACCACCTAATTCTCTTATAAAATTAGATGCACACACCTTACGTCTACAAGGACAAGTTATTGAAAATCCGTTAAACACAAATATATTCATGTATAGTCCTAGACAAGTTAGAAGTATGCAAATATTAGAAACATCTAACAACAGAACTCGAATAAGATTACACTATGGTACATGGGGTTATGAAAATGTTAGTGAAGAATTTAAAAACTTAAAAAGAGGTGATTCAGTAAGATTTTATTATATGCAAGGACTATGTAACTTCGAAAGAGATGAAGTTTCAATAATGGGTAAAAAAATAACAGTAAACCCAACTTATAATTGGCGAGGCACTCGTACAGGAGAAACTAGAACAGAAATTAATTCTGAAATTCAAAAAATGTATAGAGCAGGAACAATTTATACACCTGCGTGTACTATAGCAGCTCCTGCTACAGATATTGGTACAGAATCAGATGGTCGTACACCAACAGGAGGAACAATTAGCTTGTATGCTAATAATTATAATTATGAGCCAGTGTTTAATTTCATCTATGCTGATCGAGCAAGAGGTGATATCCCTACATGGATAGCTTCATCTACATGGAACAAAAGAACCCAACAAGGATTAGTTAAAAAATTTATATCTGGCGATATGTTCAGCCGAGGTTACAATTATAGAACTACTTTATCTACTGGCGCAACTCGATTCGACTCGATTTCGCGCGATACTTATATAGATTATTATAAAGTATGGACGGAATTTGATGAAGGTGAAATGATGCAGTTAAATCAATTTAATGATAACTTGTATGAAGTAATTAATATTAATAACGAAGAAAAGTATATTGATGTTTATGCTCCTGCACAAGAAGCCGTCGGTGATGAACAAGAACTTGTACGGATGTGGAAAGATAATTATACTAGTAATAGTAATTTTTATAGTGTAGGACAAATACAAGAAACTTATGAATCTACTGACTCACTTAATGCATTCCAACCAAATTGGATGAACGGGCCAGCTGGTTTTGGTGAAACTGATGCATATGGAAAAGTATGGCATACCATAGAATCTAGAAAATCATATTATGCTCATAACGGATTTTTTATCTATAAAGCAGGTGAAGATGCAGATACTAATATGCCAGCACAAACGGGAACATGGCAATTTGATGGTGTACATCCTAAAGTAGCAAGTGGGACTTTTGAATTTAATAATACATTAAATCAACCAACTACTACATCAAATGAATTACACGTATATGGTGAGCCAAGAGGAGAAGAATATAAATCTAATGGTTATTTCGATTGGACAACTAAACATTGAACAGTAAAAGACCTTGGAACTGGCACAAGAGCATTAAAAAATGTTGGAAAAATACAAGATGCAGTATCACATACAATTGAGGGCATACAATACTCCTATAATTATTATCTCGGCAGAACTGTTGTTAACGATTTTACTGTAACTTATTCAAGACAGGGTGATTTTAATGCTACTAAATTTATAACAAATTGGGGAGATAATAATTATAATGGTGGTGCACATCCTGTAAGTATGCAACAAAATCATATGTGTCCAATGTGGCAAAACTCTGACCTTATAATACAAGCACCATTTGGTTATGAAGACCCACGTAATCCTTATCCAGGCTTACCTAATCCCGATGAACCTCGTACGTGGGCAACACTTATACCACCTGCAGGATTCCAAACAGATGACCCAAATTCATCAGGATATATTGCACCTGATGGAACTATTAAAGGTTGGGAAGATAATTCATTAAATATTTACAATTACGAAACAGGAGAAGAACCAACAGATGCATGGACTGATGCTAATTTCTATTTGTTTAATGCAGGTAAATTTTTAAATGACAATCCATCTCCAAATAATGATGATATACTTTTCTATAATGATAAAAATAGTCCTAAAGCGTATTTAGAAATAACAAATTGGAATTGGGCTAATGAAGTTTCTGTAGAGGGAACAACAGATGACGGAACAGATTTTAATACTCCAAATGCAGGATTAGTACAGAATAATGTATTACGTGCTTTACCTGATGGCTCTTTAGTAGGTGATTTTATAATGAATGGTTCGCCAGGAAAGGCAACAGCTGAAATTAAATTAACAGCATATGAAGACTTAGATTTACTAGAAGGAGATGAATTATACACATTTAGTTTACTTGACCCCGAATCACAAGCAGATGATATTAGATTTAGAGTAATTAACTCTTCATCGTTCACAAGTCTTCCTGATTCACCAAGTGTTACAGTTAACTTCCCAGCAGTTAATACATATGAAGTATTTGAAAATGAATGGACATGGAGAGATATGTCTCCTAAATTTGGTGTTAGACGAACAGCTTTATTTTCTATACTAGTTAGAGATTCTTCAGGTGGTACAGGAGCAAGAGACCCCTACATAGGTGATGTACGTGATGCAGGAGTATTAACAAAATTATCAAACGATTTTGAAAACTTTTCTCCTGTATTTAACTTATCGGGTCAATACACTATAGATTCATTCCCTGATGTACAAAGCACGTTTAGAGTATTTGATTCTCCTAAACAAAGATTATTAAACTTTAAATCAAATAAACAAAATGTTTATTCGGTAGGAGATACTTTATCACTTATAAGTGATACATCTGATAGAAATGATTGTCCAGCTACTCACTATAAAAATCCAAAGAATCGTGTTAATTATGACACAACATTAGATAAGTATGTATCAGGTGGTGTATTTGATGATACAATAAACAATACATTACAAGATGCTTACAAAACATATCCTAAAACTATAGCACAAAGAAACGAAAGTAGCATAAGTGTAATTGGATTAACAGGATTTAATTCTCCTAAAAATTCACCAAGCCGTTCATCATTTAAACTTCAAGAATGGCACATGGATAAATTAACATTTTATGATACTAATCATTTAGAACCAATTAATTTAAGTTCAAATAGTACATTAGATTATAATTCTACCACAATTGACCCTTTATTATTAAGTTGGGATGATGAATATATTATTAAGAAAGATTCACCTAATGGCCGTTGGAGTATTAACACAGAAAGAAGTGACCCCGAAGTTGTTTTAAATAGTACACAATATGAAGTTAGTGGTGGTACTATAGGTAATGAAACCAATTCGTTTAATGGAACATATGATTTTGAATATTCAGAACAAGGTTATTACTATTATACTAAAGATAAATCTAGTTATACTACACAAAATTCTCCACGTATTATGTTAACCATTGATTCAGAACCACAAGAGTTAGATAATATTAACATACTTGATTCTGATACTAGAATGCAAGTAAGGGGTTCAAATATTTCTGAAGTAAATGGTACATATAAAGTTATGTTTGACGGGCCAACATATGTAAGTGGAGACCAAGACCCTTTATTTGGAATTAGTGGATCAAGAGGAAATTCCTTAAAATATAGATCACATTATGCTGCAGCTGTAGCAGAAGATAACAGATTTGCTGGAAGTTATTGGTTAAACGAAAGAACAGGCGTGGTTTGTGTAGCAGAAGTTGGAGAAACCGCTAGAGAAATGAATACAGGAGGCCATAATGGTCAAATTTGGATGTTTATTTTAAATAAAGAAAATTTAGATAGAATAGGTGCTCTTCAAGGAACAGTTTTTTATATATTGGAAGAAAGTCAACTAAGTGCACCTTATTTAAAAGACTACGGAATATTATTAGTGGATGGTTCAGGTTCTTCGCATGTCGGACTTAATAGATTTGCTGATTTAAGGAATTTTGATAGTTCGATGATTTATGTATTCCAGCAGTTTGCTGAATTTCCTAATCAACAAGTAGCAAATATAAGAGTAAATAAAAAGTATCCTTGGTCAGATGTTCCTGTATCAGCAACAAGTAAACAACTTTCACCACGAGATCAAGGAGGTGTTTACTGGCGGCCTGGTATAATGGCAGTTTTATGGGAAACAAGAAGTACATTTGATGAACAATATAACGTAATATTTCCCGGCCGATATCCTGGCAATCCAGATGCTCGCTGGAACCCCAATATTGTTAAGAGACAAGATGATAAATGGAGAGCTCTACTTGCAACCGTTGAATTAGCAGAACAAAATGAAGAATTTATGGAGGTTTGGAGAAGAGTTTTTGTAAGCGGGCGTGGTGCAGAATGGGTGGCACCTGGCCCAAATGCAAAAGCTTATAATTATGATGTGAAAATAGATGGAGTACCACTTACTATAGAATCAAGAGAATATACTGCACAATTGAATAATCCATTTATAGATAAAACAGTAACTACTTATGAGTATCCAATAAAAAGTTTACCACCTGCATATCTTCCAAAATTTGATGCAAACCCTGAGTTAGTTTTTAGTAGAGTTGGTTATCAAAACGATCTTAAAATTGAGTATCGTGCAGATTCTCCTGAATCAGATTTATTAAAAGTTAATTGGGTAAAAAATATTGGAACTGCTGATACTCCATCTTTCTTAGATAGTCCATCGTTAGGTAAAGTAGTTGTTACAGAAGAAAACATATCTGATTTAATTGCAGATAAAAAATTTACAGGTTCTAATATTTTTGGTGAAGAATTAAGATTAAATTCTTTAGCTAATAGTCTTGTTCCATCAATACCAACTGTACCACATATAGTATTACCTGATAAGAGATCAAGTAGAGAACACGAATATTGGGTTATTTTCCAAGTTAGAAGAGAACAACAAACTACAGGTGGTATTGTTACAACAAATGAAATAGAATTTGTTAGATTTGTACAACTTGTATTTAATCAAACATATAAACAAACTAGAAAATTAATGACTCGTCTTACAGGAGAAGCACCTGTACTTCTTAGCGAATATAATACGCCAACTGATTCTGCATTTGATTCTATAACTGATATAAACGGAACTTATGAGGCTGGTGCAGGATTTATATTTACTAAGGTTGATTCTTTAGCAACAACAGGTGGTTCACAATGGAGAATAGAATTAAAACCTGATATAGAAAATTGTAATCTTCAGTCACCTGCTGACGATGGCCCAATATTAAGTAGTGATACACCAACACGAGACCAATTTTATACTAGTTCTAGAACAGATGCATTTGTTCCTTTACATTTAGTTCATAATTTAAGATGGAGACTTAGTTTTGGTAATGATGCAAATCAACTAACATATTATAATAGTAAAAAAGTGGGTGAATTAATAATATTTAATAATGGCGCACTTGTAGAGGATGATAGCGGAATCAGTCCTATTGTAATTGATTCAAGGGAAGAACTTGTAGATTTAACTAGAAAAATATATGCTAACTCTCCATATCCAGCTAAAAATAATTCTCCTGTATTTTCATATGATACAGAACCTTTAATTCTTATCGATGAGGACACAGGAGCTGAAGTAGAATTTGATCGACCATTATCTTTACCATTATCGTATATAAAAGATTTCCCAAATAGTACAGCAGATTGGTCACCCACATTTAATATTGACTCTCCTGCAGAAGCTGGTTTAGGAACTATAAGTTTAGTATTAGATTCTCCTGCAGGTAATAATATTAGACGAATTATAATAGATAACTTTTCACCTAAATTATAAATAACTTTATGGCAATTCCATTACCCGTAACTAGACGAGGCGACCCAGATATGTTGCATTGCACTCAGGGCATAAGAAGTACTGCGTCTAATAAAGTTTTTGTTAATGGAAGGGGAGTTGTTAGAACAGGTGATTTTGGAAGTATGCATTATGGTCATACTAGAAATGGCGTAGGTAATCATCGTTTTGTTGGGTCAGGTGGTGAAGCACCATTTCAAAGTAATGATTTTCCTACACCTACACACCCGATATGTTGGCCACATAAATCTTGTGCACTAAGAATCGGTATGGTTTTAGTTGAAGGTAAATCACTCGTAAGAGTAGGTGACCCACTATTTCCTAATTGTACCTTTGTTGCTGGTGGTTCACCAAATGTGTTAGCAACCTAAGATTCTAATTCAATATTAACTCTAATTGGATTATCACCCGTTAAGTAGTCTAAAGCACCTTTTATTGCCATATCATATAATACATTCCCAAATTCGTGGCCTTCTTCTAAAGGTATTTCTTTTTCATTTTGTACTATAAATATTTGTGGTTCTTCCAACTCAGAACTTTCAACTCGTTTTAATTTAAGTTGAGTTTCATTTACTTTTATATTATGTTCTAATACTTTTTTAAAATAAGTTTGTTCACACGTTTTTTCTACGTGTATAGTAAAATCTATTTGTGGATTTGGTTCATTATTCATATTTAAATAGGGGTTGGTCACGCAGTCCCCTACTGCGGGTAGCGTTCCTCACGAACCGTGTAACTTGACACGCGACCGCCTCGGAACATAGGATACAATATTACTTGTACCTATTAGATAAAGCCATCAAGGTTGGTGCCCATAGGCCAATAAAGATTCCATTAAGTTTACTCAAGCTAGCATCGCCAGAATAAACCGCAATAGAAATCACAACTGATGCCAAAGAGGCATAGAAAAATACAGTTGATTTATCTTTCATAATATACTCCTAATCTTCTAATCTATTCATTATATGTGTTGTTTCACCGATGTTTTCTATTCGATGTAATATATCTTCGTAACTTCCAAGAACATGGATTCTTTTATCTGTTGATAAAAGTATTTCTGCTCTATTAGTATCTTGGGGTGCAGACATTACATAATCAATACGAGCCAAAGGTATCAATACCTTATTTTCAGACTTTCTAATTTCACTGTCTTTTTTGCCCCAATCATTTACGGGGATTCTATAACATTCAATAAACATATTATTCTCCTAAACTGTGAATGAACTAAAATCTTGATTACTAGTTGATTCACCTATTGTGTATTCATGTATATCGGGAATAATATCCTCTTGAGCACTCTCATCTAATTCGTAAAGTCTCATCTTTGGTCTATCAATACCGATAACAAATCTTTTATTCTTGGTAGGGTCATTGTAACGATTCTTTAATTGTTTAAACATTACTTGATTCATACCTTCTAATTGTTCTGTAGAAATCATGGCCAACATTAAATCAGCAGTTGCAGGTAAACCAAACGACTCTGATGTATCAGTCAACTCAACATCAGAAGAGTTGAAACCACTACGAGTTACTTGGGTTGCAGACCACACAGGTACATTGAACTCAGCTGCAAGACCACGAACTTCTTCAGCAATAGCTTTTACCATGTGATAAGTATTTACCGAACCACCTAGTCCTTTGATACGAGACGATGCACATATATTTAAATAATCAATATAGATTACATCAGGTTTGAAATCTTTCTTCAGTTCTAGTTCTTGTAACAAAGAACGGAAGTGACCCGTATGTGCTGAAGCAGTTGGATACTCTTTAATAATCAAACGACCACGAGTCTTTGATTTAATCTTTTCTACACTGTTTTTAAATTGTTCTTTACTTAAAGCATTTAACTGATCAATCTCGACATCCATAAGGTTGGCATCGATACGTTCAGCAATTCTTTCTTCAGCCATCTCAAGAGTAATATACAAAACATTTTTACCTTGGTCAAGTGCAGCAGAAGCAAAGTGACACATGGCCAACGACTTACCAACACCCGTACCTGCAAGTATAATGTTTAGTGTTTTGTTTGTGATACCACCATTTGTAATTGTATTTAACATCTGAATGTCAAACGGAATCTTTTCTTCTACTTTATGATAAAAGTCAAATCGATTACTATAGTCTTCTATATAATCATGACCTACATTTCTATCAAAGTTTACTTGTAATGCTTTAGTAAGAATATCGGGTATTGCACCCGTTGATAAATCTTTTTCTTTTCCATCTATAATAGATATAGATTTCATTATACCTAAAAACACAGCTCGTTCTTTACACCACTCCTCTGTTTTTTCCAACATCCATTTTTCATCAATCTTCTCATCAACTATACAATCATTAATAATATCAATAACTTCTTGATTGTTCTCTGTATTCTTTGCAGAGTTGATAAATTCTATCTGAAGAGTTGATTTAGATGGTAATGAATTATACTTAGTAATAAAATCTAATATAAGATTATAAGCAATACGTTCATGTCCATCAAAATAATCGGGTTTTACAAATGGTAATGTTTTACGAGCAAATTGTTCATCATTACATATTTTCTTTAGTATTAGTCTCGGTGTGTTCGTCATCTTCTTCCAAATAAAGTTCTTCATCATAAGGGGTTATCGGATATGATTTATCTTCTCCGTGTTTATCCTTATACTGTTGTTCTAAACCTTCACGCATTTCACTTTCAAATACAAATATTAAAACTTTAGCAATGAAGTTTTTAAACCTTT
>LUMT01000028.1_pt1 | contig 98134 bp, 104 predicted proteins | sample 729741 | NCBI WGS metagenome assembly LUMT01 (sample SAMN03860299, study PRJNA289734) | marine metagenome | biome: seawater column; feature: ocean; material: water; isolation source: Red Sea water column Station 192 - depth 50m | place: Saudi Arabia: Red Sea | collected 2011-10-15 | depth 50 m
TGCTACAGGTGTTAATCCAATGGAAGTTAAAAGAGGAATGCTTGAAGCATCAAAATCTGTAACAGACTTTATTGCAGGATTTTCAAAATCAATTGGTGGCAAAGATGAGATTGCTCAAGTAGCTTCTATATCTGCAGCTGACACAGAAATTGGTGAAACGATTGCAGGAGCAATGGACAAAGTTGGAAAAGATGGAGTCATAACTGTAGAAGAAGGACAGACCTTTGGAATGGAACTTGAGTTTACAGACGGTATGCAATTTGATAAGGGTTTTATATCTCCTTATTTTGTTACTGATGCTGATAGACAGGAAGCAGTTTTAGAGAATCCATACATTCTTATTGTGAATTCAAAAATTACTGCAGTCAATGATTTATTACCATTACTCGAAAAAGTAATGAATTCAGGTAAACCATTATTGATTTTGGCCGAAGATGTAGAAGGTGAAGCGTTAGCAACTTTAGTTGTAAATAACCTAAGAGGAACATTTAAATCAGTAGCTGTAAAAGCTCCAGGATTTGGCGAAAGAAGAAAAGCAATGCTTCAAGACATTGCAATCCTTACTGGTGGTGAAGTTATTTCTGAAGAGCTGGGCTTAAAGACTGAAAACACAACTGTTGATATGCTTGGTGAAGCAGCAAGAGTAGTAGTAAAAAAAGATGCTACAACAATTGTTGACGGAAAAGGTAAAAAAGCTGATGTAGAAGGTAGGGTAAAGCAAATCCAGGCTGAAATCGATGAATCTGATTCAGACTGGGACAAAGAAAAACTTCAGGAAAGACTTGCAAAACTCTCTGGTGGAGTTGCCGTTGTAAAAGTAGGCGCAGCAACTGAAGTTGAGCTAAAAGAAAAGAAAATGAGAATTGAAGATGCTTTAGCTGCCACAAGAGCTGCTGTTGAAGAAGGAATTGTAGCTGGTGGTGGTGTCACTCTTATTAGAGCACAAGACTCTATTGATAAAATATCAGGCGGTTCTGAGGGAGAAGTCGTTGGCAGAAATATTGTCAAAAAAGCTCTTGAAGCTCCATTACGCCAGATTGCAATCAATGCTGGTTATGAAGGTGGAGTTATGGTTGAAAAAGTTAAGTCTGAAAAAGGAAATGTTGGACTTAATGCTGCTACTGGAGATACAACAGACCTCGTCAAAGAGGGAGTTATTGACCCAGCAAAAGTAACTAGATCAACTGTTCAAAATGCAACATCTATTGCTTCACTAGTATTAACAACTGAGGCTTTAGTTGCAGAAGAGCCAGAAGATGAACCTGCAATGCCAGCTGGAGGAATGGGTGGCATGGAAGGCATGATGTAATCAAGTTACATTCTAGACTTTAAAAAAGAGTGGACATTGTTCCACTCTTTTTATATAGTAAACAAATATTATGAAAAGCATACGTGGAGCAATCGCAGTTGTAGAAAATACGGATGAAGGCATTGTTAATGCCACAAAATCTTTAATAAATTCAATAATGAATGTAAATAGCTTAAAAGAAGAAGATATTGTCTTTGCTTTGTTTACAGTAACGAAAGATTTAACTACTGCATTTCCTGCAAAAGCTTTTCGTGAGTTAGGAATGATGTCAATTCCAGCATTAGATGCAAAAGCACCAGAAATTCAGAACGATTTAGATGGCTGTATAAGGATTTTAGTTACTGTAAATAATGATATTAAAGATATACAACATGTTTATTTACAAGATGCAAAGAAACTACGACCAGATAGATAAAAAATTATTTGTAAAACAAAATACTCTGCTATGATATTTCTAATGAAGTTAAACAACACATACTTTTACTTTAGAGAGCACATATAGGTTGCCCTAAAGTATGTTGTGTGAAATCGGGCAAAGGCCCGATTTTTTTTATAGGAGGAAAATTGATAGTAGTAATGAACCAATCTTCAGCAGAAGAAGATATAGAAAAGGTAAAAGAAAAAGCAATACAGCAAGGTCATGAGCCTTTAGTTATCTACGGTGTTGAGAGAAGTGTCGTAGCTGTAAGTGGAAAGGTAAACGATGATCATAGAGCAGTTATGAAGTTACTGCCAAATGTTAGTCGTGTAATACCTGTTGGAAAACCATATAAACTTGCAAGTAGAAATTATCAAAAAGATGATTCAGTTATTGTTATCAAAAATTTATCAATTGGTGGTCAACAATTAGCAATAATTGCAGGTCCAGATAGTGCTGAGACACAAGAACAAACAATAGAAACTGCATTAGCTGCAAAAGAGGCAGGTTCAAATGGTTTAAGGGGTGGTGCCTTTAAGCCCAGAACGTCACCTTACAGTTTTCAAGGACTGGGAGAAGACGGACTTAAGATGCTAAAGGAAGCCTCCGAAATAACTTCATTACCTTTGTTTAGCGAAATAATGGATGCTCAACATTTATCTATGATGGAAAAATATGTAGACGTTCTTCAAGTAGGAGCAAGAAATATGCAAAATTTTAAATTACTTGAAGCAGTAGGTGAATCACACTTACCAGTTCTTTTAAAAAGAGGACTATCTGCAACTCTGGATGAGCTTCTGTTGGCTAGTGAATATATTCTTTCTAGGGGAAACGAAAATGTCATGCTTTGCGAGCGAGGTATAAGAACCTATGAGACAGCTACTAGAAATACATTTGATATAAATGCAATACCTTATCTAAAGCAAAACAGCCATCTTCCTATTATTGCAGATCCAAGTCATGCAACCGGCGATAATAAGCTTGTTGAACCAGTAGCTTTAGCAGCTATAGCTGCTGGAGCAGATGGTTTATTGATAGAGATTCATCCAAGGCCTGATGAAGCTCTATGTGATGGTCCACAAGCATTATTACCAAATGAATTAAAAACCTTAATAGATAAAACATCAATTGTTGCAAAGGCGGTAGGAAGGTCAGTCTAAATGATTAATAAAGTTCATATAATTGGCATGGGTTTAATGGGTACCAACCTTGGTATTAAGCTTGTTGAAAAAGGATTACAGGTTAGTGGGGACGATACTTCGAAAAGCAATCTAGACAGAGCTAAAAAGTATGACGCAATAAATTTGAATCATAATCTTGATACAGAGTACGATTTAACAGTACTTGCGATGCCTATAAATGAAATTATCTCAAGTTTGAGAGATTATAAGATTGAAATTAATTCGAAAGTTTTAATTGATCTTGGTGGAACGAAAGAAATTATTTGTAGACATATGGACGAAAGTAAAATTCCTTCCTTTGGTGGTCATCCACTATGTGGAATTGCTGATAACCAAACTTGGGACCCAACTCCAGAAATGTACAATCAAGCTCCTTTTTTATTATGTGAAACAGAAAGTTCAACAAATGAAACAAAGAATATAGTGACTAATTTTGTAGAACTAATAAATTCGAAACCAATTTGGATAGATCCTAAAAAACACGATGAATTAATTTCCTTAACAAGTCACTTGCCGCATATATTAAGCTCTGCTCTTGTTTCTACAGCTATGCAAAAACACGAGATGGATGAATTGCTAGATTTAGCTTCAGGAGGTTTTGACGGAGCAACAAGGCTATCAAGAACTTCTCCGAATATGATATCTGACATGTATTTAACAAACGATTTGAACGTTAAAACTTTAATTAAGGAGTTAATTGAAGAATTAGAAAAGATTATCTTAATAGAAGATCAAGAATTAATGCTTAATTATCTATCTAAAACAGTTGACTGGCGTCGAGCATTGGCTGATAAATTTGGAGAAAGAAAATTAAAATGAGAAGCAGAATTGTTGGCGAAGTTAATATAGTAGGTGACAAATCTATTTCGCATAGAGCTATAATTTTATCTTCACTAGCTTCTGGTAAATCTTTATTGTCTAATGTATTAATCTCTGGTGATACAAAAGCAACAATAAATATATTTCAAAATCTCGGTGTTGAGATTAATGAAATTTCAAACAATCAATTAGAAATTTATGGTGTTGGTTTAAATGGATTGAATGAATCAAAGGAACCGCTTAATGCTCTTAATTCTGGCACAACTGCAAGACTTCTTATAGGTCTTCTTTCAAAACAAAAATTTGAAAGTGATTTAATAGGTAGTACTCAACTAAACAAAAGACCAATGAGAAGAGTAATTGATCCTTTAGTCAATGAAGGTGCCAGAATTTCAGGTAATGGAGGTAGCCTTCCCGTAAAAATTAAACCTTCAGATTACTCCTTTGAAAACATTCATTCAACTAAGCCAAGCGCACAGGTAAAAAGTAGTTTTCTACTTGCTAGTTTATATCATAAAGCTCCAACTACTATCTCTGAAATAGTACCAACCAGAGATCACACAGAAAGAATGCTGAGTCTAATGGGTGTTAACATTGTAAGACTTGGAAATACCTCTACTGTTGCCCCAATAAATGAAATAACAAGTATAGATTATTTAGTTCCAGGAGATCCTTCATCTGCAGCATTTTTGATTGCTATAGGATTGTTGAAGAGCAAAAAAGTAGTAATCAAAAATGTTTTATTAAATGAGAGAAGAATTGGGTTTTTAAAAGTTCTAAAAAGAATGAATGCTGATATTTTATTGGAAAATATAGAAAATTTTCAAAACGAACCAGTTGGAGATATTGTAGTTAAAAAATCAAAACTTCAAAGTGTTACTATCGATGGTTCTGACGTGGTTGATATGGTAGATGAAATTCCAATATTTACACTGTTAGCGTCACAAGCAGAAGGTGTTACAAAGGTAATAGGCGCTCAAGAATTAAGACTTAAAGAGTCTGATCGTTTGGCAGCTATGGAAAATTTTATAAATGAACTAGATGGTGAAATTACTACTTTCGAAGATGGTTTTGAAATGAATGGTAAGCAAAATTTACAGAGTGGAGTAGTAAAGACTCTTGAAGACCACAGAATAGCAATGACTGCAGTCGTAGCTAATATATGTATAGATTCACAGATTAAAGCAGACAATATTGATTGTATAAGTGATTCATATCCGGATTTTTTTTACGACTTAGAAAAAATTGGAGCAAATTATGAATCTTAAGCTTGGAATTGTAGGTTGGCCACTTACTAAAACATATTCACCATTAATTCATAAACTTCTAGGTGAGTTTTTAGGAATAAATATTGAGTATCAAAAAGTTCCCATAGAAAATCTGGATAGACAAAAAATTCAAGATATTAATTCAAAATTTGATGGTTACAATATTACAGTTCCACATAAAAACAAAATAATTGAATTAATAGAAAATACAGAGGGTTATTTGCCTGATCACCACGTAAAAGAATTAGGCATTTGTAATACAATTAAGTTAGTCGATAATAATATCTATGCATTCAACACTGACATAGAGGGAATAAATAAAACCTTAGAGTCAATTTATACAAAAATTAATAATAAGAATATTTTAATTTTAGGTAGTGGTGGAAGTTCAAAAACAATTGAGTATTTATTTGAGGAACACAATACAGTACAAATAGCTTCTAGGGAACCTAATTTGGATTCCATTTTATACAATGAAATAAATGATATAGCTCCAAAAATAGATATATTAATTAACACAACACCTATAGGTATGCCACCTTTTGAAGAGGAGAGCCTAAATATTCCATTCGATCAATTTAACAATTTAGAAGTATTTTTCAATCTGGGTTATAACGTTAAAGAAAACTTTACATCTAAATTTTCAGAGGATGTCATTAAAATCGATGGAATAAAAATGCTAATTACTCAAGCAGTTGCTTCTTTTAACATTTGGGCAGACTCAGAAATCAAATTAGAAGATGTGTACCATAACATTACAGAAAGGCTAAAAAATGAAAATTAGATATCTTACTGCTGGCGAAAGTCATGGACCAGAACTCACTGCAATTTTAGAAGGTATTCCATCTAATTTCATAATCACAAAAGAATACATTGATAGTTTTTTATCCAGAAGACAAAAGAGCCTTGGTTCTGGAGGAAGGATGAACATTGAAAAAGATGAGGTATTAATTTCTTCTGGAGTAGTCAACAACAAAACCACTGGTGGCCCAATTGCTTTAAAAATTATCAATAGAGATTGGAATAACTGGAAAGATAAAGAAGTAGAACCTTTTGTAGTACCACGTCCAGGACATGCTGACCTAGTTGGCACATTAAAATATAACCACGAAGATATACGGATCGCGTTGGAAAGAGCAAGTGCTCGTGAAACAGCAATAAGATGTGCTGTTGGCGCTATAGCCCACCAAATCCTTGAGCAGTTAAATATTTCGATAATTGGTTTTGTTTCATCCATAGGAAAGCAAGAACTTGATGTATCAAAATTTATAACCAATACAGATCTGAAAGATTCCATTTACAATTCAGAAGTTTCATGTCCAGATGAAGAGACAAGTAAATTAATGATTGATGAAATAAAGTCTGCAAGGAAGAAAAAAGATACTTTAGGAGGTTCAATAACTTGCGTAGCTACAAATTTTCCACCCGCTTGTGGTAGCTATGTACATTTTGATCGTAAACTTGATGCAATTATTTCTTCGTCAATGATGTCAGTACAAAGTGTAAAGGCGGTTGAAATAGGAGATGGATTTGATTCTTCCAAAAAATTTGGAACAGAAGTACAGGATCAAATTGTTTTAAATGAAAAAAAAGTTGAGAGAATTACAAATAATTTAGGTGGTTTCGAAGGTGGAATGACAACAGGCGAACACATTGTTGTTACAAGCTATTTAAAACCGATTAGCACAACTTTGACACCGATAAAAAGTGTAAACCTTGTAGAACAAGTAGAAACAGAAACAAATTATGAAAGATCTGATACTTGCGCAGTTCCAAGAGCCGTACCAATATTTGAAAGTGTATTCTCAATTGATTTATTAAATTCACTGTTAGAAAAAACTGGTGGAGACTCAAAGGAAGAAATCCATCCACGAGTTGAGAAACTTCAAGAATTTACTATTGATGATATTTCACTTTCAAATAAAAATTGGAACATGAAATATGAAAATGAATAAATGTTACTATTTGTCTGGCTTCATGGGTGTAGGTAAATCTACTATTCTCAAAAAAATAAAGGAGAGAACTCAACTTTCATGTATAGATCTAGATGCATCAATCGAAGAAAAACACGGTCCTATCAATGAAATTTTTGAAATAAATGGTGAAGATTACTTTCGTAAGCTGGAAGAGAAAGAGTTTTTTCTTATTGAACCTGAATCCAACCTTGTTGCATTAGGTGCAGGTGCATTAACAAATAACAACATTTATAAATATATATTAGATAACAAAACAGGTATATATCTAGAAGAAGAATTTCAGATATTATGGTCAAGAATCCAAAATTCTGACAGACCGTTAGCAAAATTAGGACACGATTATGTTGAGGATTTATTTAATAATAGAAAAGCAAGATATGAAAATCTACATATAAAAATTACAAAATCTAACTTAAATGATGTTATTAATTCGATACTCGATATATTGGCTGGAAAAAAATGACAAATAATATATATTTGAAAACTAATTTAGAACTTATAGAATATTTAAATTCACGATTCTCAGATGAGTCTCTTTTTATCATTGATTCAAATTTGAATAACCTCAAAATTGATGAGCAAGTTAATGCTCAGGTTTCTTATTTTGACATTAATGAAGAAACAAAAAACTTGACGTCAGTAGAAAAAATTTGGGATTTACTTTTTCAACACAATTTAAATCGATCAAGTGAAATAGTAATTATTGGCGGCGGTGTTCTATTAGATGTATGTGCGTTTGCATCAAGCACATTTAAAAGGGGAGTTTCATTTACTTTTGTTCCTTCAACGCTTTTATCAATGGTTGATGCATCGCACGGTGGAAAGAATGGATTTAACAATACATATGGTAAAAATCAAATTGGTACTTTTACTCTCCCGGAAAGTGTCATTGTTTGCTATCAATTACTGGATACTTTGCCTGAAGATCATTATAAAGATGGTCTTATAGAACTAATTAAACATGGAATGATAGCTAATGAAAAAATATTCAATTCTATGATTACAAAAACGAGTTTCAATGTTGATTTTGAAATAATAAGAGAAGGTATTGATGTAAAGCTCAAAATTGTCAGTGAAGATCTTTTGGAGGGTAATAAAAGGAAATTATTAAATTTCGGACATACCGTGGGACATCTAGTCGAGAAAGACTCTAATTATGAAATTACTCATGGTCAAGCAGTAGCTATAGGTATTTATTACGAACTCTTAATTTCAAAAGAGCAATTGGGTCTACCTAAGGAAATTATTGATTCTTATTTGAACTACTTAAACCAAATTGAATATGATTACGAATACAACTTTTTATCAAATAGTGAAAAATTAATTGAAATGTTAAAACATGACAAAAAGAGTAATGCAAGAGGAGTCGATATAATTTTGCTGCATGAAATAGGTAATCCAAAAGTGATTAATCTAACATTTAATGAGGTAATAGAGGTGATTCAGCATTAAAAAAATATATATTATTAATGGTCCAAATTTAAATTTCCTAGGCATAAGAGAGTTGGAGAAATATGGTGAAACTGATTACATAACTCTTTCAAAGTTACTTGATAACAAAGCAAAAGCTTTAGATATGGAGATTGAACATTTTCAATCAAATGTTGAGGGGGAATTAGTTAACTTTATTCAATCGATTCATCATGCACTTGATTCTTGGGTAGTAATCAACCCAGGAGCTTTTACCCATACAAGTATCGCTTTGAGAGACGCTTTAAATACACTAAGTGTTCAAAATAAAATTATTGAAGTTCATATATCAAACATTGAAGAACGAGAAAATTTCAGAAAATTTAATCTAATCAAAGAATTTTGTGAAATTTCAATAATAGGTGAGGGTATAGAAGGATATTTTCAAGCATTGGATTATATAAATGACAAATAATTTTATGATTGCGTATCAAGGCTCAGAAGGTTCTTATTCGGAAGAGCTTCTAAAAAAAGAATTTTCAAATTATTCTTTTATTGCCTGTGAAAGCTTTACAGAGCTACTTAACAAAGTTAGTAGTGAAAATTGTTTAGGTCTCTTACCAGTAGAAAATTCAATTGCAGGTACTGTTAATGAGGCCTATGAAGAATTAATCAATAGTGGGTTAGAAATATTTGGAGAATATATTAAAAAGATTGATCATACTTTAATAGGTTTATCAAATTCTAAGTTTGAAGAAATTACTCATGTGATTTCGCACCCACAGGCATTACAACAATGTAGTAAATTTCTACAAGATTCAAAGTTAAGAATTACACCAGTTTTTGATACTGCAGGAAGCGTTTTTGAAATATTGGAAACAAAAGACATTAATACAGCAGCAATAGCAGGCGAGCACTTTAAAAACGATAAACGATTTAAGATTCTTAAAGAAAATATTTCAAACCATCAAGAAAATTTTACTAGGTTTCTTTTAATTGGAAATGAAAAATTGGAATCCAATAAAGAAAATAATAAATATTCATCTGTGCTTATTTCAGATGATAAACCAGGTTCGTTACTTAAAGCACTGAATATCTTTAGTGATTTGAATATAAACTTAACAAAACTTGAATCAAGGCCAATATTAGGAAGACCTTGGGAATACAAGTTTTATATCGATTATGAACTTCAAAATGTAAAAACACAAATAGAGCTTATAGACGGAATAAAAAAAGTTTCAAAAGAATTTATTATTTTAGGCCATTACCCAAAAGCTAATCCTTAATTTTCCACTCTATCTTATCCGTTGAATCTTCAATTTGAATATTTGAAGATTCAAGAATATCCCTTATCATGTCAGACATTTCATAATTTTTTTCATTTCTTAGCTTTACCCGCAAATCAATTAATTGGGTTACTAATTCTTTAAATATTTTGTTGTTAGATTCGTTTTCTTCAATTTGTATTTCGAGATTCGCAATTTTTCTTAAAGTTTCATCTGATTTATTTTGTTTAGCCTCATGATTTACTTTAGATGATTTATCTTTGTGGCTTTTACTTAAATGATTTTGCAAAGTGACTAAATCGTAAGTTTCTCCAGATTTGAATACTAGAGTATTGTCCTCATTAATGACGGTAACCTCTCCGAGTCCATAAACTTCAAACGTATTTTCTTTACCAGAAATTATTAATGCAGTGTGTTCATCAATACCAAGTAGATTAGAGTAATTTATTTCCATTAATTTATTCATCCTATTCTTACCTACATAGCTAAAACTTGTATCATGATTCCCCCCTTCTTTATTATTAAAGTGAGGCACTACAGTACAGGACAAACCGTACAAGCCAAGTAAATCAAGTCCTTCTTCCCAATAGGGATCTATTCCAACCTTATATATTTCATAAACAGGTAAAGTGTTTTCTCCCAGTGTTGTTGCTGCAGCACTTGCAAATAGAGCGTTTGCACCTTTTTTAATATGATTAAACAATGTTTCTTTAATTTCATTGTTCACCCAAAGTTTGCTTGCATAGCTAGGACTACCAGGGCCTGCAAATATAAAATCTGCTTTTTCTAATAAAGATATCGTTTTAAAGAATGATTTTGTATTTAATTCTTCTTTGTTTCTGTAAGATGCTAATTTAATTTTTATATTTAAACTTAAATCATAAAAATCTTGAATTTTTTCAACAAGTTGTTCAGCATTTTCCTGGAATCCAAATGGTGAATCTAGCATGTATGCTTTTACAGGTTTAGGAATTTCCTGTAATAGTTTTCTATGTACCGCAACTAAATTAGGACTTGTTTCGCCAGACCCTAATATTGCAATTGTTCCAAGTTGATTTGACATCAACCTATTATATATTTCTTTTCTTTTGATCCAAAGGTGTATAATCAAAGTGTGGTAACAATTTTAGCTAAAATATTGGAGAAATTTACAATTGAGATTATCCCGACTCTTCCAATGTTTATGAGGACACCTTTATATCTAAATATATTAAAGTTCAGAAAAGTAAAAGACAGATTGAGGCTTGATGTTACTAAAAAAAATCCTACTTTTGAAGATCGCTTGGATTATGCTCTAGACTCTCGAGCAAATATAAATAATTCAGGTGAAAAGTTACACAATTTTAATTCCAATGTCGCACTCGAAGAAATAAAAGATGGGCCAGTAAAAATTTATAAATTTATTCCACCAAATTCCAGTAAAGATAAATACGGAATCTATTTTCATGGGGGAGGATATTTTGCAGGAAGTATTACCTCACATAAAAATTTAATTTCCCAAATATCTAATGATTCAAATCTAATTGTTTATTTTTTTGAATATAGGCTGAGTCCAGAATACAATTTTCCATCTGCTCATGAAGACGCAAAACTTGCAGTAGATTTTATAAAAGCTCTTCATCCCGATGATCAAAGTATTTGGATAGGTGAATCTGCTGGCGGAGGTCTTGCTACAGGGCTAGTAGTAGATAAAGAGTATCTTGAAAAACCAGATAATCTAATACTTTTATCTCCATGGCTTGATTTGTCTGATAATTTTGAGGATAAGAAGTTTTTCAAAAACAGTGATGTGACGATAATTATTGAAGGAATGTATGAAGTAGGAGAATATTATGCAGGCGAATATGGAACAAAAAATCCAATATTATCTCCGGTATATGCTGATGTCGATGATTTTCCAGATGTACTAATTCAGGTATGCACCGATGAGCTTCTTTACAATGATGCAATAGAATTTGTAAAAAAATTAGAAGATAAGAATATAAATGTTCAACTGCAAGCTTGGGATGGACTTTGGCATGCTTGGCAATTCTTTCCAATTAAAGAAGCATATGAAGCACTTGAAAAGATTGTAGAGTATATTAAATCTTTAGAGTTTCACTCTTCTAAATGATGTAGGGCAAATCCATAAGGTAATTCAAGCCGATTTTCTTCCATTATTTTTTTATCTTTAAGAATCTCATAGGTTTTCATATCAGTAGTAATTTCTCCATTATTTAAGATAATACTCCTGTCACAAATCTCTAGAGCCATTGGTAAATCATGAGTTACCAATATAAGTGAAATTTCCAAACTTTTTAGAATTTCGATTAATTCTCTTCGAGATGCTGGATCAAGATTAGAACTAGGTTCATCTAGAACTAGAAGCTCAGGTTCTGATGCTAAAACACTAGCAATAGCAACTTTTCTTTTTTGGCCAAAGCTTAAATGGTGTGGAGGCTTATCAATGAAGTTATCCATCTTAACTTTTTTTAATGCATTTATAGCATTATTTTCTGCTTCTTCATTTGAAAAGCCAAAGTTCTTAGGTCCAAACATAACATCTTCTAAAACTGTAGGCATAAATAATTGGTCATCTGGGTCCTGGAAAACTAAACCTACAGTTTTACGAATTCTGCTAATGTTTTGTTCATTATATAAGAAATTATCAATTTTAATTTTTTCATCAAGATTTCCAAGAATTCCATTTAAATGAAGAATAAGAGTTGTTTTTCCCGCACCATTTGGACCAAGAACTGCAATTCTCTCGTTTTTCTCAATTTGAAAATTAATATTATGTAAAGCTTTAAATCCATCTGGATACTCAAAATTTAAATTATTTACACTTAGGTAGCTATTATTCATATGAGAAATCTTTCCACAATAGTTGTAGCAATTGAAATAAATGATAAATAATAAAGAAGAGAGGACTTTTTAAATTCTCTTTTCTTAAGTTCAATTGAACCGTTGAAACCTCTCGATATCATTGAGTTATAAACTCTTTCACCTCTTTCATACCCTCTTATCAACATTGCACCAGAAGCATATGCAATTGGTTTTAATCCCCTTAATCCTTTTTGATCATAACCTCTTGATTTCATAGCAACTTTAACTCTTTTAAATTCATCAATAAAAACATCAATATATCTAATTGCAAAAGATAATATTGAAATTAACAACGGTGAAATTTTTAATTTTTGCAAACCATAAATAATCTCAATATTTGATGTAGTAGCAGTTAAAACAATTGCTAACGAAACACAAAGAGTAATTTTAATTAATATTGAAATCATTTCATAAAATCCAGTTTCATAAATACGTAATGAAAAAAATTCGAATATAACAGTATTGTCACCCTTGCTTAAAAAAGGAAGAAATAAAGCAAAGAGTACAAATGGTATATCAATTGAGAGTCTTTTGAAGTATGTTGATACTTTTATTTTGGATAAATTTATCATAAGTAAAACAATTAGTGTTTGAACCATAATTGAAACAGTGTTATCTAGACTTAAGAAGGCAATAGACAAAACAATCATAAAAGTTGATACAATTTTTATTTCAGGCTTGAGCTGACTAAGTAGAGAACTACTGTGAATTTCTAAATGATGTGAGTGAGTTGTTTGCATATAGAAATATGTTACTGCAAGTAATTTGCAATAACATATTTATTTGCAATTTTTACATACACCAGAATATATAAAATGGTGATTAATTAAATTAAAATTACTGTCTTTTACAAGAAGTTTATTTATCCTATCTTTTGTCTCTTTTGTAAGATCGTAAATTGATTTACAAAAATCACATATTATATGAGTGTTATCATTTTCACCTTTTAAGTAATAAATTCCAGAGCCATGGGCTTGATGCATGTGTTCAACGATATCTATATCTTCAAGTAATTCTAGAGTCCTATATACAGTTGCTAAATCTATATTTTTATCCTGTTTTGTTGCTAAGTTGTGAAGCTTATCAACAGTAAAATGCTCGTGACCTGAAGTTTCTAAAATATTGCAAATTACTTCTCTTGGATTTGTAATCCTATATCCTCTTTTTTTTAATTCTTTAACGAAGTCCATATTCAAGTATATTATAAGGTTTGATAAGGGACTTATGAAAAGAAAATTTCTAAAGATACTTAATCGATATAGTTTAATTTATTTACCTTTAGGCTGGGTTATTGGATTAGCAATATTTTTTTTTGCATTTGAGCCATCAGCTGTCTTATATTTTTTAAGTTTTTTTGTTCTCGGAATATTTTATTTTTTGATTTCATATACTTCAAATCGCAAAATGGTTGATTCATCTTATTCATATGCAGATTATGAAAATTCAATTATTGAATTTTACTCTGATTACTGACTAGGCTGTACTGCTTCAAAATTCATAGTTGATGAATTTAAAAAAGAAAATCCAGAAGTTTTTTTTGTATCAATTAATGCTAGTAAACAAAAAGACCATCCATTTATCGATGAGTACAAATTATTCAATACTCCAACATATGTTTTAATAAATAACAAAGGTGAAAAAATAGTCAGAAGAGTTGGCACATTTAATCCCACCTACTTTAAAAAACATTTAGCTTAAGATACTCTATCGCCTAATTCTGAACCCTCTTCAGGTGACAACAAAAGCACATCTCCATTACTTGATATTGAACCTAATACTAAACACTGGCTCATTATTGGACCAATTTGCTTTTCACCTAAATTAATAACAGCTATACATTTTTTATCTATAAGACTATTTAAATCATAATTTGTAATTTGAGCACTTGTTTTTTTGAAGCCGATTTCTTCACCAAAATCAATAGTTAGAATATACGCAGGTTTTATTGCTTCTTCAAATACTTCAGCTTTAACAATTTTTCCAACTCTTATATCTAATTTAGAAAATAAACCTACATTTTCACTATTCATATAACAAACATAATTACATACTGATAACATGTCAAAAATTTTCATCTTAAGTGCTGGAACAAGTCCTGATTCATATAACAATCAATTGGCGAAGCACCTAAGTAATTATTTTGAAAAAAAAGGATTAGAAAATATTCTTTTTGACAATTTATATTCTGATATTCCATTTTTACTGGATACTCACAATGATGTTCCAGAAAAAATTCTTGAAATGAGAAAATCATTGGAGGTATCTGAAAAAATAATTATTTTTAGCCCTGTTTACAATGGTGGGTTTTTAGCACATTTAAAAAATACTCTAGATTGGCTTTCACTTGCATATGATGGAAACCGTTATAGTGCGTTATTTAAAGAAAAAAAAGTTGCAGTTGTTACAACCGTTAAGGGGGCTGGAGGTAATGCCCAGAAAGCATTTGAAATTCTAAGTATGCAATTATCAAATTATGATTTGCAAGTTTTTGAAAAATTTCATTTAATCACTAAATCAGAACATCAAAATGAAAAAAGCATTCTAAACAATCGAGATGTTATTGAATCATTGAATAGTTATGTAGAAGAGTTTTTAGATTTATAGTTTACTTTTTATTAGGGACTCCATTTTTGAAGTCAGTTCATCGACAGTGTAATCATTCACATTATAAATTGGATCTAATATTTCAATTTTAATTTCGCCACTTTTAAGCCATACTTTTCCTTTAACCATCAAGTTATGAGCATTATGGGAAACAACTGGAATTACTGGGAGATTAAAATCTTTTGCAATATAAGCTGCCCCTTTTTTAAATGGCAACAACTCTTTTTGATTACTTCTTTTTCCTTCCGGAAATATCATAATTGAATTACCCAGTTTGATAACTTGGTTAATAGAGTCATTAATTTTTTCAAAATTTGATTTTGCGTTTTTCCTATCAATTCTAGGCAATCCTAGGGTTTTTAAAACTCTTCCAAAAATCGGTATTCTAAATAGTTCTGTTTTTGTAAGAAATCTAATTGAAACAGGCAGAGCAGTGATATGTGTAAATATATCAAGAGTTGATGGATGATTTCCAATAACTACATAGCTTTTTTTTGTATCTATTTTTTCCGCTCCAATAACATTCAATTCAACACCTACAAGTACAATTCCTATCCAGCCAAAGAATTCATATAGTTTTGTTGCAAGAACCCGTCCTTTCGGAACAAACGCTGTTATCACGATCAATAAACACAATGGAAACATTATAAAAATCATGAATAGTGGAAACAAGATAACAGTTTTTAAAAAGATTTTGATATTTATTCTTGCGTCCATAGTGCTATTTTAAGAAATATAACTATGAGTTATCAAATACTTATACCAAATTGTTTTTTTACACTCAAGCTTAAGAAATAAAATGAGCTTGCACATAATGTAAAACCTAATGTTGGCGGAATTAAATTCCAATAATTGGTTCCACCTAGATAAGAACCATATGTGATTGCATCATAAATCATCATTCCCCAATTAGGCGTCCACCCAACTTGTCCATAAAATGATGCAAAACCATATGCTAATATTCCATAGGTCGTACTTGCTAACATATAACTTACTGCGAATGGAACAACCACTGGCATTATGTGTCTTGTTGCTATGTATAGGTTTTTTCCACCTAACAATATAGAAGCATTAATAAATTCTCGATTTGATATCTCTATAACTGCTGACCTTACAACTAAATAGCAGACACCTAGACCTGATAAAATTCCATAAATTATACCAACTGATGATGGTGTCAAAATATCTGTAAAATCTCCAGTTCCTAAAATAAGTAAAATTATTGGAGGAGAAATTAAAATTAATCCGGATGAAATTTCTTTAAAGATTAAATCTGTTCTTTTGAAAATAAAAGGAATTGTTGTACCCAAAAAAAGGCTTATTGATATTCCAATGAAAAAAGAAAATATTGATAGCTTAATTAAAGGGCCAGATCCAGCTAAAAACATACTTAAGACATCTCTACCAAGTGGATCTGTACCTAATAGGTGTGCTTTTGAAGGTGTTGTTGGATGTGGAAAAACTTGTAAATCAAATCCGACAATTGGATCATAAATGCTTTCAGGCCAGATATTTCCTAGAAGCCAAGAATGAATTAGATTTCCAATTATAAGTAAAAGTAAGAAAAAGTATCCTATTTTTCCGTGGTAAGTTTTATAAGTACTTTTAATTATATATTTAATCATTTTGCCCTTACCCTAGGGTCAATAATCATCTGAATTAAGGAAATTGTAATTCTTAAAATAATTGTTAATAATGCCAATAATAAAAACAAACCCATCGCAGCATTTGAATCTTGATTCAATATTGTTTGATATAGTAAACTTCCCATTCCATTCCAATTTGTTGTTGATTCAACTATTACTAGAGATGCTATTGTAAACGGCAAGCCGAGCCCAATTCGGGTGGCAAATGGACCAAAAGAATTCCTTATTATATGTTTTGAGAAAATTTTACTATTTGAATAACCCAAAGCTCTCGCGGTAAGTATGTGAGGCTCTCTAGCTATGTTTTGAGAAATGACATTAGTTAGAAGTACGTATTCTCCAATAAAAAATATAGTAAGAATAGATATTGTTTTGAATGCATTTTTCGAGAGGAGAGCTACCTCATTAAATAGAATTGTGTCCGAATTGAAAATAAAAATGATAAAAATAAATACAATAAATGAAATTTTCAAAATAAATATTTTTAAATTGGTAAACAAATCAATAAAAGATGAGATAAAAATTGTTACTCCAAACAAGAGTAAGAATAAATATATATTTATTTTTAATTCACTTATTTCCAATAAACTAATGGGTGTTTTGTCTATATTAAAAAAAGTAACTAGATATAAATATAAGTTATCAAATTTTGATCCAATAAGAAAAAGTATTATTGGAGGAAATAAGCTTATGAGAAAAGTTGCAAAAGTATCTGAAAAGATTTTGTTTCTATGCAATTTTTTTATCGGCGTATTGATTGATGGAATTCTTGAAATATAAAATGCAAGTAAAAATGACGGAATAAGAATTTGAATAGTTGGAAAAAATGTTGAAGTAATATCTTTTCCCGATCTTTGTCTAAAACCACCAGTAGTTATCTCTCCACTAAAAACTCCTAAAATCCATCTAAAATATCTCTGGTATAAAGGATCACTTACTCCAAGTGATTCTCTTAGAGCATCTAGCTCCGCTTGGCTCATCATAAGTCTCAACGGGGTTAAAAAATCACCTGGAATTAGTAAGTTGATTCCATAAAACATAATTAGTAAGAAAATAAATAATGAGATTAAAGAAGAAAAAATTTCTCTAATGATAAATTTAATCATTTTTTCGCATATCTACATACGGTAAAACTATTTGAACTACTGGTCCTATACCGATTACAAACAAAATTGTAACATAACCAACTAATCCGCCTAAAAGCCAACCAGTTAAAAAAGCAAATAATTCAATTAAATTTCTAGCTGTTCCAATTTTTAACCCAATTGTTTCTAAACCAACCATAACTCCATCTCGTGGTCCAGCTCCCAAATCTGCACCAACATATATCGCAGTACCGGCACCAATTAAAATTATTCCAAAAGCAATAAGAGTAAGACTTAAAAAGATACTGTCTGATAATTCAAAATTTAAAATAATTAAATCTGCAACAATACCAACTAAAAAGATATCAACAATTGTGCCTAATCCTGGTTTTTGCTTTAAAGGAATCCAAAGAAGCATTACAGCAACTCCAGTAATAATTATTGTTCTGCCATAACTAATACCAAGCGTTTTAGAGAGTCCGTCATGAAAAACTCCCCAAGGTCCTAATCCTAAATTTGCCAAGTAATTTAATGAAATTCCTATACCAATTAGCGATGTTCCTGAGAAGACTTGAATAAATTGTCTAATTTTTGTCGACATTCATATAGGATACAAGTTAAAAAAAATAATAAACTAAGTAGAATACCTCTATGAAAAAAAAATACATCGTTTTATTATTTTTATTAATTTTCTGTAGTCAGGAAAGCTCAATAGAGGAGGTTGATTTAACTACAACCTCTATGATGGAACAAAGTCAAGCTCTTGACGAAGATACAACAACTACAACTTCAGTTGAGATTGTACAATTAGAAACTTTTGAAAATATAAAATTTGTAATTGAAAAAGAAGATAGCAGAGTTAGTTACCTAGCACCTAAACAGTTTTTAAATTCTGGTTTAGATATTGTTGAAGGCACTACTCGTGAAATCATTGGTGAGTTTACTTTAACTTTATCTGATTGTGACCAAGCTGACTCATGTTTGTATATAAAAAATCTGTCAATTAGAGCAGATATATCAACTTTAAAAAGTAATAATGTGATTAGAGATCAAGCTTTAAACAATCAATGGCTTCAGTCGGCACTTTTCCCAGAAGCTATATTTAGAATTGATGAATTAGTGTTACCGAATAAAAATTTTGATTCAAAAGTAGAAGATACTATCGTTGGAAAATTATCAATTAGGGAAATAGAACTTGATACACCCTTTTCAATAACCGCTTATCTTGAAGATGACAAAATATTTATTTCTGGATTTACCGAGATTGATACAACTTGGTTTGGATTTGATGCACCAACAAAATTCAATGCATGGGAGGTTTTAAATCCTATTGGTATAAAGGTAGAGTTAGTAGCAAAAAGAAGTTAATTGATAGAAAATTTTGCATTTCAAGCTTTAAATAAACCATATGATCATATAGATCTTGACTATGCTGCAGTTTCTATATTAGTTTACAAAAATAATGAAATACTTTTTATTAAAAGGTCTGATAATATGCCTACTCATAAGGGCCATATTGCATTTCCTGGAGGTAAAAAAGAATTATCTGACTCTAGTGTTGTTTCCACAGCTATCAGAGAGGCATCAGAAGAATTATTGATTTCAGAAAACCTAATAAAACCTGTCGGTATTTTAGAACCAATAGATACGGTTGAATATAAATTTTTAGTTTTTCCGATACTGTGTAGTTTATCTATGAAACCTAAACAATTTAACACCAGTGAAGTTCAAAAAGTAATTTATGAACCTATAAGAAATTTGATGAACAAGGATAATTGGTCATTCAGAGGTGCATATTCTGATGACTGGATATATATGTTAGGAGATGAAATTCTTTGGGGTGCAACAGCAAAAATGATTAGATTATTGCTTAAATTGAAATTAGTTTAAGTTTTCAGATTCGTCTTTTACAGCTAGGTACAGAGAGATAAAAATTAAAATTAAAGTTACAAAAAAGATATTATCAACAATTTCGTCGAGAAATATGTATCCAACCAATATTCCAACAATTGGAACAACATAATCAACTAAAGTAGTAAAAGTTGCAGACAGTCTCTTAATTGTGTATAGAAATAAGGAGTAATTAAAAATATCTATAAATGCAAGTCCAAACAATTTTGAAAATTCACCAGCTGTCAATATTTCTAATTTTCCATCTAATATAAAAAATAAAATAATTGATATTACTGAACCAACCAACCATTGAGTTAAGAGATATGTTTTAGATGGTATATACTGCAAGTGCTTTTTATTTGTAATATTGCTTAGTGCTAGGCCTTGAACTCCAAGTACCGCAAGCAATCCACCAATAAGCAAATTTCCTTCATTAGATAATCCAGTTGCTCCAGAGAGAAAGAGAATAATCAGTCCAATAAGACCAGTTAATACTGAAACAATTTTTAAATTTGTAATTTTTTCATCTTTATATAACAAAAGCACCCAAAAAACTGTGAATAAAGGAATTGTAGAAATGAAAATACTTTGAAGCCCAGAAGAGATGTATTTAAGAGCATAAATAAAAGCCCATCCAGGAATAAAGATTGCAAGTATTCCAGATAGGGAGCCTTTAAGAAAATATTCTACAGAAATTGATGAAATAAATTCTCTAAAGCAATAAATTCCAATGAGTAAAGTAACAACAGATATTCTTGATGTAACAATAAAAATTTCATTTACTCCATCAATAAGAAGACTTCGATTTAGTAATCCATGAAAACCAAAAAGGGTACCAATTAAAATTATGTTTCTTAAGCCAGCATATGCAGACATCGAATATTCAGGTTTGATAAAAACACTCCAATTTAAATTAGTTTATTAGAATAGCAGATATGAAAACAGTTTTTTCCGGAATTCAACCTAGTGGGTTAGTACATTTGGGTAATCTCCTGGGAGCAATAAATAATTGGGCAAAATTATCAAATGAAGATTCAAAAAATTATTTTTGTATTGTAGATCTGCATTCTTTAACAGCAATCCCTAATAAATCTGACTTAAAAGACAGCATCAATAACACATTGAAAGTTCTATTAGCATCTGGAATTAATTTGGAAAATTCTGTAATTTATCTTCAAAGCGATCTAAAAGAACACGCCTATTTATCTTGGATACTGTCAAATTTTTGCCAAGTTGGTGAATTACAACGTATGACACAATTTAAGGAAAAAGCTTCTTCGTTTGGAACGCACTCTGGTCTTTTAACTTACCCCATCCTAATGGCGGCGGATATTTTAATTCATAAAGCAAATGAGGTTCCAGTAGGTGATGATCAAACTCAACACTTAGAATTAACAAGAAATATAGCTGAAAGGTTTAATAATAATTATGGTGAAATATTTCCAATACCTGAAAAAACTAGTGGAAAATATGGTGCTCGATTAATGTCTTTGAGACATCCAGAGAACAAAATGTCAAAAAGCTCCGATGATATTAACGGTACAATTTATTTCAATGATTCAAAAGATTCAATTATTAAAAAATTTAAATCTTCTGTTACAGACTCAAGTAATTCAATAGCATATGATATTAAATCAAAGGCGGGGATAAGTAATTTGATAGAGATATACTCATCTATCAATAATCTAGAAATAAAAGAAACTGAAAAAAAGTTTAATGATTATCAATATGGAGAATTCAAAATTGCTGTAGCAGAGTCGGTAATTTCATACTTGGAACCGATCAATGAAAAATTTAATAATCTAAGCGACAAAGAAGTAGATGGAATGATTAGAAAAAATTTAGAACTAGCAAAAGAGTCTGCTGAACTTACAATATCAGAAGTAGAAGATGCTTTAGGTATAAGTTAATAAATGAGTATAAAGATAGAAAAGCCCATAACTTAATGTCATTGGATTCTAATTTACCGGAAGACTGGAAAAAATTACTAAACACAAGTCAGATTCAAGCCATAGAAACAATTAATGGACCTGTATTAATAATGGCAGGAGCAGGTTCAGGTAAAACTAGAGTCTTGACTCATAGGTATGCTCATTTAGTAAAACATCATAATGTAGACGTAGAGCAAATATTGGCTATTACATTTACAAATAAAGCAGCTGAAGAAATGAAATCAAGAATAAGTAAGCTTCTTGATTTAAAAATTTCACCAAAATGGATTTCAACTTTTCATAGTTTGTGTGTAAAAATTTTAAGAATCCACGGAGATAAGATAGGTTATAAAAGTAATTTTACTATTTATGATCAATCTGATTCAAATAAAGTGATTAGGAATTGTATGTCTGAAAACAATGTTGATCTTAAACAATATTCACCAAAACGTTTCCAGGCACATGTATCTAATCTTAAGAACAGCATGATAAGCCCTGGAGAGGCACTAGAGAATGCTGAATCTTTTTTTGAAGTAAAAGTTGCCGAAATTTATTCAAGTTATGAAAAAAAATTAATGATTTCTAATTCAATGGATTTTGATGATCTTTTAATTAAAACCGTAGAACTTTTACAAACAAATGAAAGCATTTTGAAGTTTTGGTCTAATAAATTTCAATTCATCATGGTTGATGAATATCAAGATACAAATTTTGTACAATACAAATTGGTTGAGCTTCTTGGTTCAAACAATAAAAATGTTTGTGTAGTTGGAGACTCTGATCAAAGCATCTATGCATTTAGGGGTGCGGATATTAGAAATATTATTGAATTTGAAAAAGATTTTAGTAATGCAACAGTAATTCAATTAGATAAAAACTATAGATCTTCTAAAAAGATTCTTAATTTAGCTAACTCAGTCATCTCCAATAATCCACGAAAAATTGAAAAAAATCTTTGGACTGATAACGAAGATGGTTTAGATATTTCATCATTTAGGTTTAGATCTGAAAAAGATGAAGCAAGATGGGTTGCAGAAGAAGTTAAAAGCCTGATAGATTCATCTAAAGATAATGAGATTGCAATTTTTTATAGAACTAATAGCCAATCACGTTTATTTGAGGAAGAACTAAGAATGTTAAATGTTAATTATAAAGTCATCGGCAGTGTGAGATTTTATGACAGAAAAGAGATAAAAGATATAATCTCATACCTACAATTTTTAATAAATGATAGTGACACAGTTGCATTTGAAAGAATTGTAAATGTTCCCAGGCGAGGAATAGGAGAGTCTACTGTAAAAAAAATAAGGGTATATCTAAACGAAACAGGAAAGTCTATATATGAAGCTTTAGAATCAATAGAGGAAATTAAAAATATTTCCCCAAGAATTAAAGGAAGTCTCTCAGAATTTAAAAATTTAATTACTGATCTAAAGTCTTATTCTATTCAAGGTCCCTCGAAAACAATCCAAAAAGTTTTGGAGCTTACGGGATATAAAATGAGTTTAATTAAAGAAGGCACATTAGAGTCACAAATGCGTATTGAAAATATTGAAGAACTTCTAAATTCTGCATTTAGTTTTGAGAATTTGTATGAAGAAGATATTGATGAACCTTATGGAATGCTCAGAGATTACCTAGAATCCATTGCCCTTTTTTCTGAAACTGATAAATTGGAAGATGCTGATAGAGTTTTGTTGATGACTCTACATAACGCAAAAGGCCTAGAGTTTCCGTATGTATTTATGACTGGAATGGAAGAAAATTTATTTCCGCATGAAAGAAGTTCACAGGGCGATAACTCCGAAATTGAAGAAGAGAGAAGACTTTGCTATGTAGGAATAACAAGAGCTGAAAAAAAGCTTTATTTAACTCATGCGTGGTCAAGGACACTTTGGGGTGGAACAGTTTATAATTTACCAAGTCGTTTTCTAGAAGAAGGCTCTAGTCATTTTGATACTGTAGATTTTTCACTTGATACTAATCGAAAAGATTCAACTGGGATTGAAATTGGTACAGGTCAAAAAATAATTCATGAAAAATATGGAGAAGGGCTTGTTTTAGAAGTTCAGGGAAATGAAATAACTGTTCAATTTAATGATGATATTGGAGTAAAGTATCTTGATGTTGAATGGGCACCCATAAAATTTCAATAAAATATGAAGCATAATTTCATTTCATTTGTAATCTATATTCTTGTTACAAGATTATGAACCTATTTGAATATCAAGGCAAAGATTTATATAAAAAATATTCTATAACAACACCTAAATCAATTTTTATAAAATCTATTTCTGATTTAACAGAAAATCATGGTTTGAGTTTTCCATTGGTTGTAAAAGCCCAAGTCCAAGTTGGTGGGAGAGGAAAGGCAGGAGGAATAAAAGTTGCAAAAAATCACCAAGAACTAGAAGAACATATAGATGCAATTTTAGGTATGGATATTAAAGGTCATAAAGTTGAAAGCTTATTGATTGAGGAAGCTTCTGAAATTATAAGTGAATATTATATTTCATTTACTTTGGACAGGTCTGAAAAAAAATATTTGATGATGTTGAGCTCCAAAGGTGGAATGGATATTGAAGAAGTCGCAGCTAAAAGTCCAGATGACTTAATTAAAATACATATATCTCCATCACTGGGACTCGAAAGTAACGTAATTACACAAGCAATAAAAGATGCAAATCTCAATCTTGATTACATTGATGAATTACATGAAATAATTTCTAAACTTTACAGGCTTTTTACTGAAGGTGACTGTGATCTTGTTGAAGTAAACCCATTGGCAATAACAAATCAAGGTGTTTCTGCTCTAGATTCTAAAGTTTCACTAGATATGAATGCAATCTATCGACAAGATGATTTTAAAAAATATGAAGATGAAATTCCTATTCCAGAATCCGAAAAGTTTGCCAAAAGTAAAGGTTTAAATTTTATCAAGTTGGATGGAAGTGTTGGAATTATTGGTAATGGTGCAGGATTAGTTATGTCAACTCTAGATGTTGTAGCAGAGCATGGTGGAAAAGCGGCAAATTTTTGTGATATTGGAGGGGGAGCAAAAGCTGAAACTGTTACGGCAGCTTTAGAGGTTTTAGAATCAGAAGAAGAGGTAACAAGTGTTTTAATTAATATATTCGGAGGCATTACAAGATGTGATTTAGTAGCTGAAGGAATTGTAGAGGCAACAAAAGGCAAAGAACTCAAATGGCCTTTAATAGTCAGATTAGACGGTACAAACTCAAAAGAAGGTTTAGAAATTTTGTCTAAAAATTCAAATGAAGAAATAATAATATCCGAGTCTATGGATGATGCAGCGAAAGCTGCTGTCGAAGGTGGTAAATAATGGCTGTATTTATAAATGAAGAAACAAAAGTCGTTGTTCAGGGCTTAACAGGTAGAGAAGGAAAGTTTCATGCTTTGCGAAATAAGGACTATGGAACAAAAGTGGTTGCAGGAACAAGGCCAGGTAAAGGTGGAGAGGAAGTTGAGGGTATCCCCATTTTTAATTCTGTTGTTGATGCGGTAAAAGAAACTGGTGCAAATACAGCAATGACTTTTGTACCTCCAGCATTTGCAATGGATGCAGTTCTCGAAGCAGGTGAAGCTGGTTGTGATTTAATAGTTTGCATTACTGAAGGAATTCCTGCAAAAGATGAAGCACGAATGTATGACTTGCTAAAAAGAAATACCTCTTCACAATTATTGGGGCCTAATTGTCCCGGACTAATCTCTCCAGGAAAATCAAATGTAGGTATTATGCCACACGAAATAACTAAAGAAGGAAATATAGGCGTTGTTTCAAGGTCTGGAACTTTAACTTATCAAGCAGTTCATGAGTTAACTAGATTAGACATCGGACAGTCTACATGCATTGGTATAGGCGGAGACCCTGTTCCAGGAATGTCCTTTATTGACGTTTTAGAGGCATTTGAAAAAGATGAACAAACAGAAGCAATCGTAATGATTGGTGAAATAGGTGGGAGCGCTGAAGAAGAAGCAGCCGAGTATATAAGTAAGCAAGTTAGTAAACCAGTAGTTTCTTACATTGCTGGTGTAACTGCACCACCAGGGAAAAAAATGGGACATGCTGGAGCAATTGTTTCTGGAAATATGGGCACAGCCTCTGCTAAAATTGAAGCACTTACTAACGCAGGTGTCAATGTTGTTAACAACCCTACCAAAATTGGACAAGCAATAAAGGAATTGATTTGAAAGAAAATTTAAATAGAGAAGAATTATCTACGGCAATTTCTGATACTAGAAAATCTTTTGATACTGATAACCCTATAGTCCCGTTTATCGAAGGTGACGGAATAGGTATAGACATATGGCCTGCGTCTAAAAAAGTATTTGATTCAGCTGTTAAAAAAGCTTATAACAATCAAAGAAAAATTGAATGGATGGAAGTTTTAGCTGGTCAAAAAGCATATGATAATGAAAATGAATGGTTGCCTGAAAAAACAATTGATATGTTTGATAAATACGGTATAGGAATTAAAGGACCCTTAACTACTCCTGTTGGAGGTGGAATCAGGTCTATAAACGTCACAATAAGGCAAAAATTAGACCTTTATGCCTGTGTCAGGCCTTTGAGGTGGTTTAAAGGAGTTGAAACACCAACTAAGAACCCAGGAGATGTAGACATTGCTTTATTCAGAGAAAATACTGAAGATGTTTATTCAGGGAAAGAATTGGAGATGGGTTCTGAAGAAGTCAAAACATTACATAACTTTCTCAATTCTGAATTTGGATGGGAAATTAGAGAAGATAGCGGTATTGGAATTAAACCAATTTCCCAGACTGCATCAGAGAGATTAATTAGAGCAGCATTGAATTATGCAGTGGAGAATGGAAAGAAAAACCTAGCAATAGTACATAAAGGAAACATCATGAAATTTACCGAGGGAGCATTTCGAGGCTGGGGTTATGAATTAGTTAAAAATGAATTTTCAGATGTTGCAGTATCTTGGGAAGATTGTAAAGGTGAACCAGGAGACAAGATTCTAGTTCAGGACGTAATAGCTGATGCTTTTTTACAACAAGTATTAATTAAGCCTCATGAATTTGAAGTGATTGCTACTACAAATCTTAACGGAGATTACGCATCCGATGCACTAGCAGCTCAAATTGGAGGAATTGGAATAAGTCCTGGTGGAAATATAAATTATGAAAATGGTAAATCAGTTTTTGAAGCGACTCATGGAACAGCTCCAAAATACGCTGGACAGGACAAAGCTAACCCCGGATCTCTTATACTTTCAGGTGAGATGATGTTTAGGTATATGGGTTGGAATGAAGCTGCAGATTTAGTAATTAAAGCTATGGAAAAATCAATAAGTGAAGGTAATGTTACATACGACTTAGCGAGAGGTAGATCTGATGCAACAACTCTACCTTCATCAGAGTTTGCTAAATCCCTAATTGAAAATATAGAAAGCTTTTAAATAATGACAAAAGTAACAGTAGTTGGATCAGGCAAGTATGGATCAATGACAGCTCTTAGAGTTGCAGAGTACGATATAGCTGATACGGTCGTCATGACAGATATAGTTGAAGGCCTTCCTCAAGGTCTTGCCTTAGATATGAATCAATCAAGATTTGTAGAAAAATTTTCATCAAAAATTATTGGAACTAATAATTATGAAGATACTTCTGATAGTGATGTAGTTGTCATCACTGCAGGCTTACCAAGAAAGCCAGGAATGTCACGCATGGATTTATTAGAGGTTAATGCAAATATTGTAACTGAGGTAACAAGTAACATTATGAAACATTCAAAGAATCCAATAATCATTGTTGTTACGAATCCTTTAGATCAAATGACAACTTTAGTTTCTGATGTGTCTGGCTTACCTAAAAGTAGAGTCATCGGTCAGGCTGGAGTTCTTGATTCATCTCGATTTGCTTATTTTATATCAGAGAAATTAAATGTAAATATGAAGGAAGTCGAAGCCTGGACTCTGGGTAGTCATGGTGAAACTATGGTGCCTGCACCATCCCAGTGTAAAGTTAATGGCAAGCCTTTAGCTGAGTTACTTACAAATGATGAGATAAATGAGTTAGTAAAAAGAACTTCTGATGGAGGAGCGGAAATCGTTGCATTATTAAAAACAGGCAGTGCTTACTTTGCGCCTTCTTCGGCAGCTGCAACGATGGTTAAGTCAATTATTTCAGATTCAAATAATGTTTTACCTTCTTGTTCTTGGGTCTCTGGAGAGTATGGAATTAGTGATGTTTACTTAGGTGTACCAACTAAATTAGGTAAAGATGGCGTAACCGAAATTGTAGAACTTGATTTAAATACTGAGGAGCTAGAAAACCTAAAATCAGCTGCTGATTCAGTAAAACAAAAAGTTTTAGAGCTAAATAGTCTAAAAACCCAATAAAACTGGGCTTTTTAAGCAAAAATTTATGATTAGCATAAAAACTCAATAAAATCAGCAGTTTATGAAAAAAAGTCAATAAATTTAGGGTTTTAAGACAAATTAATTAAAAAAACTATAATGTTTATAGGGAGTTTTAAAAAAAACTCAATAAAGAAAGCGGATTCTAATGAATAAAGATGATTTAGCAAGTGCTGTTGCAGCTGCAGTAGGGTTGTCACAAGCAGACGCTAAAAAAGCAGTAGAAGCCGTGTTTGATGGAGTCACAGGTGGTATGAAAGACGGCGTTAAAGTAAGCGTTGCCGGTTTTGGTACATTTGAATCCAGATACAGGGCTGCAAGACAAGGTAGAAATCCAGCAACAGGTGAAACAATCCAAATTGCTGCGAAAAATGCCCCAGCTTTTAAAGCTGCAAAAGGATTAAAAGACGCTTTAAATTAAAGTTCTTTTAGTTAAATTTGAAAAGACGGCAAAAGCCGTCTTTTCTTTTTAGGAAATAATACTTATATCACCAGATATTTTAATTTTTTTATCAAACATAAGGTCTTCTGGATGTATTTCAGCATTTACAATTTTGTAAAGATCGACAGAAGACATTTTAAATTTTAGAAAATATTCATCGTTAATATTTTCAATTTCAGAAAAGTTGTTTAGTGAATATATTTTTTCTAAATCTGTAAATTCAAAATAAATAAACTCGGTTTTGTATTCATAGTCAGCAATTTTTTCTTTAAAATTTCTTAGCGTATCTTCTATCAATTAATTGTTAATGTTTCTCTTTTAACGTCTTCTATAGCTTTGGTAACTTGTATGCCTCTAGGACATGCTGTAGTACAGTTAAATGCTGTTCTGCATCTGAAAGCGCCATTCACATCTTTAAGTATTTCTAATCTTTGTTTTGAGGCATTGTCTCTTGAATCAAATACAAATCTATGTGCATTAACAATTGCTGCTGGACCAACATAAGTATCCGCAGTCCAAAAAACCGGACAACTAGTTGTACAGGCTGCACAGAGAATACATTTTGTAGTATCTTCAAACTTATCTCTATCTTCTGGAGATTGTAGTCTTTCTCTTTCTCCGGGCTCTTCATCATTTACAAGATAAGGCATAACTTTTTTGTAAGATTCAAAGAATGTTTCCATATTAACAACTAAATCTTTTATGACAGGAAGGCCTCTAATTGGCTCAATTTTTATTGGATTGCTAACTTCCTTAACCAAGACTTGGCAAGCAAGCATATTTTCCCCATTAACAACCATTGCATCAGAACCACATACTCCATGAGCACAGGATCTTCTAAAAGCGAGACTACCATCATCAAACCATTTAACTTTGTGAAGAAGATCTAAGATTCTTTCATCAGGTTCTGCTTCAATGTTGTATTCTTCCCAATGACCTTTTCTGTCGGTTTCAGGATTGAATCTAAGAATTCTAAGTTTTATATCCATTAATATTTTCTTTCTTTTGGTTCATAGTTACCAAGCTCAACATCTTTATAATCAAGTTTAACTGAGTCACCATTCTTAAATGCGAATGAATGTTTTAACCAATTTGAATCGTCTCTTTCAACATGATCTACTCTTGAATGTGCTCCACGACTTTCTTTTCTTTCCAAAGCGCTAGCAACAGTTGTGTCTGACATATCTAATAAGTACTCAAGCTCAATTGCTTCTAACAACTCTGTATTAAAAACTTTTCCTTTGTCAGAAATAGTAACATTTTGATATCTATCTCTTAAGTCTGACAAAATTTTATTCTGTTTTGTTAAACTTTCTTCAGATCTGAAAATTTTGGCATTTTCTTCCATTGAATCTTGAAGTTCTTCTCTTATTTTTGCTACTGAAAAATTAGGATCATGTTCTTTGTTAATAAAGTTAGTTATCTTATTTTTTAGGTCTTCGCCAGCATTTTCAGATAAAGAAAATGGTTTTGTAGAAGAAACATAGTCAACCATGCTTTGACCTGCTCTTTTACCAAAAACCACTATATCTAGTAGGGAATTTGTGCCTAATCTATTTGCACCATGAACGCTTACACAGGCAGATTCTCCCGCTGAATATACACCTGGAAGGATTGTTCCTTGAGCATCGCTTAAAACTCTCGCATCTACATCAGTAGGAATACCTCCCATAGCGTAATGAGCTGTTGGTTGAACTGGAATTGGCTCATCTATTGGTTCAATTTTCACATATGTCCTAACGAAATCTGTTATATCAGGCAATTTCTGTTTTATTGTTTCTGCTCCCAAATGTGTTAAATCTAAATATACGAAATCATTGTTTGGTCCTGCTCCGTTACCTTCACTTATCTCAGTTGCGATAGCTCTTGATACCATATCTCTTGGTGCGAGATCTTTAATTGATGGTGCATATCTTTCCATAAACCTTTCACCGTCTTTATTTCTTAAGATTCCACCCTCACCTCTTGCAGCTTCTGACAATAGTATTCCAAGTCGATATATTCCTGTTGGGTGGAACTGGTAGAATTCCATGTCTTCTAACGGTATGCCTTTCTGATATAAAATTCCCGGACCGTCACCTGTTAATGAGTGGGCATTGGAACTAACCTTGTATATTTTTCCAAAACCACCAGTAGCAAATGTAACTGCTCTGGCTTCAAATATGTGTATATCACCGGTGGCAATTTCATAAGCTACGACACCTTTACAAACTCCGTCATCAATTTTTATATCTAAAACTTGAAATTCGTCAAAAAAGGTTACTCCCATGGAAACGCATTTCTGATATAAAGTTTGAAGAATCATATGACCAGTTCTGTCTGCTGCATAACAGGCTCTAAAAGCTGGTGCCTCACCTTCTTTAACGGTATGTCCTCCAAACCTTCTTTGAGCAATCTTGCCATTTTCTAATCTACTAAATGGAAGTCCCCAATGTTCTAACTCAACTACAGAATCAATCGCTTCTTTACACAAAATATCTACAGCTGGTTGATCTGCTAAGTAGTCTGATCCTTTCACTGTATCAAATGCATGCCAGTTCCAATTATCTTCTTCTACATTTGCTAATGCGGCACTCATACCACCTTGGGCTGCACCAGTGTGTGATCTTGTTGGATATAGTTTTGTTATCACAGCTAACTTCATATGGGGTGCTGCTTCAATCGCAGCTCTAAGACCTGCTCCACCAGCACCAACGATCACTCCATCAAAAGAATGCTTGATTATTTTCATGCCTGCCTCACAAATGCTACTAAAACATATGTACCTAATATAAAAAACGCTGTTGATACAAAATACAAACTATATAAAGCAAGGCTTCTATGGAGTTTGTTTGCTATGTTGTCGTGCATAACTATTCTTAATCCATTTGTTCCATGAAGAATACTTAAAGCGAGTAAAAGCCAATCAAAAGTTCTCCAATAAGGGGTATCCCATCTGGCAGCAACAAATTCATAATCAAGATTAAGCGTATCATTAAATACATGCATAATAAACATATGTCCAGCAGCTAATAAAACCAGAAATAAACCACTTACTCTCATGAAAAACCATGCATATAATTCAAAATTACTTCCACCAATAGGCGGTTGTCTTCTTCCCCAGTCAGTTCTAGTTGTATTCTGCATTATGATTTCCAATCTGGCAATGGTCGTACCATACAGTCAACTACTGTTGTTCCAGGTGAACTTTTTTCAATACAAATATCAAAATATGAAGTTATCATTCTATAAGTCGTTGGAACAAAAATTCCAATAAAAATTAGCAACGCAACAGCGTTAAGAGATTTTTGATAATCTGATCCTTTTTTCCAAAGATCGACAGTGATGATTCTTAATCCATTTATTGCATGAGCTAATACTGCAGCCATTAAACCAACCTCGCCAAGTCTAAAATAAAAGTTTTTGTATATTGCTTCTGCACCTTCATATATTTCGGGACCCGCAAGGATTAATGCGGTAGAAATAATATGTAAAAGTAAATAACCAAATAGCGCAACACCAGTGATTCGATGAAAAAGATATAACCACATGCTAGTCCTGCCTTTATAAACAGAACCAGTAGAAACGATTTCCTGATAAGCCATATTTTATTATCCTACATTGGAAAAATAACTATAAATTAATTAGACAATTCACCTCTTGACATTTTTATGTTCTAGTAATAAATTACACATATGTAATTTACTTTAAGGAGTACGGGTGGAGCAATCAATAGTAGAAGAATTAATCGGCGGAATGCCATCATGGACAGAAGAGGCAAATTGTAAAGGGGCAGATGCAGATTTATTTTTTCCGGAAAGAGGAGCTTCTACTAGAAAAGCTAAAGCAGTTTGTAGAGCATGCACCGTCCAAGACCAATGCTTAGAGTATGCAGTAGAGAATTCTGAAAAATTTGGAATCTGGGGAGGCCTATCAGAGCGCGAACGTAGAAGAATTAAAAGACAACGTGCTGCAGAATTTGATATTAGAGACGTAGGCTAGATACTAAAACTTTCAGAATATTCTCTGAAGTCTCTTTCAACCCCGATTTCATCGCTTTTTATTATTTCAGTAATAGTGTTTTCTTCATCTGTTATATATGTATACCTTAAAGAAATACCAGCACCCTCGTGAAAGCAACCAAATTTTTTTGCAATTTCACCATGAGGCCAAAAGTCTGACAAAATTGGGAATTCAATATTGTGGTGTTCGGCCCATGATCTATTAGTAGGACTTGCACCAACTGTTATAAGTACTGTATTTGTATCTTCTTTTAAAAAAGATTCTTGATAATCTCGTAATTCGCATATCTCTTTATCACAAACACTACTATATGGGAATGGCATAAAAACAAACATTGTTTTTTGACCCAAGAAGTCTTTGTCGCTGTGCTTTGTTTTATCATAATTGAATAATTCAAATTCTGGAATTTTATCTCCGATGTTTAATGACATTTTTCTATCCTTTCTTACTAAAGTTATCATAGCTAAGTTTGAATTAAATAGGTGGCAATGAAGTCCTAGCTGCCCAAGAAATCGGATCATCTAATTCGTCAACTGAAGGAATAAGATCTATGTTTGAAATAATTTCATTTAATCCTAATTCATTTTTTGATTCGTCTAGGAATGTGATAAACGAATCAGATTTTTCATCATATTTAGATATTTTTGATTCGAAATCACTACTGGGTCCTTGGTTAGAGATTAGGCCTAGGTCCATAATTAGATCAATTACACTTGGATCAATAAAATCAATTAAATTTTTTGCAGAGTGTTTGATAACTGATCTATAAAAACTAAGTGGTGCAAAAATAACATCAAGCATTGAGTCAATATCAAAGTTATTTAATTCAGGTATGTTGTTCATGAGGTCTTCAGGATTAGAAAAATTACTTGGGTTAAAATTTGGTTCAATATCCTTTATATTTGCCAAAAAATCTTCATTACTTTTTTTCATTTGTTTCAGCAAGTAATTGAATGGAGCTGTATGCTCTCCAAGAGCAAGAGTTATATATTCTAGAAGCATTAATGCAATTGTTGCTTCCTTTTCATCGATTGAAAATTGACTTATTCTTAAATCAAAATTATTTTTATTTATTGCAAGAGAACTATTTCTTGGAAGAATAATTCCAAAATGGCTAAGACCCCAAGTGTTTTTACTTAAAAATCCAGCAATGTTACCCAATTGCATACCTATTAATGATGATTGAGCACCTCCGATTCCTGCAGGTAAACCTTCAAACATTTGAAGTTCAGAAAAATCAAAGTGCTTAATGGAATTTAGAAACCAAGTTCCATACTTTTTTGAATCCATAAGCGAAATTTCCAATGGTGCGAACTCATTTTTTATTGAAGATTCTTGGCTCAATTCAATAACTCTGAATATTTCTTGATAATTTAAGTCTGAATTAGAAAGCAATCTATCCTCTTGAATATCTTTATTAATATGGTTATTAATTTGTTCAGCCAATTGCCAATTTACATCTCCATCATCATTATTGAATAGATTAAATAGTTGGGAAAAAAGATCGTCAGACATTAAACGTCAGATGGACGTAAATCCAATTCAAAAACTAGTGTTATTGCTTGTGATTCTCTCAGTATTTCAATCTCCACTTGTTCACCAGCTCTTTTTGTTCTTAAAATTGTAATCAGACCATCAAGTGTTTTTACTGTTTCACCATTTATTTTTTTTATAACATCACCCGGTAGTGCTCCAGCTTTTCCTATAGCAAATATTTCGCCTCCAGGACCATAAAGTTCTTGTATAAATACTCCTGAAAATACTCTTGCACCATCATCTGCAATATCAAAATGCTGAGCTCCTAATATTCCAAGAAAAGCATGAAGAATTTTTCCATCTTTTAACAAACCTTCTGCAATGTTTAATGCAAGATTTACAGGTACAGCAAAACCTAACCCTTCAGCACCAACATCTGCTGTTGCGATTGCAGTAGTAATACCAATTAATTCTCCATTTTTATTTATAAGAGCGCCTCCACTAGACCCTCTTGTTATAGGCGCATCAGTTTGTATAAGTCCAAACAAAGTTACTGAAGTTCCCATAACATCACCACCAACATCCAATCTTCTTTCAAGCGCAGAAACAACACCAGTAGTTACTGTAGGTGCAGCACCCAGTGTAAGAGGATGTCCAATGGCAACTGCTAGATCACCGACTAACATTTTATCGCTATTACCAATTGCTATAGGTATCAAACTTGAAGCTTCAATCTTTACAAGTCCGATATCAGTCAATCTGTCAGAACCAATTATATTTGCTTCGTACATTCGTCCATCTTCAAAAATAACTCGGACTTCAGTGGAATTATCGATAACATGGTGATTTGTCATTATAAGACCATCATTACTTATTACAACTCCTGAACCTCCACCTGCTGATAAAAACTCTCCATCTTCAGTCAATGTACCAACTTGAACTTGGACTATTGTCTTTGTAGCCAATTCAGCTATAGAGACAACCTCGGTCGAATCTACTCTTGGCATTACCAATTCTTTTTCTTTAATAGTCTCTGTAATTGTTATTGGTTCTGGTAAGACGATTTCTTCTTCTTCTTCAAAAAGACCAAATAAAAATAAAAATCCAATAACAATACCACTTGAAAGCAGAGCTGAGCCAATTACAACATTTAAAGAACTTTTTTTCTTCTCAGTTTTTTCTTCAATTAGATCTGAAATATATTTTCTTTGTTCAAATAATTCTTGTTGAGAATAATTGTCTTCTTCCATACATATATATTAAATACGGAAAGATTCTAACCAATATTACAAAACAAATTTTTTAAAAGGTTTCAATCTTTGATGCTTTAAATTATCTATAAGTTGAAAAATGTTTTACGTTTCCTTAAAGTTAAAAGGTAAATGTTATCTGTTAAAAACTTAGAAGTTGTATATCAAGATGTAATTTTAGTTCTCAGGGGTATTTCTTTTGAAATACCAAAAGGTAAAATAGTCGCTTTGCTCGGAAGTAATGGTTCTGGAAAAACAACGGTAATACGGTCTATAACTGGACTATTAGATATTCAAAATGGGGATATAACAAAGGGAAGCGTCACCCTTAACGGTGAAGAAATAACTAATTTAAATCCGTCAAAAATAGTAGAAAAAGGAATTGCCCAAGTTATGGAGGGCAGAAGAATATTTTCCGAGTTAACTGTGACTGAGAATCTTCGTTTAGGCGGCCATACTAATAGTGCTAATATTCAAAACAATATTGATAGAGTCCTCGAAATGTTTCCAGCGTTGAAAGATAGACAAAAAGGTGAAGCAGGATATCTTTCCGGGGGAGAACAGCAAATGTTAGCTATAGGTAGAGCGCTGATGTCTGAACCAGAATATCTATTACTTGATGAACCAAGTTTGGGGCTAGCTCCTAAACTAGTTGATCAAATTGCAGAGTTAATTCAGGAGATAAATAATCAAGGAGTGACTGTACTCCTTGTTGAGCAAAATGCAAATATGGCATTAAATATTTCAGATCATGGTTACATAATGGAAACAGGAAACATAGTGATGGACAATGAAAGCAAAAAACTTCTCAATGATGAAGATGTCAGAGAGTTCTACCTTGGTCTGAATGCAGAGGGCACAAAAAGAAAATCATTTAAAGAAGTTAAACATTATAAGAGAAAAAAACGGTGGCTATCATGAGTCAAACATTAAGCTTTAAAAATGTAACTTTAAAATTTGGTGGTATAACAGCTCTTAACTCAGTAAGCTTTGAAGTTAATCCCGGTGAACTTTATGCAATCATTGGTCCAAATGGTGCAGGGAAAACTTCAATATTTAATTGTATTAGTGGAATTTATAGACCGACAGAAGGCGGTGTGACTTATGGTCCGGCTTCAATTCAAGAGCTGAGACCAGATCAAGTTGCCAACCTTGGTATAGCAAGAACTTTTCAAAATATTGAACTTTTTGAAAACATGACCGTAATTGATAACATTTTGTTTGGTGCTCATAGGCAATTAGATTACGGTGCAATCTCAAGCCTTTTTTATACAAAAAAAGTAAGAAATTATGAAAAAGAAGCTAGAGAAATTGCGGAGGATATAATCGATTTCCTTGAAATCGAACAATATAGATATTCTTATATCCTATCTCTTCCGTATGGTGTTCAAAAGAGAGTTGAGCTAGGAAGGGCTTTAGCAATGAATCCAGATCTAGTACTGCTCGATGAACCAGCTGCAGGTATGAATAGTGAAGAAACCGAAGATATTGCTCGATTCATAATTGACTTACATGAAGAAAGAAACAAGACAATTATACTTGTAGATCATGATATGAATATGGTTATGGATATTGCTCAAAGAGTTATGGTTTTAAATTTTGGAGAAAAATTGGCTGAGGGAACACCAAAAGAAATTGTTTCTAATGAAAATGTAATTGAGGCATATTTAGGAGGTAAGTGATTATGGCACTAACGATGAACGACATTTATGAAATTTTGAAAAATGAAGGTGGAAGAACACCATCTGAAAAAGTTATGGAAGTATCTAAAGATCACCCAGATAAAGTAGCTTTGAGATATAAAGAGTACGGGATTTGGCAAGAAACTACTTATAAAGATTTTTGGTTGAAGTCAAATTATGTATCAATGGCGTTACGTTTTTTTGGTGTAGAAAGTGGTGAATCAGTAGCAATACAATCTGAAAATCGACCAGAGTGGTTTTTTGCAGACATTGGTGCTCAATCTATAGGAGCTGTCAGTGTTGGCCTGTACCCAACTAACCCTGCTGCAGAGGTAGAGTACCTTCTTTCACACTCTGAAAGCAAAATAATATTTGCAGAAGACCAAGAACAGGTTGATAAAGCATTAGACGTAATTGATTCACTTCCACAGTTAGAAAAAATAGTTTATTTTGAAAACAAGGGAATGTATAGTTACGACCATCCTAAATTAATGAATTTTGCTGAATTTTTAGATATTGGTAAAAGTGAATATGAGGCTTTTCCAGAATTTGTTGAAAATGAAATTAAAAAACTTGACGATGATGATGTTGCCATTATGGTTTATACTTCTGGAACTACTGGTCCTCCAAAAGGTTCGATGATAACACATGGAAATTTACGTTGGGTAGCTACTCAGCTTCCGTATTTCCCAATATCGAATAATTTAAGTGAAGGTGACTCACAATTTTTATCTTACTTACCACTTTGTCATGTTTTTGGACGCTTAATTGATTTATTAATCGGTATTCATTTAATGGCAACCATAAATTTTGCCGAATCTATTGATACAGTTCAAGCAGATCTAGCAGAAATACAGCCGACAATTTTTCCAGCTGTACCAAGAATATTGGAAAAGATGCATACTGGCGCAATTGTTAGGATGAAAGATGCTTCGTTTTTAAAAAGAATATTGTTTAAATTCTCAATGTTCTTAGGTGATATTGCTGTAGAAAGAAAACTAAATAAAAACTTTGATGATTTTTTTGCAAAGATACTTTTATCGATTGGCTATATTTTGTCTTTTAGAACCTTAAGAAAAAAACTAGGTTTGCAAAGAGCAGAATTTGCTGCGTCAGGTGCAGCCCCAATTGCTCCAGAAGTGCTGAAATTTTTTATGAGTATTGGCGTTCCTCTTTTTGAAGCTTATGGAATGACTGAAAATTGTGCTTATGCAACTAGCAACAGTCCTGAAAATATAAAAATAGGCACTGTTGGAATTCCAGCCCACGGTGTTGAATTAAAGCTAGCTGATGATGGAGAAATATTAATAAGAAGTGGTGGTGTGTTTAAAGGCTATTTCAAGGATGATCAAGCTACAAGTGAAACAATTGACAAAGATGGATGGCTTCACACAGGGGATGTAGGAATTTATGAAGGTGATTTTGTGAAAATAATTGATAGAAAAAGGGATATTATTATTACTAGTGGTGGAAAAAATGTCTCACCTTCAGAAATAGAAAATAAAATTAAAGTTTCGCCATTTATTAAAGAAGCAATTGTAATCGGTGATAGACGAAAGTTTCTATCTGTTCTCATTGGTATTGAGTTTGATACTGTATCAAATTGGGCTTTAAGAAAAAATATTCCACATACTACTTATAGAGACTTGTCGGAAAAACAAGAGGTAAAAGATTTAGTATGGAAAGAAATTTCAAAAGCTAACGAGCTTACATCATCATTAGAGGTAAGAGAGTTCCGAATGATTCCAAAAGAACTTGATCACGAAGAGGGGGAACTTACAGCTACGCAAAAAGTAAAAAGAAATGTCTTGATTGATCAATTCAGTGACTTAATAGAGGAGATGTATTCTTGACATTATTTTTGCAAGCCACAGTTGAGGGATTATCTCTGGCAGCTATATATTCATTAGTTGCTTTAGGTTTCGTTTTAATTTATAAATCAATGGATGTATTAAGTTTTGCTCAACCAGCTTTAGCAGTGGTAGGAGCCGGACTAATAAGTTCTTTAGCTGTAGATAGGGGTATACCTTTCTGGATATCTTTAATTATAGGAATTACATTGACAGGAGTTATAGGGCTTATTGTTGAAAGAACTTTCTTGAGACCAATGGTTGGAGAGCCCGTATTTTCTGTTGCTATATTGACAATTGGTATTGATATATTATTAAGAACTACTTTAGATAACTGGATAGGCCTAAATCCAAGATATATGGGAGACCCATTTCCAACATTTGGCACTTTTGGTTCAACAGAAATTGGAGGGGTCACAATAAAATATTTGGAAATTGCTGGGTTAAGCACTGCTATTTTGATTATCCTTTTGTTAAATATTTTCTTCAGAGTATCAAAATATGGTGTTGCTATGAGAGCCACTTCTTTTGACCAAGAGGCAGCATTGGCACAGGGCATTAACGTAGGTAGAATTTTTGGGCTTGTTTGGTTTATTGCAGGAATTCTTGCAGCTTTTGCAGGATTTTTCATAACTGGAGGATTTAACACTTTATCACAAACAAGTTTTGTTGTTGCCTTAAGAGCATTGCCAGCAGTAGTAATTGGAGGATTAGATTCTATTCCTGGGGCAGTTGTTGGTTCAATTATTATTGGGTTAACACAGGGTTATGTAGCTTATTATCAATATGACTTTGAACTTTTAACTGGAATAACCCTTGGTAACGGTTTCTCTCTTGTTGCGCCATATATAATTATGTTTTTTATTTTAGTTTTAAAACCTGATGGTTTATTTGGTACCAAGGAAGTAGAAAGAGTATGAAAAGTAGACCTAATCTTTATACAAACTATGCCAAAGAAACTGCAATATTCTCAAACAATACTCAAAAATTTTGGTTTTTTATTTTACTTTTGCTTTCGATATCTCTTTGTTTCGTAGCAACTGATTATTGGATTTTACTAATATCAAGGTCTCTTGCTTTCTCAATTGGTGCATGGGGCATTAATATAGTTTCGGGGTTAGCAGGGCAAATTACATTAGCTCACGGATCGTTTATTGGTATTGGTGTTTACACTGCAGCTGTATTAGGAGGAGTTGCTTCAGACAGTGTGTGGGGGCTTGAGCTTGATATGTTAATTTGGCTTCCGGTTGCAGGAATTGTCGCAGCTCTTTTTAGTTTTATTCTTGCACCAATTGCGGTTCGACTAAAGGGGTTGAACTTAGCCTTGGTCACCCTTGCCTTTCTGTTTATTTGTTCTCATATCTTTTCAAACTTCATATCTGTTACAGGAGGAGCAGGGCTTGGCAGAAAGGTAGCTAAGCTTGTACTGTTTGGTGTTAATCTCGAAGATGGTTTACTCATTGGTAATTTCTTACTTGAGAAAAATCAAATTCAGTATTTGATGTGTTTGTTTCTATGTATAGTTATGGGTTTTGGTTTTAAGAACTTAGTTCGCTCAAGAGCTGGAAGAGCCTATGCAGGAATTCGTGATGGTGATATTGCAGCTGAAGCTTTAGGAGTCAATTTATTTAGATATAAGGCTAGTGCATTCGCACTTGCTAGTTTTTATGCTGGAGTAGGAGGTGCTATGGCTTCAACAATTTCAGGAGGTGTTGAACCTGGCTTATTTAATCTATTATTTTCTATTTTGGCTGTTGCAATAATAGTCATTGGTGGAGCTGGAACAGTATTAGGACCACTTTTTGGGGCATTTTTTTACATAATGGCGCCAGGTTTAATTCAATACATTTTAAAGATAACAGATTTAACTGAATCAGCCTTACCCCTAAATTTAGGTCAAATAGAAGCTATGGTTTTCGGGCTATGTATTATTTTATTTCTTATTTTTGAGCCAAGGGGTTTATGGGGTATATGGTTTAGGTTACGTAATTATTTTAAAGCTTGGCCTTTTTCCTACTAGATTTGTAAAAATCTAGTATTCTTTACTTATTAGTACTAATAAATTTAAGGGGGAGTAATGAAATCATTGCGTAAGCAAGGAATCATTTTTTTTACTATTCTTGCCCTTGTTTTAGTAGCATGTGGCGGTGACGCTGCTGAAGAAGTTGTAGAGGAAGCAACGCCTGAAGTTGTTGAAACTCTAGACTCTCCTGCAGTAACAACCGCACAAACTGTTAAAACAGGAGTGGGAGTTACTTCAGACCCATGTCCAGAAGCTGTTGGATCATTTCCAACAGGTGCAGATCCATCAAAAGGCTGTATTTACCTAGGACTCATAAACGACTATACAGGTCCTTATGGAGCATTAGGTCCAGCACTTGAGCTTGGACAAAGAGCATTCTGGCTATGGGCTAATCAATCAGGTGGTGTTGGAGACTACAGCGTAACCATCGCTGAAGGTGGAGACGCACAATATAATCCTGCAAAACATCTAGAGGTTTATAACTCAATGAGAGATGACGTTGCAGCATTAGCTATGTCCTTAGGAACGCCTCAAACTTTATTTATTCTTGATGAACTAGATAAAGACGATATGGTTGCAGCACCAATGAGTTGGTATTCAGGTTATGGATTTAAAGAATTTGATAAAGGCTTAGTTGTTGAATTCGGATCTTCATACTGTGCACAAGGTATGAATGCACTTGATTGGTCACTCGAAAACTTACCAGCGGACATCAAAACTATTGGCATTATTGGAAATGCAAATGATTATGGTTATGACTGGGCTGCAGGTGTAGAAATTGCAGCGGAAGCAAACGGAATTACAGTTGCATGGAGTTATTTACCTCCAGCTACTGAATTTGACGTTGCACAAGCTGTAGGCTTAATGGTTACACAACCAGTTGATGCTTATTTCCCAGCTTTGGGACCTACAGCAATGGCTCAAGTAGCTGGTGGTGCATTTCAACAAGGCTTAACACCTTTTGCATTGATGGCAGCCCCTTCATTTAACGATAGTTTCGTTAGAGAAGGATTTGCATTAGCACCATTATTTACATCTGGAACAATGTATGTAACAGCTTTCACACAACCGTATGAAGCAGATACACCAGGTCATGCAGCAATGAGAGCTACTTTTGATGCTGTTGGACAAGCAACAGGTAACTTATTTGTTACTGCTGGTTGGACATCACAGTATCACTTAAGAGATGTTCTTAAAGCAGCTATAAAAGGTGGAGATTTGACAAGAGCAGGTATTAGAAGAGCAGCTGCTAACGTTGATGTTAGTTCTGATCAAATGATGCCAATAAAAAATCTCGGTCGAGATGGAGGACTTACAGAAACATATGTTGGAGTTCCTACAGCTGACAACTTGAGTGGTATTAACACACTTGCTTGGCCATACACAGGGCCAACAGCAGCAGACTATGATTGGACTGCAGCACCTTGTAGTTAATATTTGACTATTTAGACATAAAGAGCCGGCAATATACCGGCTCTTTATTTTTTTTTAAATCTAAAATCTTTCTATGTACAAAATGTCTAAAACAAATAAAAAATTATTAATATTTTCTCTGTTTCTTTTCATAATATTTTCTTCTTTGTCATTAATAAAGACAGACTATTATTTTATGTCTCCTGGACCTCCCTATCAGTGGGATATTGATTATGGTGATGCTGAAAATTTTGATTTCGAGGGTAATCTTTATCAATTAACGGTCAGAAGAGATGAAGCAAATGCACTAATTTATGCATGGTCATATGTAAGTAATTCAGTTGATTTATATCCTAGGGAAGTAATTTTACCTAAGGGTGTAAGCCCAGAGGAATTAAGCCAAATAAGTATTCAAAATATGAAAACATCAGAAAATGTTGCAATAGCGGTAGCACTAAAATATTTGGGTTATGATATTACCTCAAAAGGAGATGGTGTATCAGTAGTTGGTATTTTGGATGATTCACCTGTTAAAGACAAACTAAAAAGAGGAGACTTATTAAATTCAATCAACAATGATGAAATATCATCAGCCTCAGAATTCATTGCAATGCTTCGAACTTATGATATTGGGGATACAGTAAAAATTGGATTAATAAGAGATGTTGATGGTAATTTAAAGAATTTAGAAATAGAGACAAAATTAATAGAACATGTTGAATACGAAGGTGAGCCAATGGTTGGCTTTCTTGCAACAACTGTTAATGAAAGATTTGATTTTCCATTCGAAATTGATATTAAAACAGGTAATGTTGGCGGACCATCAGCTGGATTAATGATGGCTCTGAATGTTTATAACAATTTAATACCTGAAGACATTACTAACTCCTTAGTGATTGCTGGGACAGGAACAATTGAAATTGATGGGTCTGTTGGTCCAGTTGGGGGAGTCAAACAAAAAGTTATTGCCGCAAAAAGAGCTGGTGCTGAATTGATCTTAGTTCCGACTGCGAATTTTGAAGAGGCCAAACCCATGGAAACTGAATCAACTGTTATTGTTGCAATCGATACTTTTGATGAGGCATTACAAGTAATTTCAGAGTATAGTTCACGTTAAAGACAAGAGATAAATAAAATATATATATGGTAAACATTGGTGGATCAAGTAATAACGAAAGAAGAGGATTATCTTTTGTTGTTTTTATTGCAATACTTGGTTTTTCAGTTGCTAGAGCTATAGCTACATTTTTCACAAATTATTTATGGTTTGATTCTGTAAATTTAAATTCTGTATGGTTAAAAATTTTACTTACTAAAGGGGCTCTAGTTGGGGCCACATCGTTGTTGGCTTTTGTGTTTATTTTTACAAATTTAAAATTTGCTGTGAGAGCAACTCCAGTAATGGATATTTTTGAATCTTTTGAATCTCAAGACCCTTTATCAAGATTTAGAGCCTGGACAAACGAAAGATTCTCAAGATACCGACTTTTGGGATCAATTGGTCTTTCACTTTTTTTGGGCGCAGGAGCATCACAATTATGGGAACAAGTTTTACTGTTTTTGAATCAACACAACTTTGGTGTCAATGATCCAGTCTTTCAGGCAGATGTCTCTAGATATGTTTTTGGATTACCTCTTTATAGACTATTTGTCTCTTGGGGTTTTCAACTTGTAATTTTTACGTCATTAATAATTTTATTATTTTTTGTTGCGACTGGTGCATTACAACTCAGACAAGGAAGACTACCTGAAGTTAGTAGTGGTGCAAAAGCACATTTGTCTGTCCTTCTTGCATTCATAGCAATCTTGAAAGCCTTTGCATATCGTCTTGACTCCATGGAACTTCTTTACTCACCGAGAGGAAAGGTTTTTGGTGCAAGCTATACAGATGTTGTTGCACACCTACCAGCTTTAAACTTACTTATCCTAATCTCCCTTTTTGGTGCAGTTTTGCTTTTAGTAAATATAAAAAGAAGGGGATGGTTACTTCCTGCAACAGCTATTAGCTTATGGTTGGCAGTATCGATAATTGTTGGAGGTCTTGTCCCTGCAGCAATACAGAGATTTAGAGTAGTTCCTGACGAATTAAATAAAGAGCTGCCCTATGTCGATAGTCACATTGACTATACAAGGCTTGCATATGGATTAGATAGTATAGAGGAAAAGTCGTTTGCAGCATCCCCTGATTTATCACAAAATGATATTTCCAACAATAAGCAGACTGTAGATAATATCAGACTTTGGGACCCAACGGTATTAGCAGAGACATATAGTCAGCTGCAGGAAATTAGGGCATACTATGCACTTCAAGAAGTCGATGTTGATAGATATAAAATCAACGGAGAGTTGACACAAGTAATGGTTGCAGCAAGAGAGCTTGATCAAACAAATTTACCAGCTGTTGGTTGGGTTAATGAAAGACTACAATACACTCACGGTTTTGGTGTAGTTTTTAGTCCAGCTAATAATGTTGCAAGTCAAGGCCAACCTGATTTCTATGTCAAAGGCGTTCCAGCAACCACCACCGTTACTGAGCTAGAGGTAGAACAACCAAGAATTTACTTTGGTGAATCTGCTGATTCTGTAGAGTATGTTGTTGTTAATTCGCTTCAAGATGAAGTTGATTATCCATTATCAACTGAAGGTCAATCTGTTGCCTACACAAATTATTCTGGAGATGGTGGAGTAGGAATTGGCTCTTTCTTTAGGAGACTTGGTTTTGCATTAAGATATGGTGAGCTGAATCTTCTAATTTCTAATCAGTTATCAGATGATTCCAAATTGATTATGGAAAGAAATATTGTAAGTAGAGTCAAAAAAGCTGCTCCATTTCTTTATACAGACAACGATCCATATTTAGCCCTAATCGATGGAAATTTATTCTGGATTATTGATATGTATACAGTAAGTGACAAATATCCATATGCTCAACCTGCAGATACTAGGAGATTAAATGAGAATTCAGGATTGCCAATAAACTTCAACTACCTAAGAAACTCTGTAAAAGCAGTTGTTAATGCTTATGACGGCACAATGAATTTTTATATCGTTGATGAAAATGACCCTTTAATGTCTGCATATAATGACATTTTTCCAAATTTGTTTTCATCAAAGAATGAAATGAGTCCAGAATTATTAGATCACATCAGGTATCCGGAAGATTTATTCACAATTCAGTCTGATATGTATCGGGATTATCACATGACTGATCCAAGGGTTTTTTATGCCGACGAGGATCCATGGGTTATTCCATCTGATTCATCAACAACTCCGAGAGTTGGTACTTTGAGAGGTGAATTTACGGAAATAGGTTTCAAGCCGATGTTGCCATACTATCTTTTAATGAGCTTGCCAGGTGAAAGTGATTTAAGTTATTTAATTTTTCAGCCATTTAATCCAGAAAACAGACCTAACATGCAGTCATTTTTAGTTGCAGATGCTGACCCGGAAAACTATGGTCAACTAATAGACTTTAGGCTACCAAAGGGAGAATTTGTTGACGGACCAAGTCAGGTAGCGACTAGAATAAATCAAGATCCGGACATATCACAAATATTTACATTGTTAGACCAGCAAGGTTCTAGCGTTATAAAGGGTAATTTGTTTGTTGTTCCGATCAATCAGTCAATTCTTTACTATCAACCAATTTACCTTCAAGGTGAACAAAACCCTTTACCAGAATTTAAATTTGTTGTTGTTGTCTTTCAGGACAGGATCATAATGAGAGAGACACTCTCTGAAGCCCTTGCAAATATTTTTGGCGATGAATTGATTAGTGATGTTGTACAGGACACTGAAGCTGAAAACCCGTTAGATATATTAGCTAAAGCAACGAAAGCTTTTGAACAAGCACAGGAAGAATTGCAAAAAGGTAATCTTGGTAAATATCAAGAATTAATTGATCAAGCTCAACAGTTTGTTGATCTTGCAATTGAACTATTAAACAAATAACAAAAATTTTTATCTTGAGTTTAATTTAAAGTAAGTTATTATTAATATTCAGCGCGGGGTGGAGCAGTCTGGTAGCTCGCTGGGCTCATAACCCAGAGGTCGTAGGTTCAAATCCTACCCCCGCTACTAGCTACCTTATAAATAGGTCTATTATTCTTTTTCTTCCAGTAGAAGCAGCAATTAATTTAAGAGTAAATAGCCCAGAAGCACCTAGATAAAGTAAGCTACCTAGTACTAAAAAAATTCTCCAAAATAAAATTGCGTCCATAACTAAATTATAAACTGCCTCTAGTTAATCACTACCTGGTTAATTCAAAAATTTCATTGGCCGTAATTTCACCATTGATTGTCGAGATAATTTCTAAATTGTCATTTAGCACTAGAGTAGTAGGAATACCACTCCAAATAAATTGTATAAGAATACTCTCTGCGACGACATTATCCAATATGTTTTGATATGTTATATCATTTTCTTTAATAAACTCTTTGCCATTTTCTTCTGAATCTTCAACTAAAATTCCGATAACAGAATATCCTTGAGTCTCTGATAATATTTTTAACTCACTCACTTCGTTTTGACACGGAATACACCAACTTGCCCAAATATTTAAAATGACGAATTTTTCATTTGAATTTAAGTTAGAGATCTCTTTCAAATCTTCTAGTACAATGCCATCATTTATATCTGTGACGCTAACAATTTCTAATTCATCGTTATTTGTTGAATTGATTAAGACAATTATTACAGTCATAGTTAGCAGTAAGAGAATAAAATTTCTTTTGAACATAATTTAATTTAATAACCTAATACAAATACAATACTAATAATGGAATTAGAAAACATTATTTATCCTGGATTTAATAAAACATTATCCGAATTAAAAGCCATCTCGAAAGTCAAAAAGAAATCATGTGAAATTGTTGATTTAACAGAAATTGAATGGGTACGTGATGTTTTGCGACATAGAGTAGAGGAAATCGGCTCTTATGACATTAAATTTAGAAAACCGACAGAGGAAGAAATTGAATCTGTATCAAAAATTGTTGGTGCTGATATTGATATGGATGAGTTAAAAAATAATTTTCATAAAAATAAAAGAATCATTGGGATTACTTCTGGAAAAGGTGGAGTTGGAAAATCTACTATAACTTCACTATTGGGTATTGCATTTGATGAGTTGGGTAAAAAAGTTGGAATTATGGATTCAGATATTTGGGGTTATTCAGTGCCAAAAATATTAGGAGCAAAATTTCCACCAATACCATTTAATGAGAGAATATTCCCATCACGTATAAATAATCTTAATGTTATCTCAATGGATTATTTTGTTAAACAGGATGAAGCAGTAATTTGGAGAGGTCCAATGTTACATAAAGCAATAGAACAATTTTTATTTGAAGTTTTGTGGCATGACATTGATATTTTGCTTATTGATATGCCACCTGGCACTGGCGATGTTTCTATTTCCTTATCTCAATTTTTAAAATATTTTGAAAATATAGTTGTTACAACACCACAAACAAATGCAACTATAGTGGCTGAAAGGTCTGGAATTATGTCAAAAAAAGTAAATGCCAGCATTATTGGTGTCATTGAAAACATGTCATACATGGAAGCAGAAGGAAATAAAATATATCCTTTTGGCAAAGATGGGGGAAAAGAATTGTCTAACAAGTTAGATGTACCGTTTATAGGAGAAATCCCCCTTTTAGAGGATATAACTTTATCTTCGGAGGGTAGTAATTTATTTGCATTTAAAGAAAGTTCAGAATTTCAAAATATACTTTCAATAGCTAATGAAATTTTAAAATTTCAACCGAAGAAAAAACCTATCGATTTAAAAATTAATTAATAACGAAACTTACAACTGAAAGAAGCAAACAGTAAAATCCAAAATATTGTAATTTTGAATTTGTTGTGAATTTTACGAGAAGGTTAATTGCTAAGATTCCAGTAAACATAGCAGCAACTGTTGGAATAATAATATTTGTATTTATTTCAAAAGATTGATTAACAAATGTTAGGCTCCATGCTCCAAAGATTGTCGGTATTCCAAGCAATAGAGAATAATATATTGCATCAGCTTTTTTAACACCTATGTACATGGCAGTTAGGAGAGTAATTCCAGACCTTGAGACTCCTGGAAAAAGAGCAAAAGCTTGAGCTATTCCAATTATGAATGCATGGCTAATAGTTATTTCATTAATACTAAAAACATTTTTAGTATTAATTTTTTCAGAAAATATTAACAATACAGAGACGACAAAATAAGCAATTCCTGTGTAAATCAATATTTGAGAGCTGTTATCTATTATTTCTTGTATTGGTGTCAATAATCCAACTACAAAAGCTGGAATAATTCCAACAGTAATAATTTTGAGATAATATTTAAAAACTTCAAAATTATTAAAAATATTTAAAATTCTAGTCCTATAAAAAATCAAAATTGAAAACAAAGTTCCTATATGAAGAAATGCAATATCATTTGTGTTTAGATTAACTTCAGGTAATAATTCATCAAAAATAACTAAGTGACCAGTAGAAGATATTGGTAAAAACTCTGTTATACCTTGAACAATTCCTAAAAATATTTCAGTCATGTCAGTTTATTGTTGAAAAATGCCAGCCATTACAATCACTGCAATTATATATACGAAATTTCTTATTGTATTCCTTTTCTATGTACAGTCTTTCCTTTCTTGCATCAACTTCGTCGTTGTATCTACGTTTATCCTTACATCTATTTTCTTTTTTCATCACATTAATTACATTAAATTTGAAAAATGTATATATGTGCTCTAACTAATTTATTTTTATTAAAGTAAAGTTAGAACTGTGAGTTATTTATTTGTTGCTTTAAGTTACCTAATTGGTTCTATAAATTTTGCATATTTAGTGGCAAAATATAAAAAATTAGATATATCTTCTTCAGGAAGCGGAAATCCTGGAACTTCAAATGTAATGAGAACCATTGGGAAAAAGTATGCCGTAATTGTGTTAATTGGAGATCTATTTAAAGGCATTATTCCAATTTTTCTATTTGATGAAAATTTACTTTTATGTGGATTTGCTGCTGTTGTTGGGCATATATATCCAATATTTTATAAATTTAAAGGTGGAAAAGGGGTTGCAACATACATAGGTGTGTACATTGCTTTTTCTACACTTAACCCTATTTCGTATGAATTATTTGAAAATTCTTATTTCTTATTTTTGAATATTCCTGTACTTGCAATTTTTTATTTTGTAGTTTTTAAAATTTCTAGAATTTCTGCGATTGCAAGTTTGTTAACCGTATTTATATCCAACTTAATATTATTTATGTCATTTAATGTTTTTCAAGATCGATTTATTGTCTTTTTGTTATTTTGGTTAATTGTTTTCAAACATTCTGAAAACATTAAAAGACTTAATGAGGGTAGAGAAAATAAATTCTGAAAAAAAAGAAAAATAAAAATTAATTCGTTAATATTAAAACAAGTAAACGTTCAGTTGGGACAGGGCAATGGGATCAACACTAGTATTAATATGTTTAATGTTATCGCTATCAATAGCGGTGATTTTTCCAGAAATGAAATATTCTGAAACTAGAAATTCTTTGTTTTCTTCAGAATTTGAATATATGGTAAGTAAACAACGTAAAGGTTTTTTAATTTTAGGACTATCAGCGCTTCTTACTTTTTTTACCTCTATTCAAACTCTTTCTGTAAGTATATTTGTACTTCACCTTTTATTAGATGTAGTTTTTGGTATTTATGCTTATGCATCATTCCAAGTAAGAGCTTCCTTGATACAGATGCAAAATATTAGCTCTGTTGATGAAGATATTTATGAGCTTGATGAATACGAGTATTTAAAGCAAGCTGTTTAATTTGGCCAATTTAGAGTCTAATTTAAATAATCTTTCTGAAATATTTGATAAATTAAATGAAATTCGAGAGACTTCTCTAACTATATCTAGAGCCATTGTTAGAGATTGTTCAAAGAGCATCAGATTTATTCATAGAAACGATATAAATGGTGCTGAGGAATTTATTGATAGTGCAAAAAAGAAAATAACAGAGCTAAAAAAGCTTACTGAAAATGTATCTGAAATTAGTTTTGCTGGATATGTTCTCGATGCAGAGAGAGAGTATGTAGAAGCAGTTCTATTTTATATATATGAATCAAAGGGATACATTGAACCTTTTGAGAAATTTAATGTTCATCCATCAAGTTATATTCAGGGACTTGGGGATACTGTTGGAGAGTGGAGAAGAAAAGCTTTGGATAATTTAAGAAACTTAGAACTTGTAAAGTCAGAATCTTATCTCAATATTATGGAAGAAGGTTTAGGAATTCTAAACGAGCTTGATTATCCAGATGCTTTAACTGGGGGATTAAGAAGATATGCTGATAATGCCAGAGGTATTATTGAAAGAACAAGATCCGATATAACAAATGCATTTGTCAATGAGTCATTAAGAAATGATATCTCTAATATAAAGAAAGATGAAATATAAATATATAACTGGAAAAGTTTTAGAGATTGATCCAAAATCTGGTTGGAAAGACGGTATGCTTTTAGAAGAAATTTATCCCGACTCTTCTTTTGTTAGTGGTAATAATCCAGAAAGCATGATGATGAAACCATTTATAAAAGATAGAAAAGTATATGCAAAATATACATTTGAAAAAAGATTCGAAGGTGGCCCTGGATTGGTACATGGTGGAATTTTATCAGCTGCTTTAGATGATATGATGGGCTACTCAACAATAATTCATAACAAGTTTGCAGTTACTGCAAATCTTGAAGTTAATTTCCTAATTCCAACACCTGTATTAAAAGAATTTGAAATATTTGCATGGGTTAAAGATATAGACGGAAAAAAAATTTACACCGAGTCGTTGATTAAGTCAGATGAGCAAACTCATGTAGAGTCTTCTGCAATGTTTATTGATTTAGGATTAGATGCAGCAGAGTTTTTTGCACCAGACAAAAATTACCCATGATTTAAATTTTTGACATTAAAAAGTGACTCATAGACTGAATACTAATCATTGGATTCACACCTGAACAACGAGGGAAGGTAGAAGCATCGACAATATAGACATTGTCTAAACCATGTACTTTTCCATCTAAATCAACCACACCATGTTCGGGGTTAGGATTGATTCTCGCAGTACCCATTTGATGTGCTGACCCGAGAAGCATTCGATACGGTTCATTTTTTATTAATTCAACTTTGTTAATAAACTCTTCGATACTTTCATTTGAAGATTTTTTCCAATGCATCGTCGGTGAACTTGCAACCATAATTTCTTCTGCTCCAGCTAAGTAATTAGCCTTTACAAGATTTACAATTCCATGAATTAAATTAGTGTGATCAAAGTCATTTAACTTATAATCCCATAAATGTTGAGGGTATTTATTGATTATGGAACCAGAACTTGTATCGGATGTCAAAACAATACTTCCAGACCAATTATTGTAACTTTTTATGAATTCGCTAAAACTATCTAAATTATTTGGAAAAAACGGGAAGAAAAGGCTTGGATGCATTGGAAGACCTTCTAATAGGTAACCGTAATTATCTTTTAGAAATAAATTGTCATCCGAATAAATTCCCTGCATTGTACCTGCCCATGGTTTTTGTTCCTCTGAAAACTTAGCTGCAACACCTGAAACAGGATGAAGTTTTAAATTACGACCAAGATGTTTATTTTTATATCCGCTATCGAGCAAAATTTTAGGAGTATTTAAGGAACCTGCTGCAAGAATTACTCTGTCAACAGCAACCTCATGTAATGTACCATTATTTTCAACATTAATATGGGTAGCTTTTCCATTAGATATTTTGAGACTTCTGATATTTGTATCACTAAATACTTTATTAGGTTCAAATCTTTCTTCTGAAAACCAAATTTTGTTGGAGGAGTTGATGCTTTCGTCATAACGACCAAAAGTACTGAAACCTGATTCTGTGCAATCTGCGTTACTTGTATTCCTTGGAATAATTTTATAACTTAAATTATTCAGCTCTAACCCCTCAGCCAATTTTTTTTCTTTTTGCGGTATTCGATTATTTTTTATATCAACATTTAATTCCTTGCATACATAATCCATACTGTTTTTAAATTCGCTGGAATTGAAATAGTTAGCTTGTTTGGTTAGTGTATCCCATTCATTCAAAATTTTATCTGGAGTCCTGAGTGAAGTTGTCCAGTTCACACTTGTGCCACCACCAATTCCCATTCCAGCTAAGAGTAAAACTTTATACCCTCTCGTTTGTTGAATTCCATAAGTGTCGTAAAAGTTGTGATATCCAAATGTTTCATTATTGGTCATACCATTTCCGGAACTTCCTTTTTCAAAAATACCTACTTCATATTTTTCATTGAGCACACTAGCTGCGATACCTCCACCAGAACCACTTCCAATTACTGCTACTTCAATACTCTTAGGAATTGATATATTCTTCTTTTCAATTTTTGTATTTTTATATATTGGATAATCAAGATGTTTATATACAGATCCCTCTCCATTAAGAGATCTTGCAGTACTTAATCCAAATAATGCAGTGGTACCAGAACCAAGTTTTCTCAATAACGATAAGTTGGAGCTTTGTAGATTTCTCACAAATTTTGGAATACTTGAATCCTTTATAAAAATTTTTCTTGCTTCAAAAGAAAATATAAAAAAGACAACTTTAAGCAGTACAATTTCTGATCTATCAGGAAAATTCTCAAGAATAAAATTAAAATACTTTTCTGAGTTTTTTGTTTCTTCTTCGTTGAAATCTGGGTACAAACTTGAAAAAATGACCCTAAATGTCTTTGATATTCTGTTATCCATATATATATTCTACAGGTAGTTCGTTGACGTACTATTTGTCATAACAAAATTTAAGGATTTAAAATTACAGTATTTCCACCCATTCCAAAGTGGTTTTCACAATAAATATAAAGCTGGGTTGGAGTATCAGAAGTTATTTCAATTTCTATATATGCTCCTGTAGTTCCTGCAGTTCCACTTGTCATAACATTAGAAGAGTATTCACTTCCATTTTGTGTTGCTGAAAATCTCAAAGGGTGTCCAGAATTACTAAAGTCACTGAGATCAAAACGGTATTTATTACCCGTTGTTACATTTAAAGTTGAATCTTGAGCACCATTTAAAAAATATTCATTAAATCCTTGTCCATTGTTTGCAACAGTTACAACAATAGTCGTTGTGGTCTGAGGAACAGTAGTCGTTGTAGTCGAAGTCGTTGTGGTCTGAGGAACAGTAGTCGTTGTGGTCTGAGGAACAGTAGTCGTTGTGGTCTGAGGAACAGTAGTCGTTGTAGTCGAAGTCGTTGTGGTCTGAGGAACAGTAGTCGTTGTAGTCGTAGTTGTCTCTCCAATGATGGGTGGAGGAGCAGTGGTTGTTGTATTATCACCAACTGGTGATAATTTCACAATTGATGAAACAGGAAATTGATTAAAGAGAGTTGTAGTAGTTGTATCTATTGAAGAATTCGATGACACACTATTTGTGACATCATTAGTAATCTGTGTATTTGAAATTGTTTCTAGATTATCTGAGTTTCCACAGTAAATGAATATAAAAAATAATAAAAAAGATTTTTTTAACACGAATCTATTATTTCACACAACAAACTTTAGCATTAATTCTTAATGTTTAAAAAATACTTTTTGCATGCTCATTACATGCGCATTTTGTTGATAGAATTTTAGTATGGCTGATGTTGATAACACTTTTACGTCCAGTAAATTAAATAATATTTCTCAATGTCATAGTTCTTTTGGAAAAAATAATCAGTTAGCTAAGCCTAAATTAGATCGTTGGAAAGATTTAAATAATGCAATTATTGATTGGATGAATAACGATGCTATTGAAGAGACCTCTATAAAAATAGCTGAGCAAAATAATTTTCAATTTTACGACAAAATTCAAAAAGCAATATTATCTGATTTATTTACAAGATTTAGAACAATATATCCAAAAAGAGATGTTGAGTTCAATCATGATTTTCCGATTAAAGAAATAAATAAAGAAATTAATGGTGAAGAGTATGCTTTAACAACATACTTCACATATGAGTTCATTGACCAGGGATCTTCTGAATTTATAAAATTAAAAACTGCTTTTGATCCCGAGCCTGAGTTAATTGATAAAGCTATAATTTCAAAATTAAAAGCAGAGAATGAAGATTTTTATACTGCCTCGATTGAGCGGGAAGACTTAGAAGAAATTGAATTAGTTGATAATCCAGATGAAATTATTGATCAACATTTTGCCATATTAGAAAACTTTTTAAACAACAGACAAGCTCGCAATCCAGGTGAGTTGTGCAGTAGGGGATGTGACATGGCATCACGTTGTGGTCAATTTCCTTTAATTAATATAGATAAGCTTACTAATCGAATAAGAGAGGTAAAAATATCAAAGACAAATACTATTAAGTTACAAAACTGTGAAAGAAGAGCTGCCTGGAATGTTCAGTACGGAATACCAAGGGAAGACTACATTGAATATGAGTCTGAATCATCAGGAACCAAGTTTCATAATTACTCACAGGAAATGCTTGTTAATAATAACAGCTTTACAAACGACGATGACATTGAGAGATTTAATGAAAAAACTGAAAGTGAGGAGTCGATAACACGTGAAAAACTTTTTAGCAAATATAAGGAACTGATTGAAAAGTTAAAGCCATATAGCAATTTATCAATTACAAAGTCTGAATTTAATTTAGGGTTCACAATTGTTGCTGACGGTAAAGGTTTAAAAAATGGAGAAGTAGTTGATAAAAAAGTTGCAAGTGTGTTTATGGGACGTGCAGATTTAGTAGGACGAGTTGATGGCACTCCAATAATCATTGAACTTAAAACTAGGCCTGAATTATCAGAAGATTTTCTAGAAGCACAACTTTATGCTCTTGGTGCGTCAAAACTACTCAATGTTAAAGAAATTACAATATTGCATATTTATTTGCCGGATGAAGACTCAAGTATAAAAGAGAGAAAATTTTCCGAGAGTGAATTAGCAGAGGCTGAGAAAAAATATGAATCTTTAGCAATCAAATCTGCTTCATGGATTCCCTTTGATGCTTTAAGTCCTGCTTATAACATAGGAGACTGGTGTGAATTTTGTGAGTTTAAAAATACCTGTTTAGAAAATAGATAAGTGTATGTTTAGATGTAAACAAATATATACTTATAAAGATGAATCTTTCAAAAACACATATCGAGCTAGTAGAAGAAGTGTATGCAACACTTGAAGATAATATTGCAAAACTAAGATCAAGAAAATCTGACTCATTGACTTTGGCAGAGAAAATTCTTTATGGTCATGCTAGAAACGTCAATGAAGTATCTATGAATAGAGGAGAAGACTTTGGTGATTTTTTGCCTGACAGAGTTGCAATGCAAGATGCTACAGCGCAAATGGCTTTACTGCAATTTATGCAGGCTGAACTTCCAAATACTGCAGTTCCCACAACAGTACACTGTGATCACTTAATTCAAGCTTATGAAGGTGCAAATAGCGACTTAAAGGTAGCAAACAAGAATCATAAGGAAGTATTTGATTTTTTAAGAACTGCTTCTCAAAAATATAATATTGGTTTTTGGGGGCCTGGAGCAGGAATTATCCATCAAGTAGTTCTTGAACAATATGCTTTTCCAGGCGGAATGATGATCGGAACAGATAGTCATACTCCAAATGCTGGGGGTATGGGTATGATTGCAATTGGTGTAGGTGGGGCAGATGCTGTAGATGTAATGGCTGGTATGCCTTTTAATACAAAGATACCAAAACTAATCGGAATAAAATTGACGGGCTCTTTAAGTGGATGGACTTCTCCAAAAGACATTATCTTAAAAGTTGCAGAGATACTTACTGTAAAGGGAGGTACAAATGCAATTGTCGAATATTTTGGAGAAGGTACCGAATCAATATCTACAACTGGAAAAGCCACGATAACCAACATGGGTGCTGAAATTGGTGCAACCTGTTCAATATTTCCATTTGATTCCAAAGGTGAAGAATATTTAATTGCCACGGGAAGGTCTGATATTGCAAAACTAGCAAAAAATAATATGCATTTGTTAACAGCTGACCAGGACGTCATTGAAGATCCAAAATCATATTTTGATCAAGTTATTGAGATAAACTTAGATTCACTTGTTCCACATATAGTAGGTCCACATACTCCAGATTTAGCTCGACCAATTACAGAGTTAAAATATGATGCTGAAAAAAATAATTATCCTGTAGAAATTTCCAATGCTTTAATAGGTTCTTGTACTAATTCATCTTATGAAGATATAGGTCGCGCAGCATATATAGCAAGAGAAGCTGCAAAAAAAGGTTTAAAGTCAAAAGTGCCTTTAATGGTTACTCCAGGTTCAGAAGTTACAAGGGCAACTATTGAAAGAGATGGATACCTTAAAGATTTAGAATCTATTGGGGCTACTGTATTAGCAAATGCTTGCGGGCCTTGCATTGGTCAATGGAAAAGAGATGATATAGGTGAAGGTGAAATTAATTCAATTGTTTCCTCGTACAACAGAAATTTTCCCGCTAGGAATGATGGAAATAAAGAAACACTTTCATTTATTGGTTCACCAGAGTCAGTAATTGGGTTAGCTTTAGGTGGCTCATTGGATTTTGACTTTTTAAATGATTCTTTAATTAATGATTCAGGAGAAGAAGTAAAACTTACTCCTCCTATTGCAGAAGAATTACCTTTAGAGGGGTTTGCAAACACCTTAGAAGGATTCATTCAGCCTACACCAGGTAATGATGTAGAAGTAGTCATTGACCCTGAATCAAATAGATTACAAAGACTAACTCCTTTTGAAGCACCAAATGAGAGTGAATATACTTCAATGAGTGTATTAATGAAAGCTGAAGGAAAATGTACAACTGACCATATATCACCAGCCGGTAAGTGGTTGCAATTTCGAGGTCATTTAGAGAACATTTCTCAAAACTTATTTAATGGAGTGAACAATGCTTTCGCAGAAAATGCTGGCGATGGAGTAAATGTTTTAACAAAAGAAGTTGATACGTTACCAAATATTGCAAAAAATTATCATGTTGAGAATGTTAACTGGGTTGCGGTCGGTGATGAAAACTATGGAGAAGGATCTTCAAGAGAGCATGCAGCTATGGAACCAAGATTTAGAGGATGTAAAGTAGTTCTAGTAAAAAGTTTTGCAAGAATTCATGAAGCAAACCTAAAAAAACAAGGTATCTTGCCTTTAGTTTTTGATGATAAAAATGATTATGAAAAAATTGAACAATTCGACAAAATTACAATAAAAAGTCTTAGCGATATAAAAGTAGATACTCCAATCGAGATTTTCCTAGAGAAAGAAAATGGAGAGCATGAAATCATAAAAGCCAACCACTCTTTATCTTTAGATCAGATATCCTGGTTTTTTGCTGGTTCTGCATTAAATTACATCAAAACTAAATAAATGGATAGCATCTCTGACAAAGTTAAAAAGATAAGAGTTGAGTACGAAGACAAGCCACTCAATTTGGAAGATCTCAATCAAGATCCTTTAGAGCAATTCAATACATGGTTTCAAATTGCTATAAACGCTGAGGTAAATGAGGCAAACGCTATGGCAATATCGACTATTTCTCAAGAAGGAACACCAAGATCTCGATATGTACTGTTTAAAGATATTGTTGATGATAAATTAGTTTTTTACTCCGATTATCAAAGCAGTAAGGGTAGAGAGATGGATAATAATCCAAATATTTCTGGGTTATTCTTTTGGCCTGAACTCCATCGCCAAATAAGGCTTGAAGGCGTTATCTCGAAGACTTCAAATGAAGTTTCAGACAATTACTTTGCTTCCAGGCCAAGAGGCGCACAATTGAGTGCGATAGCATCCAGTCAAAGTACTGAAATAAAAGGAAGAGAAACAGTAGAAGAGAGAATTCAAGAATTAGAAAAGGAATTCGAAGGAAAAGATATACCAAGACCTGATAACTGGGGCGGATATGCCATTGATATAAGCTTCTGGGAATTTTGGCAGGGAAGAAGAAGCAGAACCCATGATCGTTTTACTTACGTTAAAAATGATAATTCATGGGAAATAACTAGACTATCACCTTAAGAAAAAGTTTTATGAGAGATATCAAAGTAACCAAGAATTTTATTAACTCTAAAAATACATCAGTTCTCTACGAGTCAGGAAATACAAAAGTATTAATAACAGTCTCTATTTCAGACAGAGTCCCAGGATGGCTTGAAAATTCAGATAAGGGCTGGCTCACAGCTGAATATAATATGTTGCCAGGTTCTTCTGATCAAAGAATTTCAAGAAAATCATTTGAAGGAGGAAGGTCTAAGGAAATTTCAAGATTAATCGGTCGCTCCCTCAGAGCTGTTTGTAATTTAGGAATAATTAATGGTTATTCTTTTACGGTAGATTGTGATGTTCTAGAAGCAGATGGTGGAACTAGAACAGCATCAATTAACGGTGCTTGGATAGCTTTAAATGATACTTTTACAAAGATGGTAAATGAAAACAAGTTAGTACAAAACCCATTAACAAGCAGAGTTGGTGCAATTTCTGTTGGTATTGTAGATGGAGAGCTAGTAGCTGACTTAGATTATGCTAAGGATTCAAATGCTGAGGTTGACCTAAACCTTGTTTTAGATGAAAAATTTGAAATCTTGGAGATTCAAGGCACAGCTGAAGGTAAACCATTTTCAAAAGATAATCTTGATAGCTTATTTAATATTGCAAAAGAATGTGTTGAAGAAATATTTAAGATACAAAATTAATAAGAATGCAAATCATTTTAGCTAGTCAGAATAAAAATAAGTTAAAGGAATTATCTAGAATATTTCAATTAAATTCAAGTAAACATTCTTTAGTGTCTCCCAGTGGAGTTTTGAATGTAATTGAGGATAAAGAAACTATAAAAGAAAATGCTGAAAAGAAAGCCTTAGAGTATTTTGAGTTTTATGATTTACCAGTAATTGCAGATGACTCAGGTCTTTTTGTAGATGCACTTAATGGTGCTCCCGGTGTTCATTCAGCCCGTTTTTCAGGAGAAAATGCAAATGATGAAAAAAATAATGATAAATTATTAGATTTGCTTCAAAATAATTCAAATAGATCAGCAACTTTCAAAACAGTTTTATGTTTTTATGATGGTAAAGAATTTATGTATGCCTTAGGTGAACTAAATGGTGAAATTTTATCATCACCGAGAGGAGAAAATGGTTTTGGTTACGATCCTATATTTGAAGTAAATGGTAAAACTCTTGCTGAAATGACATTAGAAGAAAAATCGGAGATTAGTCATAGAAAAAATGCGGCAATTAAGATGGTTGAGTTGTTAAATGAAATATAAAACATTATTAAAATTTCTATTTGTTTTTCTTATATTTTCTGCATGTGAAGTTAAGTGGGACATGGAAATCTCTTTCGAAGAAGACTTATCGGGAAGTTACTCAATATCAGTATTGATAGATCAAGAAGCTCAAATGTATGCGGTTGAGACTGGGCAATCCTCAATTGGAGGCCTAGATGCAATACTGTCAAATCTTCCAGATGGTTTCGGTTCAAGTGTTTACCAAGAAGGAAACTATTTGGGAATTCTTATTAGAAACGATTTTGATGATACAGATGAGTTGCTATTACAGTTTGAACAATTAAAGTCTGAGGAAAATACAGCTTTACTATTGTTACCAATTCAGGAAATTCGATTTGATAAAGGTGAACGTGATTTTGGAATTACAGGCAAGTTTGCAGAAATTTTTGTAACAGATGAAGAAAACTTAGAGGGTTTTAAAAGAATATTTGATGGCCAACTATCAATTATTGTTCCAGGTAATATTACAGATCCTCAAATTAGCGAAATAGTAGATAATACAATAATTTTTGAAAACGATGGTCTTTCAGTAAAAACTTTCAAGTTGGTCACAAGAACTAAACCAATTTTTACGCCAGAGCTAATTGTTGCACTATTAGCAATTTTTGGTCTAATAATTTATTTTGTTAGACAATCTGTCAAAAAGAAGTAATATTGTCTCAATGAAAAAAATTATAATTATTATTTAGGAGCAGCGTTTACAACGTTGTTACCCTTGCATTGCAAGGGTTTTTTTTTAGATTATGAAAATTGATATATTTGATACAACTTTAAGAGATGGCTTTCAACAAGAAGGAATTTCACCTTCTGTAAAAGATAAACTCGAAATTGCAAAACTATTAGATAATCTTGGAGTATCTTTTATTGAAGGTGGTTGGCCTGGTGCTTCTCCTAAAGAAGTGGAGTTTTTTAAAAAAGCAAAATCAGAACTTAATCTTGCTAATGCAAAACTTGTTAGCTTTGGATCAACAAGAAAACTTAGTTTGAGCGCTGATAAAGACCCTCAAGTACAAGCATTGCTTGATGCAGATACAGAATATGTATGCATAGTGGGAAAGTCTTCAAAACTACATATTACAAAAGCTATACAAGCCACTGTCGATGAAGCAATAGAGATGGCAGTAGATACCATTAATTATTTAGTTCAAAATAAAAAGAAAGTATTTTTTGATGCAGAACATTTTTTTGACGGTTACAAAGAAGATCCAGAAACAAGTTTAAAAATATTAGATGCTGTAATTTCTACAAAAGTAGAATGTTTTGTATTTTGTGACACAAACGGCGGAACTCTTCCGAGTGAAGTCCATGAGATAATTTCAGAAATAATTTCAAAATATCCAAAAGCAAACTTTGGCGTGCACTTCCAAAACGACAATGGTTGTGCAGTAGCTAATTCAATGATTGCAGTTGATTTAGGTGTAAATCATGTACAAGGAACCATTAATGGGTATGGTGAAAGAACAGGAAATGCTGATTTATGTACTTTAATCCCCAACTTAACATTAAAGAAAGGCTATAAAACAATTCCTGAACACTCACTAGGCCAATTAACTCAAACAGCAAATCATATTGCTGAGTTAGTAAATGTAGCGATTGATTCACGTCATCCTTATGTAGGTTCTTCAGCTTTTACACATAAAGCTGGATTACATGCATCTGGTATGGCAAAGGATAGCTCACTTTATGAACACATTGATTCAGCCGCAGTAGGGAATTTTACAAGGACAACGGTATCTGAGTTAGCTGGTAGAGCTAGTGTTCTAACAAAAGCAGAGGAATTTGGTTTGGAATTTAACAATGATGATGCCAAAAAATTAATTGAAGAAGTGCAAAATCTTGAACATATGGGATATCAATTTGAAGCAGCTGATGGATCACTATTTATATTGATGAACAAACTCAAAAATATAGAACCCAACTTTTTCAAACTTGAGAGCTTTAGGGTATTTTCTGAAAGACGAAATTCTGAAAATGTTGTTTCAGAAGCAGTTTGTAAAATTATTGTAAATGAAAATAGATATGTTAAAACTGGAGAAGGAGTTGGTCCAGTTGATGCTTTGAGCAAAGCTTTAAAATCTGCTTTAGAAAATGATTATTCAAAAGTAAATGAAATCAAGCTTATTGATTACAAAGTTAGAATTATAGATTCTTCAGATGGAACTGAAGCTAAAACAAGGGTCTTGATTGAATTTACAGATTCCAACAAGAAATGGAGTACTATTGGAGTCCATGAAAACATAATCAATGCTTCATGGAATGCTTTATGTGATGGTTTTAATTACTATTTTATGACTTCTTAAGTAGATTTTTCACTTCTTTGATATATATACTATTTTAAGGGAATATAAATATGAATGAAAAAATCGAAAATTTACTTAAAGAAGAACGAAAATTCCCTCCTTCAAAAGAACTCGCAGAAAACGCAAACGCAACATCTTCATGGCACCAAGATGCAGATAAAAATCGCCTAGAATTTTGGCAGAAGCAAGCTTTAACAAGAATCTCCTGGTATAAAGAACCAACAGAAGTTTTAGATGATTCAAACCCTCCTTTTTTTAAATGGTTTAAAGATGGAGAGCTTAATTTATCTTATAACTGTTTAGATCGTCATCTAGAAACCGATTCAGATAGAGTAGCTTTTTATTGGGAGGGTGAACCTGGAGATACTCAAGAAATAACTTATCAAGATCTTTATGAAAGAGTCTGTAAGTTATCTAATGCATTAAAACAACTTGGAGTTCAAAAAGGTGATAGGGTAGCAATTTATTTAGGTATGACTCCAGAGATTGTTGTTTCAATGTTGGCATGTGCAAGAATTGGTGCAGTTCATTCAGTTGTGTTTGGAGGTTTTTCTTCTGAAGCACTTGCTGACAGAATTAATGACGCAAAGGCAAAGACTGTTATTACAGCTGATGGAGCATGGAGAAGAGGGGATATAGTTCCACTTAAAAACAACGTCGATGGCTCACTTGATTTAACAGACCATGTTGAAAATGTAATAGTTGTAAGACGAACAGAACAAAAAATAAACATGGTTGATGGCAGGGATTACTGGTATCACGAAATAACAGAAAAACAATCTTCTGAATGTGAGCCTGAAGTCATGAATGCTGAAGATTTGTTATACATTTTATATACATCAGGAACAACAGCTAAACCAAAAGGTATAGTCCATACACAGGCTGGTTACCTCACTGGAGTTACAACTACTCATCATGAGGTATTTGATGTTAAAGAGGATGATATTTATTGGTGTGCCGCAGATTGTGGTTGGGTAACTGGTCATAGTTATATTGTTTATGGACCTTTAGCAAATAAAGCAACAAGTGTAATGTATGAAGGTGCACCAAATGCCCCTGATGAAAAAAGATTATGGAACATAATTGAAAAATATAAAGTTAATATTTTTTATACTGCACCAACGGCAATTAGAGCATTTATGAAATGGGGAGTTGAGCATCCCCAAGCCCACGACTTAAGTTCATTGAGAATACTTGGCACTGTTGGGGAGCCAATTAATCCTGAAGCCTGGATGTGGTACCACGAAAATATTGGAGGAGAAAATTGTGCAATTGTTGATACTTGGTGGCAGACAGAAACAGGTTCAATTATGATTTCACCTTTACCAGGTGTAACAAGCACTAAACCAGGATCTGCCTGTGGTCCTTTACCTGGTATCGAATCTGTAATTATTGACAATGATGGAAATGAAGTGGGCAAAGGAGAAGGAGGATTTTTAGCAATCAAATCTCCGTGGCCATCAATGCTTCGAACTGTATATGGAGATGACGAAAGGGATATTGACAAATATTGGTCTCAACACAAAGGTTTATATTTTGCTGGTGATGGTGCAAAATATGATGAAGAGGGTTACATTTGGCTTTTAGGTCGTGTTGATGACGTAATGAATATATCTGGACATAGAATATCTACTGCAGAAGTTGAAAGTGCGTTAGTTTCACATAATGCTGTTGCTGAGGCAGCAGTTATTGGTCGAAGTGATGAAATAACCGGTGAAGCAATTGCTGCCTTTGTATCTTTAATAGGGACTGAGGAAGGTAACGAAAATTTAATTGCGGAACTTAGACAGCATGTAAGTGACAAAATTGGTCCAATTGCAAAACCTAAAAGCATAGTAATCACTGCTGATCTTCCAAAAACTAGAAGTGGAAAAATTATGAGGAGATTACTTAAAGACATTTCAGAAGAAAGAAAATTAGGTGATGTAACAACATTAGCAAATGCTGATATTGTTTCAGAGCTTCAAACTAGAGCTTCAGATTCAGATGACGAATGAGAGAACCTTTTCGTGGCATCTTCCAGAGGATGCAGTTGAAAAACTAGTGAGTTTAGACAAAAAAGATCGGAGAGAATACTTTTCAAATCTTCCAATCGACAATGTACCAATAGGTTCTCTTATGGATTTTTCAAATATATCTGTAGACGATAAAGGACAGGTTTCATTTTATATTGTTCCTCAAGAATTTCATTACAACCCACTTGGAACAGTACACGGTGGATTAGCAGCAACAATTTTAGATTCTTGCAACAGTATTTCAGCAAACTGTCAACTTGATAAAGGATTTTTGACTATGACTACTGATATAAGAGTAAATTATTTAAGACCAATCACTGTCTCGACAGGTGAACTTACAGCTACAGCAATAATTGAAAAAGTAGGAAGAAAAGTTATATTTGTGAATGGTTCACTGTATGACAAGAATGGAAAGGTTTATGCTACTTGGTTGTAGAGGTTCCATTAAACTAACTAACAAAACATAGTGCGGATGAGAGGAGTCGAACCTCCACGAGCAAAGCTCACTGGATCCTAAATCCAGCGCGTCTACCAGTTCCGCCACATCCGCTAAAATGTCGCGTGGGTCGCCGGGGACTTGAACCCCGAACCTGCGGATTAAGAGTCCGATGCTCTGCCAAATTGAGCTAGCGACCCCTTTTAAAGAATAACTTAGATTATGATAGTTAAGTATAAATTTTTTCTATTTATTGTTAAATAAAATCAGTTAACATAGAAAAATAATTAAGTTGCGGGCTGTGGCTCAGTTTGGCTAGAGCGCTTGGTTTGGGACCAAGAGGTCGTGAGTTCGAATCTCACCAGCCCGACATCCTAGCGGGTGTAGCTTAATGGCAAAGCTCCAGCCTTCCAAGCTGGCTATGAGGGTTCGATTCCCTTCACCCGCTCTGGCAGAGCTCTCGTAGCTCAAATGGATAGAGCAACAGACTTCTAATCTGTAGGTTGTAGGTTCGAGTCCTACCGAGAGCGCCGTGGTGATCGTAGCTCAGTTGGTTAGAGCGCCTGGTTGTGGTCCAGGAGGTCGCGGGTTCGAATCCCGTCGGTCACCCTTAATTTATAGGAGATAAATGAAATATAAAGTTAAAAAAATTGGTGACTTTGAGTCGTCAATTGAAATTACTGTTGATTTTGATGATTTAGAAGAAAAAAAAGATGAAGCAATTTCAAAAATTAGTAAGTCATTAAAAGTAAAAGGATTTAGACCAGGTAAAATTCCAAAAAATATTGTTGTCAGAGAAGTAGGTGAAGAATACGTTCTAGAAGAAGCAATAGACTTGTATTTACCAGGACAAATTTTTGAGATTTTGAATAAAGAAGAAATCAGCCCTGCTGTAAGGCCTGTAATCAAAGATTTAAAGAAAGAAAAAAAATCATACAAAATTGAAGTACTTATTACATTATGGCCAATACTTTCGAAGCTTCCAAAGTTGAATCAAACAGTTGAAGTTGAATCTATCGAACCCACTGAAGAGGAAATCAATGAGCAAATTGAAAGAATTAAACTTCAATTTGGAGAAGTTGAAAAAGTTGATAGGCCCGCAAAAGAATCGGATTACTTGTTACTCAATATTTCTGGCTTAGAGAATGGTAACGAGTTGAAAGATTTTAATTATCAAGATTATTTATACGAATTGGGTAGTGCGTTGCTTACTCCATCTCTAGATTCAAAACTAGAAGGTGTATCAAGTGGAGCTATTATAAAATTCAATGATGATATACCTGCTTTAGGAAAAAGCAACATAGAGGTTTCTGTACTAGTTAAAGAAATTAAAGAAAAAGTTATGCCCGAATTGACTGATGATTGGGTTTCTTCTGTAACTGAATTCGATAGTGTCAAAGAAATGAATGAAGAATTATATAAAAATATTCAGAATGTCAAAAAAAGACAAATAGCAAATCAATATCAAGGCCTATTGACTTCCAAGTTGATTGAGGAATCTAAATTAGAACTTCCTGAACAATTAGTCATTGCAGAAATGGATAGTATATTACAAAATTTTATGAATGAACTCCAACAAAATAATATTAAGATTGAAGACTATTTACAAATTACGGGCCTAACAGAAGAAACACTTCAAGAAGATCTAAAAAACCAAGCTACCCGTAATTTGTCTATGGTTGTTATTTTAGATAAGGTTGTTGAGGACCAGGAATTGAAACTTGATGAGAAGGAAGTTGGTTTCATAGATGAACATATGTCTACACATGATGGAAGCGAAGCTGATTCGGCAAGCCATAGATTAAATTTGGAGTCAGAATCCCTCAGAAACAAAGCAATGTTGCATATATTACAGCAAGGGATATCAGTTGATAAGAATGGTGAAAAAGTATACCTACAAGATGTGTACAATCAAGAAGAGGATTTAGGAGAGGAAGAATAATATGAGAGATTTACCATTAAATTATGTTATCCCTACAGTAATTGAAAATACTAATAGGGGTGAAAGAGCCTTTGATATATATTCAAGACTTTTAAAGGATAGAATTATATTTTTAGGAACACCGATTGATGATGGTGTTGCGAACTCAATAATGGCTCAGTTGTTACATTTAGAGTCAGAAGATCCGGACAAGGATATATTTATGTATATTAATTCTCCGGGCGGCTCTATTACATCATTGTTTACAATTTATGACACAATGAAGTACATTAAACCTGACATTTCAACAGTTTGCATGGGCTTAGCAGCTTCAGCTGCTTCAGTTATTTTGGCTGGAGGTACTGAAGGAAAAAGATACAGTCTTCCGAATGCAAGGATTATGTTGCATCAACCTTCAGGTGGAATGGAAGGTACTGTGGCTGATATGGAGCGCAATTTTGATTTGATAGTATCTATGAGAACTCAATTAAACGGTTTATTGGCTGATTTTACTGGTCAAGATGTTGAAAAAGTTGCAGAAGATACAGATAGAGATTTTTGGATGACCGCGCAAGAAGCAAAAGAATACGGTATAGTAGATGAGGTGCTAATTCAAAGGGAGTTAGCCGAAAAAAAATAACTAAAAAACAACAGGGTAGTTAAAAAATGGCAAATAAAGACTCATCTCAAGCACTTAAGTGCAGTTTTTGTGGTAAATCCCAAAAACAAGTAATAAAACTCATAGCTGGTCCAGGTGTTTATATTTGTGACGAATGTATAGAGCTTTGTGTTGAAATTATTGAAGAAGAAAAAGTAGAAAAACTTGATACTACTCCTAAAGAATATCTACCTTTACCTAAGGAAATAAATCAGTCTTTAAATGAATTTATCATAGGCCAAGATGAAGCAAAAAAAACACTCTCTGTAGCTGTTTACAATCACTATAAAAGAATTTACAAAGGTGATTCAATTGATAGTGACTTAGAAATTCAAAAATCTAATGTTCTTTTACTTGGACCAACGGGTAGTGGAAAAACTCTTCTTGCACAAACTTTAGCTAAAACTCTAAATGTGCCCTTTGCGATTGCAGATGCTACAACTCTTACTGAGGCCGGATATGTTGGTGAAGATGTTGAAAATATTCTACTTACATTGATTCAAGCCGCTGACTATGACATTCAACGTGCAGAAAAAGGAATAATTTATATTGATGAAATTGATAAGATAACAAGAAAATCTGATAACCCATCAATCACTAGAGATGTGTCTGGAGAGGGCGTCCAGCAAGCTTTATTAAAAATCCTTGAAGGAACAACTGCACAAGTTCCTCCGCAAGGTGGCAGAAAGCATCCACAGCAGGAATATTTGCAAATTGATACAACAAATGTTCTTTTTATACTGGGCGGGGCGTTTGATGGTCTTGATCAAATTATCAGTAAACGTCTAGGAGAAAATACAATTGGATTTAATACAACAATTAATGATGTTAAAGATTACAAGAAGGAAGAGTTATTTAAATTTGTTGAACCAAAAGATCTAATTAAGTATGGATTAATTCCAGAATTTATAGGCAGATTACCAATAGCTACAAGTGTAAATGAATTAGACAAAGAAGCATTAATTGAAATTTTGACTCAACCAAAAAATGCAATTACAAAACAATTTGTAAAAATGTTTCAATTAGATGATATTGATTTAGTTTTCACTAACGATTCATTAGAAGCTATGGCTGATCTAGCGTTAGCAAGAAAAACTGGTGCAAGAGGTTTAAGATCAATTCTAGAAAAAATTCTTCTAGAGCAGATGTATGAATCACCTTCAAGAAAAGATATTACAAAAATAATTATCGACAAAGAAAATGTTCTTGATGATATTACTCCAAAAATGGTTCTAAAGGAGTCAAAAGACGACAAAACAGCATAAAATATACTTATGCAAAATGAAACCTATGATCCATTATCTATAGAGTCAAAATGGCAAGAAAAGTGGGAACAAGGTAAAAAGTTTCAACCTATTGAATCTGATAAAAAGTTTTCAATTGTAATACCTCCTCCAAATGTGACTGGTTCACTTCATATGGGTCATGCATTAGAGCACTCAATTATTGATGTGATAACGAGAGTTAAAAGAATGAAAGGCTTTCAAACTCTATGGCTTCCTGGTACAGACCATGCAGGAATTATTACTCAGCTTTTAGTAGAAAAAGATCTTGAGGAATCTGGAGTTACAAAACATGATTTAGGAAGAGATAATTTTTTATCAAAAGTATGGGAATGGAAAGAAAAGTCAGGTGACAATATCACAAATCAAATGAAATCATTGGGAATGAGTTGTGATTGGTCAAGAGAAAGATTCACCATGGATGAAGGCTTATCTAAAGCTGTTTTAGAAGTTTTTGTTTCTTTATACGATAATGATTTAATTTACAAAGGAACCCGGATGGTTAATTGGGACACAAAGTTAAAGTCTGCTGTATCAGATCTTGAAGTATCTTCAGAGTCGCAATTAGGAAAATTGTGGACAATTAAATACAAAGTCGGTGAAGAGTTTTTGTCAATTGCAACAACACGACCTGAAACTTTGTTAGGGGATACAGCAGTAGCAGTTAATCCAACTGACGAAAGATATAAACATTTAATTGGTAAAACTATTCAAATTCCGGTTGTGAATAGAGATGTAAAAATAATTGCTGATGAATATGTTGATAAAGATTTTGGATCAGGATGTGTAAAGATAACTCCGGCACATGATTTTAATGATTATGAAATTGGCCAAAGGCACGATCTTGAATTGATACAATGCATTGATTTCGATGGAAAAATTGTAAATGATGATTTTGTTCCTGAGCACCTAAGAAGCCTAGAAAGGTTTGAAGCAAGAGAAAAAATAATCCAAATTTTGGAAAAAGAAGGTCTTCTTGAGAAAGTAGAAGATCATGAAATACAAATTCCCAAAGGAGATAGATCAAAAACTATTTTGGAACCAATGATTTCTGATCAATGGTTTGTAAAAACCGAAAAACTTGCAAAAGATGCGATTAGTGTCGTTGAAGAAGATGAAGTTAAATTCATTCCCAAAAATTGGGAGAAAACCTATTTTGAGTGGATGTACAATATTCAAGACTGGTGTGTTTCAAGGCAACAATGGTGGGGTCACAGAATTCCGGCATGGTACGATTCTGAAAAAAATGTATATGTAGGCTTAAGTGAAGAAGATGTTCGTGATAAATATAAATTAGACAATAATATTCAACTTACTCAAGATGAAGACGTTCTTGATACTTGGTTTTCATCAGCCTTGTGGCCTTTTAGTACTCTTGGTTGGCCTGAAGCAACAGAAGATCTGTCTACCTATTATCCCACCACACTTCTTGTAACTGGTTTTGATATTATTTTCTTTTGGGTTGCTCGAATGATAATGATGGGCCTTTACTCAATGAATGCTATCCCTTTTAGTGATATTTTAATTCATGGACTTGTTAGAGATTCAAAAGGCAGAAAAATGTCCAAAAGCCTTGGAAACACACTTGATCCTTTAGAATTATCTGAGAAACATGGAGCAGATGCACTAAGATTTTCGTTAATTGAAAAAGCTAACCCCGGTCAAGATGTGCCATTTGATGAAGAGTGGACACAGGCTGCTAAAAAATTTGGAAATAAGATTTGGAATGCAGCAAAATTTATTCATATTTATACCGAAGGTCTTGAAGATAGAAAATTAACTGAAGTTCAGTTAATAGAAAATCGTTGGATATTAAAAGAATTTAACAATTGTTTGGAAGAATTTAATAAGCTTTTTAATGAATATAAAATTTCAGATGCTTATAAGTTACTTTACAATTTTCTTTGGTCTGATTTATTTGATTGGTATTTCGAATTTTCAAAAAATTTGGTCGATAATGAAAATTATCAAGATGAAACACAAAAGGTGCTATTAAATGTTTTTCTCAACTCAATAAAAATATTAAATCCTGCAATGCCACATCTAACTGAAGAGATATGGTCTACATTCAATGATGAATTAATAATTGATAGTTCCTGGCCTTCTAATTTTGATATAAAATTTTCTGATAAGGGTGAGTTTGATGATTTAAAATCCATTATTAATCAAATTAGAAACTTTAAATCAAATTATAATTTAAAAAATAATCTTGTATTAGATGTTGTTAAGCAAAGTAATTATCCAGAATGGTATGACAATCAACTGGAAAGTATTGCAAAAATCAATGTATTAGACGTTGATACCGAGCGAAAATCAAAAGATAAAATCTTGACGTTTCAATCAGGTAAAGTAGTTTTTGAAATATCAGCTAACAAGTATATAGATATTAAAAGTGAGATAAAAAGACTAAGTCAAAAAATTGAAAAGTTAGGAAAATCACTAGATGTTTCTAAAAATCGTCTAGAGAACGATAAGTTTGTAAAAAATGCAAAAGAAGAGTTGATTGAACAAGAGAAAGCAAATATTGAAAAACTTTCATCTGAAATAGAAACTATTCAAAAAACACTATCTTCACTTGATAATTGACTAATTTAAAAAACTATCTAGAAGCAAAAGTAAATAGTCGTGGGAATAAAAATTTAAATTACCTAAGTAGTTTTTTTTCAGAAACTGAATTATCAATTCTTTCTAAGAAGACAATTTCTATTGTTGGTACAAATGGTAAATCTTCAACTGCGAATAATATAGCTATGTTATTAGGAGGGTTAGATAAATCATATATTGCATTTACTTCTCCTCATTTATATGACTATGAGGAAAGAATAACCGCTCATAAAGACTTGAGTTTAAATCAATATATTGAATATTTAGAAAACTTTGAGTTGGAAAATAATATTATTTTAGGTTATTTTGAATCTACATTTTTAATTGCTGCTAAAGCATTTTTACACAATGATTTTGATTATTTTATTTGTGAAGCAGGTATTGGAGGTAAATACGATACAACTTCAATAATTCAAAGCAAAACTGTCGTTTTAACTTCAATTGGATTAGATCACACTGATATATTGGGAAATAAAATAACCGATATATTAGATCAAAAAATCTATGTATCCAATAATATTGAAACTCTGTTTGTTAGCGTTTTGAATGATGATTTAATTGAGATTATTAAATCAGAATATACAAATTACTCAAAATCTATTTTTTTAAGTGAATACTTAAATAGTAAAAATATTTCATTCTCTAAATTAATATTTAAAGATTTAAATTATTACCTATCTTTAATGGTTGTAGATTTGTTACTTCAAGACATAAAATATGCTGATTTAACAAATATAAAAATTAAAGAGGCAAAAGGCAGATTTGAAATTGTAAATGATTCTCCTGTAAAAATAATTGATGGAGCACACAATTATGAAGGAGTAGAAATACTTTTGCGTAATTATGAAAACAAATATGGACATTTAAATACTGATATATTTCTTGGATTTAAAAAAGGAAAAGATATAAATAACATTCTCAATCTGATCATTGGAAAAACAAATTACAATCTTCATTTAATTGAAGATGACACTTTTTTTGACCAAGAGATCACAAAAGAAATTGGGTATTTATTAGATAAATATGGTAAAAATTATAAAATTGCATCTTTAGAACAATTTAAAAAAAATAAAAATCCTTCTATATTGTTAGGTAGTTTATATTTAATTGGAGAGTATAAAAAAAGGGAATTGTAATGAAAACGTTTTTTATGATTAAGCCAGATGGCGTAAAACGAAATCTCATTGGTGAAATAATATCGCGAGTTGAAGAAAAAGGTTTTAAAATAACAAAAATAAAAATGATGACAATTAGTCAAGATTTAGCTGAGGAACACTACGGAGAACACAAAGATAAACCATTTTTTAGCGATCTTGTTAGTTTTATAACGAGTGGCCCTGTTGTAGCTATGCAAGTTGAGGGCGAAAATGTAGTAGCACAAATAAGAAATCTTATGGGCGCTACTAACCCTTCAGATGCAACTCCAGGTTCAATCAGAGGAGATTTAGCAACAGAACTTGATAAAAATGTAGTACACGGGTCAGATTCTGATGAAAGTGCCGAGAGAGAACTAAATTTATTCTTTTCGTAATAAATTTATTTTAAATGCATATTTAATAGATTAATCTAGGTATACATGGCTGGTTTAAATTTAAGAAGAACATTATTTGGTGGTAATGATATTGCCATAGATTTGGGAACTGCGAATACATTAATTTATGTAAAAGGAGTAGGTGTAGTAGTTGATGAACCCACTTTGCTGGCAGTAAACAAAGATGATCAATCAATTTTAACTATTGGTAAAGAAGCAAAAAAATTAGTTGGACGTGTTCCAGACTCTATTGAATTAGTTAAGCCATTAAGAGATGGAGTTATTTCAGAAATAGAAATGGCAGAGGAACTTGTTAAAACATTACTTACAAAGGCTATAGGAAGATCATATTCTTCACCAAGAATTGTAATTTGTGTACCTAACGGTGTTACAAGTGTTGAACAAAGATCTATTGAGACTGCAGCTCACGCAACTGGAGCATCAGAAGTTTTCACGATAGAAGAACCAATGGCAGCTGCTATAGGAAGTGGTTTAAATATTTTTGAGCCCTATGGAAATATGATTATTGATATTGGTGGAGGCACTACAGAAATTGCTGTAATTTCAATGGGAGATATTGTAAATGCTAACTCGGTAAGAGTTGGTGGAGAAGACATGACAGAGGTTTTAATTGATTGGCTACGTGCTGAGCATCAAATATTGGTTGATTCAGGTATAGCTGAAAGCATCAAGCATGCTGTTGGGTCTGCCTATCAATATGAAAGAGAGCCTCAAGTAACTGTAACCGGTAGAGATATTGTCAAAGGAATACCAAAACAGGTACTATTAGAAGCTAGTGATGTTAGAAATGCTTTAGCACCAGTTGTTAATAATATAGTTGAGGCAATTAGAATTTCTCTATCTCAGACACCACCAGCTCTAGTTTCAGACATAGACAAAGATGGAGCATGGATTACCGGTGGAGGATCTCTCTTAAAGCAGATAGATAAAAAGATTGCAGAAGAGCTTGGTATTCCAATTAATACATCCGAAGACCCTTTAAGCTCAGTTGTCATTGGATCAGGCATATGTCTTGAAAGGTTTCAAGATTTTAAATCTATATTAAAATTATCTCCAAGACCAAATTAAAACATGCAAAGTACAGAAGCTTTATCAAAAAGGAGTTATATCCTTTATATTCTTTTTATATTATTAAGTAGTTTGTTAATTCTCATTGATTACTTTTCTAATAAAGAATTGTCTAGTTTTTTTCCAAATTCAGTAAATTTTGAATTTGAAATAGAAAACAGTGATTTCACGTTCATTCAGAGATTTGATGCCTTATTTGAACAAAGGGCACAATTAGTAAGTGAGAACATTAGGTTGGAACAAGAAGTTCAAGATTTGCGAAGTCTTGAAATTGTGAATCAAGAGTTACAACTTCAACTAGAGTCTTATGAAGCGATTTCAACTGTGTCTAATATTCAAAATTTCGAACTTTTATCAAGTGGTTTTATTACAAAAAATTTAAATCTCGAGTATTTAATTTATGGTGGTACCAATCAACAGTTACAAGAGGGAGATTTGGTTATTAATGAAAAAGGCTTTGTAGTTGGATATCTTAGAGAAGTTTTTTATTCCTATTCCATTTTAGAGTCTCCTTACTCTTCAGATTTTAATTTGGAGGTAATTGATAAATACAACAATACTTATTTAATTACTTCAAATGGATCTGAAATGATTATATCTTCTATATTGCTAGATAACTATAAAGATGATATTGATTTTCTATATACCGATATCTCATTTAATCACTCTGGAAAGTTTCCTGTTGTTGATACGAGACTGATAAATTTTGAATTTCAAAACAACCAAATAAATGCTTCGGTTAAATTTTTAGATAGCTTTACTTTCAATACAAAGCTTTTTATTCCAAAATTTAAATGATATTTTTTCGAAACATTTTCAGATCAATTTACTTTGTAATTATATTATTTTTTGAAACACTGATAAATTTTTTAATAGGCTTAGATTGGATTGTGATTAGCCCCTTTTTTCTACTGATATATTTTGTTTCGACAAAGAAATTTGATAATCAAAATATTATTCCTTTAGTAATTTCTGGTTTATCATATGATGTTTTTCTAAGTGAAAACTATTTGGGGGTTTATTCAATATTATTTCTTCTTGTTGCAATTATTTCTAACTATATTCAAAAAAGATTTCAATCTACTAATTATCAAGAAGTCATATCTTTTACGTTTGGATTTCTAATTTACAATACAATTAATTTATCAGAAGCAAATTTTATAAGTTTTTTTATTTCATCTCTTCTAATCAATTATTTAATTTATTTTTTATATCAGAGAACTTTAGGTGCTCGTGTTTAGCAAATTTAGATTAAACCTAATTTTTTTGATTTTTGCTATTTTTTTGTCGTTAATATTCAGGGAACTTTTTATTCTCCAAATCATAAATAATGATGAGAATACTCAGGATATAGTAAATCAAAATTTTGAAACTTTTTACATTCCCGCACCAAGGGGTGAAATACTAGATCTTAATGGAAATAAACTAGCAGAATCTATCCTTGAGCCATATTTGTTTCTGAACCAGAAGAAAATAAATGAAGAAAATATAACAATATATAAACAGTTTATCTCTTTTAATTTTAATGATTTAACTAATGCAGAAATAGATAATTTGTTTAGTTCAAAGGAAATATTTGTAGAAATTGCCAACTTAAATGACTATGAAACAGATTTAAGAATAAAGATTCAAGATTATGAAGCTTTTGAAATTTTTAACCAGCCCAAAAGAGTTTATGTATATAAAGATTTATTTTCACATGTTATAGGTTACATTGGTAAACCTAATCAAGATGAGCTTATTGAGTATTCGAATGCATTTGGAAACAAAACTGTTGGTAAAAATGGGCTTGAAAGATATTACGAAAATATTCTTAGCGGTAAACCATCTGAGATTACATTACAAAATGGAGAAATTGTTGAAATTACACCTGCTGTCTCAGGTAAAGATATTCAAATTACAGTTGATGCTAATGCTCAGGAAGTAGTTAAAGAATCGCTTCAACAAGGAATACTTCTTGCAAATAAATCTTTTGATACAGTCAATTTAATCGAAAGGGGAGCAGTCGTTGTCCAGAAAATAGATACGGGAGAGATAACTGCAATGGTTTCATTACCTGATTTCGATCCTAATCAGTTTGTTTCGGGAATTTCAGAATTTGAATTTAAAAAACTTAACCGAACTCAAGCGTTTAATAATTTTGCGATACAAGGACTCTATCCTCCTGGGTCTGTATTTAAAGTTGTTGCTTATTGGTTAGCAGTTAATGAAGGAATTTTTCCTGAGGATGCCTCAAATTCAGGACAGTATGTTAATTGTGAAGGTAGTCTTTCTTTTGGTTTTGACGATGGATCTAAGCAAGTCTATCAAGATTGGAAACCAGAAGGCCATGGAAGAGTTAATTTAAGTGAAGCTTTAAAACAATCATGTAATGTTTATTTTTGGGATATTGCCTTAAAAATTTGGAGAACATTTGGTAATACTGATTCTGAAGCAATGTTACAAGAATACTCAAAAGAACTAGGTTTTAGTTCTTTATCTAAAATAGATCTACCATTCGAAAAAGAAGGTGTTATCCCTGATAGAGAGTTGTTTGAGGATTGGAAAATTTCTAAACCAGAGTTAGTAAGACCTGAGGGATGGCTAGGTGGAGATTTGATGAACCTTATCATAGGACAAGGTGCTATAACTACAACACCCATCCAAGTATCTAATGCTTATAGAGCACTTCTTACAGGCATAAAATCAAATCCTTATCTTTTTAATGGAGATTCAAATATAAATGAAGAAAATATAAATATAAGTTCTGAATTTATAGACTTTTTATTAGATGACCTAAATTTAGTTACAAATCCTGGTGGTACAGCTTATAGATCTTTTCAAGTAATGGGAGATTTGACTTACGACATTGGTGGAAAAACAGGTACAGCGCAAAATGCTGGTGATTTAAATAATACATCTTGGTTTGTAGGGGTCGATTCTATTTCCAATCCTAAATATTTAATAGTAACAGTAGTTGAAGAAGGGGGATCAGGAAGTGCTGTAGCGGCACCAGTATCGAGAAGGATAATTCAGTATTTACTGGAAGAAAATCTGACACCTGTAGAATTTGGAGAAATTACAGAATGATTAACAGAAGAATTACTATCTTAGGTCCTGAAGGAACAAATGTTTATGTAATTTTTCAGTATTTAATTTTTTGTGTAATCTCATGGTTTACTTTGTTCAATATAACAAATGAGATTGGTCTAGACATACAGAATGTGCTGGTTAGACAAATTACATTTACAATTTTAGGACTTACTGTGTTCTTTTTATTTACATATGTGTCTATAAGTAATATTTTTGCACTAAGTAATGTATTGATGATTTCTTCAACTATTTTATTAATTGGAGTTTTGTTTACTGCAGAATCATTGGGAGCAAGAAGAAGATACGACTTAGGAGTTTTTGATTTTCAGCCATCAGAGCTTACTAAAATTGCATTTGTAATATTTCTTGCCGCAGTCATTTCTCAAAAAAGGAATAATTTGTTGGCCTTAGCTTTAATATTTTCCAATGTTCTATTAGTTTATTCTCAGCCAGATCTCGGAACAACAATTATTTTGCTTTCAGTTGTATTAGGGATGTATTTTATATCTGATGTCAAGGTAAAAACTTTATTTGCTTTTTTAATTACGATGTTTTTGTCATTTTTTATACTTTTAGAACTTGATTTAGTAAGCTCATTCCAAGTCCAAAGAATTACTGATTTTTATTCAGCAGAAATCCAAGATTTTTCACAAAAACAAAGTCGATTACAAATATCTTTAGGAGGTTTTTTAGGCGATAGTCTATCAAATACAGAAAATATTTCTATATTTGTTCCAGTACAAACTACTGATTTCATATTTTCATCATTTGCAAAAAGTTATGGTTTTATCGGTTGTATTGTTCTATTATTTTTGTGGATATTTTTTGGTTTTAGAGTTTACTCATTAATTACTACTACAGATTCAGAATTTGAAAAGTTTCTACTTGCTGGATTTATGATTTTGCTATATCTGCAAATTATTGAAAATAACCAGGTTATTTAATTTTTTAAACACACTATTCTTTCATATATGAAAGTTTTTAAAAATAATTGTCTTCATGGAGGTTTTAATGTTTGGTATTTTCAAAAAATCGAAAATAGTAAGAAAAAGTGATAATTTAAACGATACAACAACTAAATGGTTTAATGGTCAAAAAGTAAAAATTAAATCTGGTACAAGTGCACCAAACACTCGTAGAAACCAGACAAGAAGACCAAAAAACCCAACATGGTTTAGAGAAACGCCTTTACCTGTCCCATCTGTTGAAAAAAAACAAATGTTGATAAGTTCTTCTAATGGTGTATCTAAAGTTGCAATTTTAGAAGGCCCTACTCTAGTGCAATATTATTCATCAGAAAATACTGGAAAATCAAAAGTTGGAAATATTTATCTTGGAAAAGTTAAAAATGTTCTACCTGGTATGGAAGCAGCTTTCGTTTCATTCGGTGAAGAAAAAAATGGTGTTTTATATGTTGCAGATATTGAAGGTTCAACTAAAAATTCTAAAATCGAAAATCTTTTAAAAGCAGATCAAGAAATATTAGTGCAGGTTGTAAAAGATGCAATGGGTGAAAAAGGCGCGCGATTAACAGGACAAATTTCACTACCTGGAAGATATTTAGTTTTAATCCCTAACTCCAAAACAAAAGGAATTTCAAGAAGGCTTGCAGATAACGAAAGAGAGCGGTTAGACAAAATCATTAGAAAAATAAAGCCAAATAATTTTGGAGTGATTGTTCGAACTGCTGCAGAAGGGGTCAGTGAAGAGTCTCTCAAAGTTGATATAGAAAAATTGGTTGAAGAATGGAAAACAGTAAGTAATTATCAAAGTGGTGATGCACCTAAACTAATACATAAAGAACCCGATGTATCAATAAAAGTAATTCGTGAACATTTAAATTCCACATTTAAAAAAGTACTTATTGATAAAAAATCACAACATGATCAAGTTAAAGAATATGTTAAATTAACTTCACCTGAAATTTTAGATATTGTTGACCATTATGATGACCAACTTGGATTATTTGAAAGATATCATATTGAAGATCAAATAAAAAAAGCTTTAGACAGGAAAGTTTGGTTGCCTTCAGGCGGTCATTTAATTATTGATAGAACGGAAGCATTAACGGTTATTGATGTTAATACTGGAAAATTTGTTGGCAAGAACAGTCTTGAAGAGACTGTTTATGAAAATAATTTAGAAGCAGCAGAAGAAATCGCTAGGCAATTAAGGTTAAGAGACATTGGTGGAATTATTGTTATTGATTTTATAGATATGGAATCTCAGAAGAAACAACAAAATCTATTAAATAAATTTAAACAAGAGCTTGCCAAGGACAAAACAAGAACACAAGTTTTTGATATATCCAGATTAGGTTTAGTTGAAATGACTAGGAAAAATGTAGCAGCTGGTTTAATAGAAAGCTTTTCAGATGAGTGCGAAAAATGCAATGGTAGAGGACTTATTATCAATGACATTTTTTCTAACAAAACTATAGATGAAGGTTTGCTTGAGTCAGAAGCTGTAGTAGAGTAATTGAGTTATGAGTAAATACGCTGTAGTCAAAATTGGTGCCTTACAAGAAAAAGTTTCCATTGGAGACGAGCTAGTTGTTTCATCAAGCTTTTCAGAAACAACTTTAATTCCAATTTTAGTTAGTCCAAAAAAAGGACAAATTGTTTCTGATTCTAAAGAGCTTGGTAAATTTAAAGTAGAAATAGAACATATTAGTGATGCAAAGTCTAAAAAAATAAATATTTTTCAATATAAAAATAAAACTGGTAACAGAAGAAGAATGGGCTATAGAGAAGACAATAAAATTATTCAAATAAAAAATATTGTAGGCCTAGAGGGTAGCGAGGAGGAATAATGTCAAAGACAAAAGCCGGAGGTTCAACAAGAAACGGTAGAGACTCAGAGTCAAAACGACTTGGGACTAAAGTTTTTGATGGTGAAAAAATTTCTGCTGGTTCAATAATGGTTCGTCAAAGAGGGACAAAAATACATCCTGGTGAAAATGTATCTAAAGGTGGAGATGATACTTTATTTGCAAAAACAGATGGTGTTGTAAAATTTTCTACTAGAAATGGCCGTAAATTAGTCAATGTAATCCCACAATGAACTCATGTTCGTTGACGAAATTAAATTATCAGTTCATTCTGGAGCTGGCGGTTCGGGTTCAGTAAGTTTTAAAAAAACATCATCAAAGTCTTCTCCTTCTGGTGGATCTGGTGGATCTGGTGGAAGTGTAATTATCACCGTAAATGAACAATTGAATGATTTATCACATATAATCTCTAATAGTTCTCTTAAAGCAGAAAATGGAACTGATGGGAATAAAAATTTTCAAAATGGTAAAAAGGGCAAGGATTTAATAATTGAGGTACCAAAAGGTACAAAAATAAAAGTAGATAACGAAGTTTATGCTGATCTTCATGAAAATAAATCATCTTTCATTGTTTTAGAAGGATCAAAAGCAGGTAGAGGTAATTATGATTTAATTTCAAAAAGAGTTCCAAATCCTCAGTTTTGCGAACATGGTGAAAAACGAAATAAAATTGAAATTACATTAACTTATTCAATCTATTCAGATCTTGTTATTGTTGGCTTACCCAATGCAGGAAAAAGTACGTTGATAACTAAATTAACAAATTCAAAGGCTCAAATTGCAGATTATGAATTTACAACAACATCTCCTAATTTGGGTATATTAAACAATTCAGATCTTAAATTAATAATATGTGATCTACCTGGACTGATAAAAGGTGCTTCAGATGGCGTTGGCATGGGAGAGAGAATTCTTAGACACATTAGAAATACAAAACTAATCGTTTATTTATTAGACCCATTGAATCAAAGCTATAGTTTAGAGGATCAAGTTAATTTGTTAGAAAAAGAGATGATTGAATACGACCAAAATTTTTCTGAAATCCCAACAATTAAAGTAGTAAATAAGTTAGATAAATCTGAAATTAGCATCAATGACTCTATAAATATTTCAGCGCAAACTGGTTTAAATATTGAAAAGTTAATTCAAAATATAGTTGAAATTTTTCAATCTGATAAGAGCAGGCTTTACGGAGACTTTCAAAAGATTACCTTGCAGAAAGATGAATTAATAATTAATCAAGATCAAGGTAAATTTATATGTACCGGAAGATTTGTTGAATCTATAATTGGATTATCCGGAAACAAAGATGAAGTAAATAATGAAATATTTTACAGATATGAAAATTCATATCTGCCAAATAAACTTGAAGAACTCGGAGTTGTTGATGGAGATACAATTATGTTAGGAAACCTAGAATTTGAATATAAAAAATAAAAAAACAATTGTAATAAAGATTGGAACTACATCTTTAATAGATGAAGGTAAATTAAGTCAACCACTTCTTCATTCGCTTGCAAAAAAAATAAAACAACACCAAAACACTCACAATTTTGTCATTGTTACATCTGGTGCAGTAAGTCTTGGAGGTATGGAGTTAAATTATAAAACAAGACCAAAGTCTATGAAAAAATTACAAGTTGCTTCAGCAGTAGGTCAAATTCAATTAATTAATGAATACAAAAAAGTATTTAATGAAAACGATTTACAAATTGCTCAAGTATTGATTACTAAAAACCTTATTGATGATAGAGAACAATTTGTTAATACTACTCAGGCGCTGAATGAACTTTTAGCTCAAAATATAATTCCTGTAATTAATGAAAACGATGTTGTTGCAACTGAGGAATTAAAGTTTGGAGACAACGATAGATTATCAGCAATTGTTTCGATAATTGTGAATGCATCTAAGTTGATACTTGTAACTAACAAACAAGGTTTATATAACTTCAATCCAGATAAAAATTCAGATGCAAAAATGATTGAATTTATACAATTTAACTCATCACAATTGAACGATTTAATTCCAATCTCTAGCGATGGTGAAGGCGAGGGAGGATTTTCAACAAAGATAATGGCAGCACAAATTGCAGGTTTCTCTGGAATACAAACTCAAATAATTAGTTGGTCTGAACAAAATTTTGTAGATGCTATAGAAGGCAAACAAGTTGGAACTTTAATACTTGAATCTGATAAAAAAATTAGACTCAGAAAATTATGGATAGCTTATGGAATGCAATCAACTTCAAAAATAGAAATTGACGCCGGGGCATTTGATGCAATTAAAAAGAATGCATCACTTTTATGCAATGGGGTAGTAAAAATACATGAAGATTTCAATATTGGCGATGGAATTGATGTTGTTTTAAATGATATAAATGTAGCAAAAGGAATTGCCAAAATTTCATCTAACGAAATTTCAGACAATATTGTATTAATTCATATAGATGATTTAATTATTTTGTAAAAATATTTTACTAATAAGATTTCTTAATTAACCTTTAGATATGTTAAATGAAATAGGAATCAAAGCACAAAAAGCTTCATTGCAAATTGCAAGGCTTGATACCGAATTAAAGAACAAAATTCTTCTTGATATGTCTGAAGAATTGTTAAACAATCAAGAAAATATACTTAAAGCTAATTTATTAGACATTGAAAACTCTAAAGACTTAAAATTATCAACTGCACTTACTGACAGACTCACTCTTAACGAAGAAAGAATTGTTGGTATGTCAAACGGACTAAAAAAAATTATACCTTTAAATGATCCTGTTGGAGAAGTTACAAGTAGTTGGACGACGGATGATGGATTATTAATTAATAAAGTTAGATCTTCCTTTGGTGTAATTGGAGTAATTTATGAAGCAAGACCAAATGTTACAAGCGATGTATCAGGCTTATGTTTAAAATCAGGGAATGCAGTAATTCTTAGAGGGTCAAGCTATTGTCTTGATTCAAATAAAGTAATTCTCCAGACACTTCAAAATGCATTGAGGAAAAATCAAGTTGACGAAAATGCAATCCAAATTATTGATAGTAAAGACAGAAAAGACACAATTAAATTTATGCAAATGACTGAATATATAGATTTAATTGTTCCTAGAGGTGGCAAAGGATTAATTCAGACTTTAGTTGAAAATGCAAAAGTAAAGAAATGGGTGAAGAAATTGTTAACTCTCTACTTAAAGAGGATGTAGAGCTATATGTTGATCCAATAATCAAAAAAGACTTTCAAGCACTTACAATTGCAACTGATGAACACTTTGAAACAGAATTTCATGATTTGAAGCTAGCAATCAAAGTAGTAAACAATATTCAAGAAGCAATAAGCCATATAAACGAATTTTCCTCAGGTCACACTGAAGCAATTTTGACTGAATCAACAGAAGCTGCTGACTTATTTACAAGTTCAATTGATTCTTCCGTGTTGTTCGTTAATAGTTCAACAAGATTTACTGATGGTGAAATGTTTGGGTTTGGTGCTGAGATAGGCATTAGTACTCAAAAATTGCATGTAAGAGGACCTATGGGATTAGAAGCACTAACTTCTGAAAAGTATGTAGTTAAAGGAAATGGACAAATTAGAAAATGAATGATAAAAAATTGCAAATCAAAGATTTCGAGAAAAATAATTATTTTGCAACCCAAGAATTGGTCGATGTTGTAAATGCTGCATTATTTTTAGACAAACCTCTTTTAATTGAGGGTCCAGCTGGTACAGGAAAGACTTATCTTGCTAAGTCGTTATCAAATATGTTAAATAAAGAACTTATCAGACTTCAATGTCATGAGGGTATTGATGAGGATAAAGCAATTTATGAATGGGATTATAAAAAACAATTATTATCTATACAAAATGATAAAAATGAAAAAGATTTATTTACTGATGAGTATCTAATAGAAAGACCAATTTTAAAATCATTGAAAACATCAGACTCATTATTTCTTGTTGATGAGATAGATAGATCAGATGAAGAATTTGAGGCACTTCTCTTGGAAGTGTTGGCTGAAAAACAAGTAACCATACCTGAGATAGGAACAGTTATTGGCGAAGGTAATAATTTTACAATCCTTACTTCAAATGCCACAAGAGATCTTTCAGAGGCACTCAGAAGAAGATGCATTTACTTTTTCCTTGATTATCCTTCCATTGAAATTGAAACAAAAGTAATACTCAGTAATGTTGAGAGCATATCAGAGGAAAAAGCCAAAAAATATTCTCTCTTTAGTTCTTTTATTAGAAAACTAAATTTAAATAAACCTCCTTCCTTGATTGAAACTGTTGAATGGGTTAAATACAACCATGAGAACAATCATGAAGAACTTGATTCCAACATTGGTATCCTTATAAAAGATATAGATGATCAAAAGCTCTATAGAGAAAAATTAAAAGAAAATAATGATTTTAAAAACGGATCAGTTACTTAAATTCTCACAGTTCTGTAAAGAGAATGAGCTATTTTTTTCATCTGACAGGCTGTCAGACCTAATCATTTTTCTTAAAAAAAATGAATTAGATAATCAAGATACTGAAATAAATTTTTTATATCATTTACTTCCTACAAACAAACTTGAAAAGGAACGCCTCAGAGGCTTGATAAATGAATTTTTTGGTTATTCAATCAGCACTGGTCAAGAGGAATTTCTTTACTTAAATGAATACAAAATTGACTCAATGACTGAAGGTAAAATTAATATTGATTTTAAAAATGTTTCTGATGATTTATTAAACAATTTTGGCGATATAGATTTCAGCAGACCTGTTTCAAATGTTTATTGGCTAAACCAAATTAAAAAATCACAAAACTATATTGATGAAATAGCATTTTTTGATGTTGAATTTAATTCTGCTTTAGATTCAATCGTAAACAATCAAAATAAAGAAACATATGTAGAAATGCTTGATTTGGCTTTATTAGAGAGAATACAGGAATTGAGAAATCAATTTAAAGAACCTTATGTGCCAAGTGATTTAAGCAAGAAAGAAGATCTACAAGAGAAAGATTTCCTATTTACAGACAGTGATGAAAGAAATAAATTACTTAAAGAAACAAGACAACTTGGTTTAATTTTGGCTAATAAATTTATTAGATACTCTAATTCTTCCTCAAAAGGAAAATTAAATTTTCGAAAAACTATCAGGAAATCATTACAAAGTGGTGGAAGCTTGTATAAAACCGTATTTAAACCACAAATAAGAAAAAAACCAAGACTAATTTTGCTATGCGATATTAGTGGATCTATGGCGCTTTACTCATTATTTGGACTAACTTTACTTTTTGGAGTTGTTCAAAGGTTTAGGTCTGTAAAAGCTTTTGTTTTTATAGATGGTTTAACTGAGATAACTAAAGATCTTCAAAATCTGAAAATCAATAATATAAAAAGCATATTAAATAATTGGAATGAATATGTAAAAGTAGATGGTCATTCTGATTATCAAAGATCTTTTGAAGATTTGTTAGCCTCTAAGAGTATTCTTAATTCAAGTAGTAATTCCTTACTTGTTATTGGTGATGCAAGAAACAATTATCGTTCAATTAATAAAGACACTATTGATAAACTTACAAAGTGCTTTAAAGATATATATTGGATGAATCCAGAGAGATCACAATATTGGAATACAGGAGACAGTAGATTTATGGATTTTCAACAAATTTGTGAACACTACAGTGAGGTAAGAAACTTTAAACAACTCAAAGATTTTATAATAAAAATTAATTTTAAGAAAGTCATAAGGTAATGAACATTGGGGTCTTAGGTGGTACATTTGATCCACCACATGATGCACATCTTAGGATTGCAGAGAGGTCAATTGAACAATTTACCTTAGATAAAGTAATATTTATTCCGTCAGGCAATCCCTGGCAAAAACAAGATGCTACTTCCTATCTCCATAGATATGAAATGACAAAAATTCTTATTGCAGATTCTAATGATGTAGAAATAAGTGATATTGAAAATTCAGAGGAGAATCCATCATATACTTATGAAACTTTAAAAAAATTGAATCACCCTAAAGAAGAGTTATATTTTATTCTTGGCTCAGATGCTGCAATCAATATTAAAACTTGGAAAAATTATGAATTACTATCAAACTTAACTAATTTTTTGATTGCATTAAGAAGTGAAGACAATATAGACACACTCGAAAAAAATTTTCCATTCAATTATGAATTAATTTCTGGAGATAAATTAGATCTTAGTTCAACAACTTTACGAAATAAATTAAAAGAAAAAAATATTGAGGTTAGTGACTTACCTTCGAAAGTATTAACTTATATTAAAGAAAACAGTCTTTATTGAAATTTGTCTTTTATATCTTGAATTTCAGAATCTAATTCGTCTAGTTTTTCTAGTTCATCTTCCTCTAATTCTTTAAGTTTTTCAATTTCATTTTCTAATTCCTCAAGTTTTTCTAAAACATCGTCATTTGTATGATGATCTACATAATTTCTTGTGAATTTTGCTGAGATAATAGCTGTTACAGTAGCAATCAACCCAAGACCTAAAAACATTAAAGCACTTGCTACAAATCTTCCAAGAGTTGTTGTAAGTTCAATATCACCGTAACCAACTGTTGTTATAGTAACTAAAGCCAGCCAAATACCATCACCATAAGTATTAATATTAGGTTCGGATATATAAAACAGATATCCGAAGACTCCAACAAAAAATACTAATGCTCCTAAAATTGTTCTTAATCTTTTGCTGTTAAAAACTGTCTCTAATAAGCTAAAAAAGTTTTTTATTCTGCTCAAAATTCTCCTTATATCTAAGAATAGTGTGTTTATTTTTTACATGGTAAGATATTTATAAGTGTCAAAATTAACAAAACAAAATATACAAGAATCATATTTTTTAGACACTGTTTTAGATGTCATTTATTCACAAAAGCTTCAAGATATCATTATTTACAAAGGAAATAATTCTTTGGCTTATAAAAATATTATTATATCAACTGCAAATTCAAATACTCAAATGAATGGTGTAGTAAAAAAAATATCGGATATCTTGAAGGATAAATCTTCATTAAATGTTGAGGGTAAAGATTCTTCATGGTTGTTAGTCGAAGTAAAAGATGTTTTAATTCATATTTTTAATTATGACTCAAGAGAATTTTATAATCTTGAAGATATATATTTTGATTGTGAAATAATTTACCAATATGGATAACCTTAGAATATGGGGCTGTAGCTCAGTTGGCAGAGCACTTGCATGGCATGCAAGGGGTCAGGGGTTCAAATCCCCTCAGCTCCACTTGATAAAATGAAAAAATTTTTCATTGAGACAAAGGAGCTTTTACTTTCCCAAGGAATTATAGCTTTGCTTGCAATTATTCAGGTTAGGGTAGTTGCAACAAATTTAGGTCCAGAAATATATGGAAATATAGGAGTTTATCTCGGCTTTGTTGGGATAAGCTTTCGAATTTTAAATTCTCGAAATTCTGATCTTATCTTAATTAATTCTAATTTAACTGATAAAAATTTTACAAAAAGTGCTGTTTATTTAGAACTAATTTTAGGAGTGGCATCTTTATTTTTTGTTTCATCCATATTTTTTATTTATTACAAATCCATAGACAATTATCTTATACTTTACTTTTTTACGAGAGTACTTTTTAACATTCAAGAAGTCTTTAAAGGAGTTTTTACACATACTGGTGATATGAAAACATATTCCTTGGTTGAATCATTTTCAAATGTTATAAGGTTTATATTGGTAGTATCTTTTATTTCTTTCAGCCCCTCTATAAGTAGTTTTTTCTTTGCATTAAGTATTCATCAGATAGTCGTTAGCATTTTAATTCTTATATTTTTGTATAAATCTAATTTAAATCAATCTGAGACCATGTATTTAAAAGAATACATGAGTTTATCAAAAAAGAGTTTTTATAAAATAAGAACAGATCAAGCAGTTGGATTAATACCAACGCATCTAGATGTAGTAGTAATTGGATATTTTGCTAATTATTATTCAGCAGGAATATACAGAATAGCAAAAAAATTAGTAGATCCGATAAACTCAGTAATTGTTGCTTTTTCACCATGGATGTTAAATAAAATAAGCAAAAACAATAACTATAGTTTTAAGAAACTAACAAAAAATATCTTAATCCCATCCTCAATATTGATTATTTTTCTGTATTTCTTGTTTGGAAATCAATTAATACAACTCATTGCGGGAAATGCTTTTTATGATTCTTTTTCACCTATGATGATCTTATTGGTGGGTTTTATTTCTTACTATTTAACTTTTTGGACAAGACATTATTTATTATTGAATGATTTGATTCTCAAACATACAATTGCAAGAGTCATAAATTTAGGAGCTTTTGTACTCACAGCACCACTTTTGATTACAAACTATGGTTTTAATGGTATTGCAATTTCTATAAGCCTTAGCGTATTATTGCAAAAAATATATGAATTGTCTGTATATTTAAAAAATAAAAATTTAAAAAATAATATCTAATTTCAATAGTTAGAGTTAAAGTAATGAAAAAAAAATATATTTATTTTGAAAAGTTTCTGGAAATGACACTTTATTTATCATTTTTTTTAATCTTCATGGACTCATATCAAATAAGGAATATTCCTTTAACGTGGGTTGGCAACTTTCTTTTGGTGATGGTTTGTTTAGTTATTTTTTATAGAGAAAATGTAAAATTTAACTTTTTATCTTTGATTATTGTTCTTGTCTCTTTAACTCCGACAATATTTAATTTTTTTAATCAATCATTAGATAGGTCTGAAATATTTTATACTGCAGTTAGATTATTTAGTTATTTAGCTTTCGTGTTCGCTATTTTAGTTTTTTCAAATACGAAGCACCAAATAATAATTTTACAAGTGTTAAAATATGTCTTTTTGTCTATAGCTTTCTTGTCTTTATACACGTATTTAGCCCAATTATTTAATTTTTATGAACCTGTCCGAAACAGACCAGGTACGGGTATTTTCGGATATGACATTCAATCAAATTTTTGGAGTTCAGAAAGCCATAGACTAGTTGGTACATTTCGAGAACCTATTTTTCTTGTTTCAATGCTATTTCCCACATTTGTAGTTATTCATTACAAACTATTAAATTCAAAAGCATTCTATTTACTTGCTGGTATTCTTTTTGGGCTAACAAAAAGCGAACTTTGTTTAATATTTGTTATTTTGTTCGTTTTTGTTGAAATAATATTAAAAAAAGTAAAGTTAAAAAATATTTTATTTTTTACAATTTTTCTTATCTGTTTTTTTACACCAATTAAAGAGTGTGATATCAGTCCCAGCAATATAGAATGTCCTGAGATTGTTGAGATAGAAAATAATGAATTAAAAAATAATAATGAAATTTTGGATATTAGTTCGCCAGTTGAATTGGTATCTAATGAAAAATTTGGATATGTTGACCGTGAAAGGTCAGATATCATTTCATTTACTTCAAAATTTATAGATCAAAATGTTGGATTTGGCTTTCAGCGAACCAATGGAATCTATACTGAATATTTAGCAGAGGACGTACAATATCAAATGTATTTAACTAATAGAACTTTGCCTGATTATTTAAATACTAGGTATTTGGCAAAGTCTTTTGGGACTGGTAGGTATTTTCTAACTTATGAAAATATAAATATTCAAAATAATTTTTTATTTAATTTATTTTCAATAGGAATGTTTTATGCAATATTACTGGTTTGTGTTTGTATTTATTTTTTAATTAATCATTTTCAACATGGATTAAAAATTATATTAATTTTATCATTAATCTCACTTGCGTCCGTAGAGGATTTGTTACCCATTTTTGGTTTGTATTTAAGTCTTATGTTTACAATGGACCGACATGAAAATTAACAATTTTTCTGCAGGTCCCTCAAAAATTCCTAAAATAGTTCTTGATGATTTAGCAAAAGATATTATTCTGCAATCATTAAATAAACCAAGTTTATTTGAAAATATATCATTTTTGATATCAGGAACATGGGGAAAAAAAACCCATGAAGATTTCCAAAAATATTATGGAAAAAAAATTGAAAAATTTGATGTACCTAATGTCAACGGCGACGAGAGTACCTTAATCGCAAATGTAAATCGTAATCAATCTGAGTATATTTATTTAACTTCTAATGAAACTATTGAAGGAATACAAATAAAAAACTTTAAACATTTTACAGAGAAAAAATTGATTATTGATATGTCTTCTGATTTTTGTTCATACCCTTTTGATTGGCATAATATTTCTTTTCTTTACGCAGGAGCTCAAAAAAATTTGGGTATACCTGGTGTAACAGTTTGTATTTTTGATACTGACTTTGTTGAAGAGAATAATCTTACAAGTTATTTAAACATTCAGAATCATATTGATAAAAATTCAGCATTTAACACACCTCCAACATTTTCAATTTATGTAATGTTGAAAATGTTAGATTGGATAGAAAGCAATGGAGGACTTCAAGAGCTTGAATTAAGAAACATTTCAAAAGCAAAGAAAATCTATAGTTTTTTGGATGACAACAATGACAGTTTAACTTCATTAGCTCCAAAACTCTGGAGAAGTAATGCAAACATTGTTTTTGACTTCATAGACGAAAAATTGACTGAACTCTTTTTACATAAGAGTTTAGAGAACGGGTTTTTAGGTTTAAATGGTCATAGAAGCGTTGGGGGAGTTAGAGTTAGCAACTATAATAGTGTGACTGACGAGATGGTTGCAGATTTCCTACTTTTCCTTGATCGATTTATTTCGAATAACTAAGAGTATCAATGGAAATAGAAAATTTCACAAAATTAAACTTAAGCAATCCAGATGTGACTGCTTTTACAACAAAATTAAATATTTTAAAAAATAGTGAAATTATTTTTCCTCATGAAGAAACTGTGAATGACAATCGAATCACAGATTCAATAATTAAGAATTCTGTAGTTGTTCTTGGGGTTATTTTTCAATCTTTTGACAATAACCTCATTATTAAAGATGAGATTTTTATTTTGGATGGACACCATAGATTTAAATTTATAAAAGATAATTCCATAGATGATTTATTTGAAGTCGTACTCGTGAGTATGAGTGACATAAAAATCGAATCATATAATTCTGAACTGTTAATTGACGATGATATTTTTGTAAATAAAATTATGTCAGAAAAAGGCTTTTCTGTAAAAGAAAACAGTAAATATTATATATCTTTAAATAACAAGAAATACTTTTCACAAAAAATATCTGACATTAATGCACTATATTTTTATAAAAAACAACTTTTAAAAGAATCAGTTATTTCACCAATAAAAAACAATGACAAAACAGATAAATCACTAGTAAAATTCACTCCAATATCCCAAAAAAACTTTTGTAAAAACCATATATTTCCATATAAATCTACATGGATTACACCCAGGTTTGATGTATGAAAATTTGTCATGTAATTAATGATCTTTCTAGAGGAGGTGCTGAGACACACCTTTTTTCTTTAGTAAAGCTACAAATTGAAGGAGGGTATGATGTATCGATTTTATTGCTTGGTAAAGATCAATTAAATTTCGTATCTTTAGAAAGCCAATTTAATGATCTAAATGTAAACCTTTTAAGATTTAAAGGGCCAAAAAAGTTGCAAGGCATCAACCCTTTATCGATTTATAGAGGAATAGGTTATTTTAAAAATAATAAATTTGATATTATCCATACCCACACTCCAAGGAGTGATTTACTTGTTTATTTATCAAATTTATTTATTTCAAACAAATCTAAAAGAATAGTTACTATTCATGGCAAATATGGCACATATCTTCAAGGAAATTATTTTATAGATTTACTTAGAAAAATATTTGTTAAACAACAGTCAAAGATCTGGAAAACGGCTGCTAATGTAATCGTTATTTCCGAGAGTATAAAAGATTGGCTAAAAGATCTCAATCCGTCAATTAATCCAACAGTCATACCATACGGAATTGAAGTTCAACCAATGGCTAATAACAAACCCAAAACTTCTACTTTGGGGTATTTGGGAAAATTAAATAAAAATAAAGGAATTGAAGACTTAATCGATGTATATGCAAATCTTCTTAAAAAAGAAAATTTTAATAAATTAGAACCCAATCTTTTAATAGGAGGAGTAGGTTCAGAAAATTACATAAAAAGTTTAAATAAAAAAATTAGTAATAAGAATATACAATTTCTTGGTTATGTAGAAGATAGGTATAGTTTCTTTAATTCAATCGAAATTTTTATATTTCCTTCTTATTCTGAAGGATTAGGGTTAGTTTTATTGGAAGCCATGTCTTATGGAGTTTTATGTATAACAAGAGATGTAACTCCGATGAATTCAATAATAAATAATGGAGAAAATGGATTCTTGTTCAAGGACAATAATGAATTATTAGAGAAAATTGAAAAAGCATTAGAATTGAATTCATCAGAAAAAGACAACATGGTTAAATCTGCACTTGAGAAAATTGAAAAATCCTACAGTATAATGCAAATGTATTTGAGTATAGATAAAGCTTATAATTGATAATCATGGATTACAATCACAGGGAAATTGAAAAACAATGGCAAGAACATTGGAAAAAAATCAAACTTGCTAATTGTGATGTTTCGCTAGAAAAAAATAATTTTTATAATCTATGCATGTACCCATATCCATCAGGAGATTTACATATGGGACATATTAGAAATTATACAATTGGAGATGTAATAACTCGATATAAACAAAAACAAGGATTCAATGTATTGTCTCCAATGGGTTGGGACTCTTTTGGTCTGCCTGCTGAAAATGCAGCTATTAAAACAGGAATTCATCCAAAAAAGTTTACTGAAGACAGAATAAATAATATGAGGGATCAAATTCAAAGACTTGGGTCTCTTTATGATTGGGAAAAAGAAGTTGCAGCTCATGATAAAAATTATTACAAGTGGACTCAATATTTATTTATACAACTATTTAATAATGGCTTAGCGTACAAAGAGGACGCTCCTGTAAATTGGTGTACATCATGTAATACAGTATTAGCAAACGAACAAGTTATTGAAGGATATTGTGAAAGATGTGATTCGGAAGTTATAAAGAAAAACCTGAATCAATGGTTTTTAAAAATATCAAACTATTCAGAAGAATTGCTAAACGGGCTTAATGAAATTGGTGATTGGCCAGAAAATGTTAAATCAATGCAGGAAAACTGGATTGGTAAATCATCTGGAGTTCAGTTTAATTTAAAGATTGATGAAACTGAGCTCGATTTTGATGTGTTTACAACTCGACCAGATACATTATTTGGAATGACTTTTGCAGTTATTTCACCTGAGCATGATTTAATTAATGAAATTTTGTCAATATCATCAAACTCGAATGAGATAAAAAAGTATATAGATAAGGCTAAATCAAAGTCTGAATTTGAGAGAATGTCCATTACAAAAGAAAAAACTGGGGTTGACACTGGATTAAAAGTATTGAACCCTATTAATAACAAAACTGTCCCTTTATGGGTTGCAGATTATGTTTTAATAAATTATGGAACAGGTGCAATTATGGCTGTCCCTGGACACGACGAAAGAGACTATGAGTTTGCCAAAAAATATGATCTTGAAATTATTCAGGTAATCATTGATAAAGATTACAGTATTGATATTTTAGAGAAACCATATATTGAAAATGGTGTCTTGATCAATTCTGGTGATTATGATGGATTAAAATCTCATACTGAAGGCTCAGAATCTATAATCAAATATTTGTCTAAGCAAAATCTTGGAGAAAAAAAAGTAACTTATAGATTGCGAGATTGGCTTATAAGCCGTCAAAGATACTGGGGATGTCCAATTCCCTTAATTAATTGTTCTAAATGTGGATTAGTTCCCGAAAGTATTGAAAATTTACCCGTCTTATTACCTGAAATTGATGATTATAAAAACTCAGAGGATTCACCTTTGGCAAAAAGTGAGGATTTTGTCATAACCAAATGTCCTAATTGTGATTCTGAAGGTAAAAGAGAAACTGACACAATGGACACTTTTGTTGATTCATCATGGTATTTTTTAAGATATTTAGACTCCCATAATGAAGAATCTCCATTTGATGAAAAGATAATAAACTCATGGTTACCAATTGATCAATATATCGGTGGAGTAGAGCATGCAATTTTGCATCTTTTATATTCAAGATTTTTTGTTAAAGCATTGAGAGATATAAATTTACTTAGTGTGGATGAACCATTTCATAATTTATTTAGTCAGGGAATGATTAATTTTGGAGGTTCTAAAATGTCAAAGTCTAAAGGAAACGTAGTTGATCCCGAAGCTTATTTTAAAACACATGGAGCTGATGCATTAAGATTATACATCCTATTTATGGCACCGCCAAGTGATGGAGTAGAGTGGAATGATGGTGGAATAGAAGGAACTAAACGATTCTTAAATAAATTTTGGGACAATATGGCAAGATTTTCGAATTTAGAAAACAACAAAACCAATGATGAAGACGGTTTAGTAAGATCAATGAATCAAACTATATTTAGCGTAACTAGACATCTTGAAAAATTTGAATTTAATACTGGTGTTTCAGATTTGATGAAAGCAAATAACGAAATCTCTTCTTATCTAAACAAAAATACAACCGTTTCTAAGGAGACTAAAGAACTAGTCTTTAGTTCAATGTGTAATCTTCTGTATCCTTTTTCTCCTCACATATCTTCGGAAATATATGATTTATATTTTAATAAAGATATCTCTACTTTAGATTGGCCAACCCATGAAGAATCAAACTTAATCAACCCTACGTATGAGCTTGTTGTACAAATAAATGGTAAGAAAAAATTTACAAAAGTTATAAATACTGGAACATCACAAGAAGATGCTGAAAAAATTTGTAAGGCTGAATTTAATTTAGATGCTTCAGATTTTAAAAGGGTAATTTTTGTTGAAGATAAGATCATAAATTTTATTGGCTGATGACGTATATAGTAGTTACAGATACTTTAATAGAAAATTTAGATAATCTAGATATTGATGAATTAAAATATGAAAAGATAAAATCAAACGAATTTAGTTCTAATACAAATGTGAGTTTATTTTCAGATGATTTGTATAAATTTGTAACTGATGAATTTTTTACTTTTAATAACTTAAAAAAAATAAATTATGACTTTAGTTCAAAATATATATTTCAAGTTAAAAAATCTAATTTAAGTAAATTCCAAGATATTAAATCATTACAAATCATTCATAATTCAAAAAATGTTGTTGAATTTTTTCCATGGGATCTTTCTAATACAATTTTTGATAATAGGAAAAAAATAGATCAAAGTCTACTCTCATTTTTCACAGAGACAGAGTCAAATTTTAGAATGTTTTTAAACTTTTTCTCTAAAGAGATTTTCAGATTAAAACTTCTGACATCAACTGATAAAAAAGGTGTTTTAGAGGTTTTAAAAGAGAAAGAAGATTATAAATATAAAAAAGCTCAAACTATTCTCAAGAAAACCAGTTCTGATAACATTGACGACTCAATTAAATATATTTATAAAATTGAAAAAAAATTGGTTGAATCAACTTATAATCAAGAAAATTCTAAAAGATTTATTATTGCTATGAAGCAAAAACTACAGACTTGAGATTCTAGATTTATTTCTATCCCTAAAATTTTTAGAAATTACACCTTTAGAGAACGCTATATCAAGCGATTTCAAAGCTTGATTCTTAGTTTCTGACGAAACATCACCATTTTCAATTGATTTTAATGTAGTTTTTAACTCACTTTTAAGTGATTTATTACGAACATTTCTTTTCGAATCTTGTCGAATTCTCTTTTTTTGTGAATTAATATTTGCCATGTAAAACCTTTCGGTATATAAGATATTAACTTAGTAAATATGTTACATAATAAAAATCTAAGAAATATTTCGATAATTGCTCATGTAGACCATGGTAAATCAACATTAGCAGATCGCTTGATTGAAATCTCAGGATTAATTAAGCCAGGCGAACATGTAGATCAAATACTTGACAGTATGGATTTAGATGGTTGATGCAACTCAGGGAATCCAAGCCCAAACTTTTGCACACTCATATGCTGCAATTGAAGCAGGTCTAGAAATCATTCCTGTTTTAAACAAAATTGATTCTATTGATGCTGATATTGAAAATGCAAAAAAACAAATTTTTAATCTAATTGGATCTAAAGAAAATGAGATATTCCAAATTTCTGCAAAAACTGGGGAAGGGGTGGAAGGTTTGTTATCTGAACTTCCACATTTAATTAGTCCTCCGGAGAAGAAAATAGATGGAGTTAATGCATTAATTTTTGATTCTTTTTTTGATTCTTATAGAGGTGTTGTTGCGTCAGTGCGTGTTTTTGGTGATGAAATTAAGTCAAATCAAAAACTTAAACTTGTAAATTCGAATTATTCTTTTGAACCATCTGAGATGGGTTATTTTGATTTAGATTTTGTACCATCAAATAATTTAAAAACGGGAGAAGTGGGATATATCATTACAGGAGCAAAAGAGTTATCCCAGATAAGAGTTGGTGATACTTTAGTTTCTGACGAGGATGAAAGTCCTGTAGTAGTATCAGGTTACAAGGAACCACAACCAACTGTTTTTTCAAGCGTGTTTCCTTCAGACTCAGATGACTATACGAAACTTAGAGATTCATTAGACAAATACGTACTAAATGACGCAAGTTTTTATTATGAACCTGAAACATCATCAGCTTTTGGTTTCGGATTTAGATGTGGATTTTTAGGTTTGTTACATTTGGAAATTGTAATTGAAAGACTTGAAAGAGAATTTGACCTGTCATTAATTGTTACTCCTCCTTCTGTTGAATTTAAAATTGTTAGAAATAACGATACTGAAATAATAATTCGTAATCCCAGTGAAATTGAAAAATATACTGATATCAAGCATTTAATGGAAAAATACTGTGAGGTTAATCTACTGTTTCCAAAAGAGTACCTAGGTTCAATTATGCAGTTACTAAGTGAAAAAAGAGGTACTCAGGAAGATTTAAATTATTTGAGTACATCAATGGTCAAGGTTAGATACAAGCTTCCGTTACTTGAACTTGTTAGTGGATTTTATGATACTTTAAAATCTATTTCACAAGGGTTTGCATCATTAGACTATGAAATTTTAGATTTTGAAAAAGGGAATTTAGTCAAGCTCGATATATTGGTTAATGGACAAATAATTGATTCATTTAGTTCTATTCTTGCCAAAGAAAATGCAGAATTTGTAGGTAGAAATAGGGTTAAAAAATTATCTGAACTAATTCCTCGTCAACAATTTGATATTCCTATCCAGGCAGCTGTCGGATCTAGAATAATAGCTAGAGAAACAATTAAAGCTTTAAGAAAAGATGTTACAGCTAAATTATACGGTGGTGACGTAACAAGAAAGAGGAAGCTTCTTGAAAAGCAAAAAGAGGGAAAGAAAAAAATGAGACAAATTGGCAAAGTCAATGTACCAAAAGAAGCTTTTAGAGATTTTTTGAAACAATAATGTTTGTTCCGACTATTTACATTGAAAATTCAAACGACAATATGAGTGTTGAAGTTCCTGATAAAAAATTACATCATTTGAATCAAGTATTAAGACTTAGAGATGGAGATAAAGTTAATATTTCCGATGGAAAAGGACTTATCTCTTATGGAAATTTTATTAATAATTGTGTAGAAATAAAAAATTCAAGAATGTATCAACGACAAAATAGTTTAAAAATATTCGTACCTTATTTAAGAGAGAAAAATAGATTTAGATTTTTAATTGAAAAATTGACGGAATTAAACGTTAATGAGATTTATATTGGTATTACTAAAAATACTCAAAATACAAATTACAGCAAATCTAAGATTCAAGAGTGGGTAATTTCTGCTTTAGAACAGTCAGGCTCAGCATATTTACCTGAACTATTTTTTCCTAAAAATATAAATTTTTCTGTTTTTACTACATGTTTTGATATCAGCGGAGAAAGCTTTGATAAAAATACCGAAAAACCAAATAACTTTGCAATTGGCCCTGAAGGTGGTTGGACAGATGAAGAATTATCAAAATTTCAACACAAGATAAAGATATCAGAATTTAGTCTGAGAACTGAAACTGCTGCAATAACTGCAGTATCATTAATGTTGTAATACATATGGAACAAAAATCAGTATTTGAATTGATATTATCTGGAGAACTCGATTCAGAGATTATTTATGAAGATGACGAGATATTTGCTATAAATGATATAAATCCTGTTGCAAAAGTTCACATATTAATAATTCCAAAAAGAAAGATTGAGACTATAAATGATACTTCTTTAGAAGATCAAAATTTACTTGGAAAAATGATATTGGTAGCAAAAGATTTAGCAAAAAAACATAATATTAATGAATCTGGATATAGGTTATTATTTAACACTAATTCAGATGCAATGCAGACAGTATTCCATATACACCTTCATTTGATAGGTGGAGAAAAACTTAAAAACATTTAATGAGTATTGAAAAAATTATTCCAGTAGATAAAGAGCTTGTAAATATTTTTGGCGTTAATGACCAAAACTTAAAATATTTAAAAGATAATTTTAAAAAAATAAAAATTAATGTCAAAGGTAATGTTGTTTATATATCAGGAGACAATGGCCAAACAAAAGATATCATGAAAATTCTTGATGAAATGCTATCAATGGCTGAACGAGGTGAGATTATTGAGATTGAAGATTTAAAGTTAATGTCAAATATTCAATCAAAAAATATAAGTAACATTTCTTCATCAAACAATATATCAATCATTGGATCAAAAGCAATTAAGGTTAAGAATGTTACACAATTTAAATATATTGAAACAATCG